>FWPU01009162.1_pt1 | contig 15892 bp, 13 predicted proteins | sample 2228361 | NCBI WGS metagenome assembly FWPU01 (sample SAMEA103939777, study PRJEB20133) | metagenome
GAATAGCTTCGCCTATCTGCAAAGCCCCCAGCGGTAAAGGACGATTCTGAGTGCGAGTCATTATCTTATCCAAATCTTTTTCTAAAATCTGATTGATAGTTACCGAAGCCCCCGAAACCAAAAAACCTCCTAAGGTAAGAGCAAGAAAAGAAAGCCAATCGAAAGGGGGTTTTTTCCCAAAAATATATCCAAAAGATGCCGAAAAAGCTACCAAAAACGACAAACGAGGCTTCAAAAGCAACCAATAAGCCTTTGCTTTGCTGATGGTATAGGTTTTTTGTGTAGATACGCTCAACATTCCTGCTAAAAAATTTGTGCAAATATAGCAAAAAACTTCTAAAAACTTCTTTTTGTTCCTTTTCTCTATAAAATTTTACTTTGCTTTTCAATCGCAAAAGTTTTACCTTTGCCTCCCAAAACTACCAATTACTTTTTATGACTTGCCACGAAATTCGCCAGCAATTTTTAGATTTTTTCAAAAATAAAGGACACCTGATTGTGCCTTCGGCTCCGCTTGTACTCAAAAACGACCCTACCCTGATGTTTATCAATTCGGGTATGGCTCAATTCAAAGACTTTTTCTTGGGTACTAAGCCACCCACCGCTTCTCGCATTGCCGATACGCAAAAATGTTTGCGTGTAACAGGCAAACACAACGATTTGGAAGATGTAGGACACGATACCTATCATCATACCTTCTTTGAAATGCTCGGAAACTGGTCTTTTGGTGATTATTTCAAAGAAGAAGCCATTGCTTGGTCTTGGGAATTGCTAACCGAAGTCTATAAATTACCCAAAGAAAGGCTCTATGCAACGGTTTTTGAGGGTGATGAAAAAGAAAATCTGCCCAAAGATACCGAAGCCTACGAAATTTGGAAAAAGTATTTGCCCGAAGAGAGAATTTTGTTTGGAAGCAAGAAAGATAATTTTTGGGAAATGGGCGAAGTAGGACCTTGCGGACCTTGTACTGAAATTCATATTGATTTGCGAGAAGAAACTGAAATTCAGCAAGTAGCAGGCAGAGAGCTTGTAAATAAAGATAATCCGCTGGTGATTGAAATTTGGAACAACGTTTTTATGCAGTACGAACGCAAAGCCGATGGCTCGCTAGTGCCTTTGCCTGCCAAGCACGTAGATACAGGTATGGGTTTTGAGCGGCTTTGTATGGCTATACAGGGTAAGAGATCCAATTACGACACCGATATTTTTCAGCCTATCATAACTTTTGTTGCCCAAAAGGCTCATACCAGTTATGGCAAAAATAAAGAAACTGATGTAGCCTTGCGTGTAATTGCCGACCATATCCGAGCCGTAGCCTTTACCATTGCCGATGGGCAATTGCCTGCCGCTACGGGTGCGGGCTATGTGATTCGCCGTATTTTGCGTAGAGCAGTGCGTTATGGATATTCTTATTTAGGCTTCAAAGAGCCATTTTTCAATGAAATTGTGCCTTTGCTTGCCGAGCAGTTCCAAGAGGTTTTCCCCGAACTCAAAGCCCAAGAAAAGTTTGTGCAAAATGTAATTTTAGAAGAAGAAAAATCTTTCTTACGTACTTTGGAAAATGGCTTGCAAACGCTTTCGCAGGCTCTTTCCAAAGGTGAAAATCTCAAAGATGGTAAAATTTTGGAAGGAAAACTTGTTTTTGAGCTTTACGATACTTACGGCTTTCCTGTGGATTTGACTGCCCTGATTGCCAAAGAAAAAGGACTTTCCATTGATACACAAGGTTTTGAAAAAGAGTTAGAAATTCAGCGAGAACGCTCCCGCAAAGCCCAAGCTCAAGAAGCCTCAGACTGGGTGATTTTAGCTCAAAATCAGGCTGATGTAGAATTTATTGGCTACGATTACTCGCAAAGCACTGCTAAAATTTTGCGTTATCGTAAAGTAAAAGAGAAAAACAAGACACTTTACCATTTTGTATTGGATAAAACGCCTTTCTATGCAGAAAGCGGCGGGCAAATAGGCGATTCAGGAACATTTGCCCTGCCCAATACCCAAGAAAAAATTTTCATTCAAGATACCAAAAAGGAAAATGACCTTATCATTCATATTTCCGAAGATAAAAACTGCGAAAAATTTATTCAATTTTTAGAGCAAAATCCTCTTGCAGAAATTACCGCACAGATTGATGAAAGCAGACGCTTGCTGATACGTAAAAATCATTCGGCTACGCATTTGCTTCACGCCGCTTTGCGTAAAGTTTTGGGCAACCACGTACAGCAAAAAGGTTCATTGGTAAGCGATAAGCTACTGCGATTTGATTTTTCCCACTTTGCCAAACTTACAGATGCCGAAATTGAGCAAATTGAGCATATTGTCAATGAGAAAATCCGTGAAAATATTGCTCTTGACGAACGCCGCAATGTTCCGCTCAAAGAAGCCACCGAAAAATTGGGAGCTACGGCTCTTTTTGGCGAAAAATACGGCGATTTTGTACGAGTAATTACTTTTGACGAGGGATTTTCACGAGAACTTTGTGGCGGCACTCACGCCACTGCCACAGGCGAAATAGGATTTTTCAAAATCATTTCAGAAAGTTCTATTTCGGCGGGAGTGAGGCGTATTGAAGCCATTACTGCTTTGGAGGCTGAAAATTGGGTACGAAACGAAGAAAAGCTTTTAGAGCAAATTCGTGAAATGCTCAAAAATCCCAAAGATTTGCTCAAAGCCATTCAGCAACTTGCAGAGCAGAAAAATTGGCTTGAAAAGAAAGTGGAAAGTTATGAACAAACACAAGCTCAAGCCGAAAAACAGCGAATTTTGAAAGAAAATCTGCAAAAAATTGGTGATATTCATTTACTTATTGCTCAAATTCAGGTGGCAAGTGCCGATTTGATGAAGCAAATAGCCTTTGAACTCAAAAATCAGATAGAAAATTTGGTAGCTATTTTGGTGGCAAACATCAACGAAAAGCCACAGATTGCAGTAATGCTTTCCGAAAATTTAGTACAAGAAAAGGGTCTTGATGCCTCCAAAATAGTCAAGGAACTTGCCAAAGAAATCAAAGGCGGGGGAGGCGGACAAAACTTCTTTGCCACAGCAGGCGGTAGCGATAGCAGTGGAATTGGCAAAGTGTTTGAAAAAGCTCAAAAACTCTTATCTTTATAGATAGTATCTATTAAAACGATTGAAAAAATAAATTTGCAAAATGTAAAAACGCCTATTATTTTTGCAAACAAATCAACAAAAAAATATATGTATATGGAAGCACAAGAAAAAGTTTATGCTATGCCTCGTATAGGCGATAACGCTCCTGATTTTGAGGCAGTAACCACTATGGGAAAAATCAAATTTTCTGATTTTGCCAAAGGCAAATGGGTGATTTTGTTTTCACACCCTGCGGATTTTACGCCTGTGTGTACTACCGAAATGAGCGGATTTGCTCAACGCAAAGCCGAGTTTGATGCCCTCAACACGGAACTTATCGGTTTGAGCATTGATAGTATCCATTCGCACTTGGCTTGGGTAAATAATGTACGCGAAAAAACAGGCGTGTATTTCAATTTCCCTATCATTGCTGATTTGGATATGAAAGTTGCCAAACTTTATGGAATGTTGCAACCCAATGAAAGCGAAACTGCCACAGTGAGGGCTGTTTTCTTCATTGACCCCGAAAAGAAAATTCGTCTGATTATGTATTATCCTTTGAATATAGGTCGTAATATGGACGAAATTTTGCGTGCTTTGAAGGCTTTACAATTTGCTGATAAGCATAAAGTTTCGCTTCCTCTGAATTGGCAACCCGGTGATAAGGTAATTGTCCCTCCTCCTAAAACCCTTGATGAGATGAACGAGCGTCTTGCAAATACTGAATACGAATTCGTAGATTTTTATCTTTCCAAAAAGGTAGTAAAAGACTAAAAATCAAATTGAAGGCTTTATACCGAACTGGTAAAGCCTTCTTTTTTTTGTGATATTAGTTTTTTACGAAAAAAATACTGCCAAACTCTTTCGTGCAAGTAATACAAAAAGATTTTTGAAAAAAACTCTACTACTCCAATTTGAATTGCCCAAATAAGTTTTTGAGTAAGCAAAAACGAAATCAGCATAGTATCCAGCGTACCTACTATACGCCAACTAAAAGCCTTCACAAGGCTTCTTGTATGGCTTTCGCCAAATTCTTTCTTGCCCCAAAGAATTTTTTCCCAGATTTTTTCGTGTAAATAGTACAAAAAAATTTTGCTTGCGAACTCAATAATACTAACCGCCGTAGCCGTAGGGATATTTTGGGTAAAAATCCAACTTACTACAAACGTATCTATTGAACCCGTAATTCGCCAACTAATTGCTTTCGCTAAACTTCTACTCATTGCTCAAAAATTGGCTTCAAAGATAGCGAAATTTCGGATTTTTATTTCTTATTCTTGAAACTTCAATACATTATTGTTAGGGTACCTTTGTAAGTTGTATTTTGGTAGTCTATGAGGTAAAAATATACACCAGCGGGCAGGTTTTCTCCATTCCAGCGGAAATTTTTGTCCGAAGATTCAAAAACCTTTTTTCCCCAGCGGTTGTAAATTTTAATAGATGCAAAACGATAATAGCAATTTTCTTCGGGTAAGTTATGTAGAAAATATTCATCATTCACGCCGTCGTTATTGGGTGTGAAAATATTAGCAGGCAGAAAGTTACTTAAATCTACGGATTTATCTTCTAAAATGAGTTTGAAAGAAATTTTATCGTTTGCATTATCGCACTCATTGTTTTTTTCTCGCAAAATGAAGTCAATATCGTAGTTTTGTATTTCCCCATTTTGGCTAATAGTTCGGCAGTCGGGTTGCCAGCGAAATTTTGAAATCAAAAAGCCATTACGGCGAATGCTATCCGCCAAAGTAAAGCCTAAAATATTGGTAGTATCGCCATTGATAAGCATCTCTAAAACCAGTTCATCGTTGTTGGCATCAGTTCCTTGCAAAACAATTTCAACAAGTTCCCCCACCTGAGCCCGAATGATTTTTTGGGCAATATTGACATTTGGGGTGCTTTGCAAAATGTTTAGGATAGGTGGGGCATTATTTTTCGGCAATACACGAAGTTTTACACGAAGCGTATCGGCACCTGGGCGTGGGCAAGCATCATCTTGTACAATTACCTCAAATACAAAAATATCGTTAGGATTTCTGCTATACACGCACTTTATCCAACAAAACTCTACAAAAGCGACCCCTTGTCCATTGGTTCGTGTAGTGGTTACCTTGAAAGGATTGCTACGGAAGTTAAAATTACCGCTAATTTTGCGGGCTGTAATTTTGCTGATATTTTCGTTGGGGCTATCAGTAATTTTGAAATTAAAGCACAAATTGGCATCATTGCTGGCATCAATGGTGAGCGTATCGCCTTCTACGTAGTTTTGAGAAGGGTTATTGGGCAAAGGTAAAGATACCGTAGGGGGCGAGTTAGTTCTACATTCACGCACCAAAAACTGAAACTCTCGGCGACTTTCGCCTATTTTTACACCTCCTCTGAATTCTTCGCAACGAATTGCAAACACAAAAAGCCCTGTTCGGTTCGGATTGACACTCAAAGTGCCATTGTTGCTATCAATGCTTAATGGCATACCTACACTGCTGGTAATGGCATTGCTAGCCGAAAATCCTGGAAGCCAATTGATAGTAGGTGGTGGAAAGCCATAGGAAGATGGCACTCCCGAAGCAAAAGGATTCGGACTGCTACTGCTGGAATAGCCATTGAAGGGGGTAACCATTGAATAGACGAGCTGGTCGCCATCGGCATCGGTAGCTGAAAAGTTGGTTGTAACAAAATCTTGTCCTAAACATAAATAATCGCCATTGGGTATGCTAAACGCAGGAGAGTTATTGCGAAAAGCAGAGCCACCAATGTTGATAGCAGGAAACCATAAATAAAACACGCTACCTGCCGCTCCGGGGTTGGCTATATTACTGATGACGTTGTTTCGGCAACAACGTTCCCAAATGGCATAGTAGCCTTGGTCGTCGTTGTAGTTCGTAGGCGATAAATCCACATCAAGGCTGTAGCGTATCAGGCGAGTTCGCAAAAATTGGCTTTGACAAGCATCATTTTGATATTGCACTTGTGTCTGTGAAGTTTTGGGTAAAGTAAAACTTTGCACCAAAGTATTATTTCTGCGTCTGTAAATTCCCAAAGTAATATTGGCATCTTCGGCTTCTTGGTTACCATTGATTTCATCAAAATATAAATTAACAATAAATCGGTAACGATTGCCCGAGCCTAAATACTGCATTTGCACATCACCGCCTACAATATGAGTGGCAAAATTGATTTGCACAAAAGAAAAGCAAATGAGTAGTATGGTATAAATTTTTTTCATAGAAAATGCTAATCCAAAGAGTTAATAATTTTTACTTGCTTGAAAAGTCTTGTTTTCCGTTTCTTGCTTTTATACGAGGTTGTTTAGGATTAAAAAAAGATTTCCGAATTTGTCGTTCAAAATCAAAATATTCTTTTATTATACCTGATAAACCGCCCCTTAATTCCCTCTTTGGAAAGGAGGGGAGATTACATACTCCTAAAATTTTGATTTTTAGGAGCTAAAACTCCCCTCCTCAACGAGGAGGGGTTGGGGGTGGTGTTTTTAATTCTAAACAACTGCACTCCCCAAAAAAGTAAAACTTTCACCAACAAATGTAAGATTTTTTATAGAAAACCCCAATAATTTTTGTAAAAAAAGCGTTTAAGATTTGAAAAGTTTGCATAAAATTTGTAAGATTGCAAAATAAACTTTTGTACTATGAAAAAAGTTATTCCTATTGTTTTATTTTTTATTTTGAACGTATTGTTAGCTTGTGCGAGCAAGGTTGTAGAAATTACCCCTCCGCAAACAGGTAAGCTCTTTGAAAATCATCAGATAAGTGTTTCTTTACCTTATCCGTATCCTGCCAATGAGAGTGTAACTTTTCAGTATCAGCTTTTTCAGAATGTAGAAGCTCGCATTGTTTTCTATGATGTTTTAGGCAATGAAGTGGCTTCCTATCGTCTTTCCGCTGAAAATAATCGTTTGAGCATTTCTACCGCCGAACTCAAAACAGGTATGTATCTATACAGCCTTGTTTTGGAGGGCAAAAACGTGGCTACCAAAAAATTACTTGTTAGTCATTAAAAAAGTTTCTATCTTTGCACGAATTTTTATTTAGCGAAATTTCTATGAAAAAATTTTTGGTTGCTTTGCTGATTTTATCAGCAGGTTTGTTGGGAGCTTGTAGCAAATTCAATAAAATTCGTAAAAGCAAAGACCCAATAGAAAAGTACAATGCCGCTATTGAATACTACGAAAAAAAATCTTACGACAAAGCTCTGATTTTACTTGAAGAAACCGAACCTTTATTAAGAGGTAAGAAAGAATATGAAAAGGCTCAATATCTGATGGCTCAGGCTTATTTCAAGAATAAAGAGTACGAAATGGCATCTTATACTTTCAAACGTTTTTACGAAACCTATCCGCGTAGCGAATGGGCTGAAGAGTGTTTGTATATGCACGCTTTTTCGCTCTACAGCCAATCGCCTGAAAGTGAGTTAGACCAGAAGCCTACTTTGGAGGCGATTCAGTCTATTCAGAGATACCTAAATACGTATCCGCAAAGCTCTAAAACCGAAGAGGCAAACAAAATCATTGAAGAATTGCGTAGCAAATTGGAAAAAAAGGCTTACGAGCAGGCTCTTTTGTATTACAAAAACAGCAATTACAAAGCCGCTATCAAGGCAATGACTAATTTTCAGAAAGATTTTCCCGATTCGGCTTATATGGAGGAAATTCTATACAAACGTATAGAAAGTGCCTACAACCTCGCTCGTGAAAGTATTTTTAGCAAGCAAAAAGAAAGATTGCAAGAAACCTTAGAGCTTTGTGATGAATACAAAGACAAATTTCCGCAAAGTAAGTATTTGAAAGAGGTGCAAGATATTTCTGTTTCGGCGAGCCGCCAAATTTCTGAACTGAATAAAGTAGATAATTCTCAACAAAATTAAAAGGGGAAATTTGAACATCAAAGGAATTAGCATTCACATTAAAACCCAAAAATATGAAACTGAAAAGCAAAAACAACGGTATTGCGAAAAACCAAGTTGTGGAAAAAAACGAAAAAAAGCCTGTACCCAGTAATATTTCAGCTTCGCTCATTACACGTGATATGCGTGAGATAACCCAAAAAACAGGAAATGTGTATGAGTCGGTGTATATTATTGCTCAAAGAGCCAAGCAAATTGCTGCCAAAACCAAAGAAGAACTAACAGCCAAACTCAATGATTTTTCTTCTCCTATTGATAACTTGGAAGAAATCTTTGAAAATCGTGAGCAGATAGAAATCTCCAAATTTTACGAAAAAATGCCCAAACCCACTACGCTTGCTACCGAAGAGTTTTTGGAAGATAAACTCGCTTGGAAATACCCCGATGAACTGGAAAATTAGAAAATAATTCACAAGGATTTCATTAGCTAATGGAATCCTTGTTTTATATGCAACAGAGCTTGAACAGAACACATCTGAGCCAAAAAATCGAACAAAATTACCTGTTTCAATAATAAATCTCCTAAAATATTTATTTTGAGGGACTTAATGTATTCTTTTGTGAAATCAAACAAAAATTTGTTTGCTTTTTTTTGTGTATTTCCAAAAAATCTTTTAGCTTTGGCATTTAGTAAAAAACTTCTGCATTGTTTTGGTTTCACACATAAAAACTCTATGATTATGCGACACAATTACTTTACAAGTTGGAAAAACTACTTGACGGCTTACCTCTTACTCCTACTCGCCACGGTAAGTTCGTGGGGGCAGATTACGGTACAGTTGGGTAGCGGAACTTCTACAACCGCTACAAATGGTGGAGCTGGTACAGCGGCTGTGTATAATAGATATTGGGAAAGCCGTAGAACACAAGTTATTTATACTGCTGCTGAGCTAAATGCGGCAGGTGTAACATCTGCCGCTAATATGACTGCATTAGCTTTGTATATTGACACAGATATTAATGGAACATTACCTAACTGGTCAATTAAAATAAAACATACCACTGCTACCTCTTTTACTGCTTTTGACGCAGGTTCTTTCACTACTTGCTATACTAATAATGAAACAGGTACTGGTGCTACTATTCAGAATTGGCGTACTTTTACATTTTCTACCCCTTTTGCTTGGAATGGGGTAGATAATATAGTGATAGATTTCTGTCATACAGTCCTTACAGGATACAATAGTACAGGGGTGATTAGACAGTATGCAGGAGCTACTAATTCTTTAAGAAGCGTTATAAGTGGTTCTGTGGATCAATGCCCTACTACTACAGGAGGTACAAATGGAAGTAACAAGCCCCAAGTGAGACTAACTTTTACCGCTCCTCCTTGCTCTGGAACTCCTCCTGTAACAACTGCTTCTGTTACACCAACTTCTGCTTGTGTTGCTTCGCCAATCAATCTTTCTTTAACTGGTATTCCCTTTGTAGGGGGATTAACTTATCAATGGCAATACAGCACTGATGGGGGAACAACTTGGAACAACATCGCTGGAGCTACTTCTGCCAACTCAACAACTTCAATGCCTGCTGTAAGTGCTGTGTTTCGTTGTTTGGTAACTTGTACCAACTCTGCTCAAACTACACCTTCTACTACAACTTCAGCAGTATCGCCTACGGGGGCACCTACTTATGCTACATTGCCTTATACACAAAACTTTGAGGCTACTTGGCAAAGCTCGGCTTGTGTTACCGCACCTATTGCAGAAGACCGCCCCGATAATAGCTGGGTAAATACACCCTCATCAGGTAACCAATCTTGGAGACAAGATAACAGAGGAGATATAGCTTCTGTTTCTGGTTGGACTTTTACAGGTAACGGATTGTACTCACCTACGGGGGCTAATGGAACTTCCCGTTCTGCTCGTTTCCACACTTACGGGGCTTCATCAGGAACACAAGGTACTTTGGATTTATACATCAATTTGAGTTCTACAACACTAAGTAAAGCTCTAAGTTTTTATTACATCAATACCAGCGGAACAGATAATTTGGCAGTGCTTATTTCTACCGATGGAGGTTTTTCATTCACTCCTTTGGTTACAAGCCCTGCGAACCCATTAGTGGTGCAAACACAATGGACTCTTGTAACAGCTACCATTACAAGTAACTCCCCTACAACAGTAATCCGCTTCAGAGCAACATCAGATTTTGGAGTTACAGATATTGGTTTAGATGAAATCAATATTATTGTTCCTCCTGATATTGAAGTACGTGGTATTGATAACAGCGTAATTCCTAATGGAAGTGTAGTTACATCGCTTGTAAATGGTACAGACTTTGGTACTATTTCGGTAGCTTCTACACCTTTCTTGGATAGAACTTTCACCATTGCTAACCCTGGTACGCAACCCTTGAACATTAGCTCTGTAACTTCCTCTAATGCGAATTTTGTTATCCAAACCAATCCTTCCTCTCCTGTAGTAGCGGGTACTACTACCTTTACGGTGCGTTTCCAACCTACTACATTTGGTACATTCAATTCTACCATTAGCATAGTGAATAATGTACCGGGTAAAACACCTTACACTTTCCGTGTAACAGGAACGGCTACTGCCCCTACCATTGCTGTTTCGGGCTTAGGTAATAATATTCCTAACAACAAAACCCTTACAATGGCAAGCGATGGAACTTTCTTGGGGGTAGGCAACAACCTAACTTCAACTTTCACTATTACGAATAACGGAAATGAGAATCTTGCTATCAATAGTATTACGTTCCCTAGCGGCTCAGCCTTCTCTGCTTCAGGAGTGCCTACTTCTGTAGCCGCAAATGGTGGTACAGCAGATTTCAATGTAAGTTTTAATCCTGCTAATGGAGCGAAAATAGATACCGTAATTATTCGTTCCAATGCCGCCAACGCACCTACTTTCCGTTTCTTGGTATCGGCAGGTGGAGTAGTTTCTGCCTTGGATTTGAATGATGCAGAACTTCACATCAGTCCTAACCCAAGCAATGGTATTTTTAATGTAAAAATCAATAATCCCATTTACAACAATATCAGTGCAGTGGTCTATGATGTTTCGGGTAGAGCGGTACAAACTTATCAAGTACCTCAGTTCAATGGCTCAATGAACGTAGATTTGAGCAGACTTGAAAAAGGCACTTACATACTTCTCATAGAAACCAATGGAGAGCGAGTAGCACGGAAACTGATAAAGCAGTAAGCAATTTCTACCAAAATCCTGAAAGAACAATCTTTCAGGATTTTTTTTTTGTAAGAATAATTTTTTGAATAAAATTTGGAAAAAAGCAAACAAACATTAGTTTTGCAAAAATGTTAAACCATAAAACTTGATTTCTTATGAGAAAAAGCCATTTCCTTTTCGCTATTTTGCTAATGTTTTTGTTCGTAGGAAAAACAATAGCCCAAAACATTGAGGGTGCGGCTCGTATGGACGCAATGACAGGTGAAAACCTATCCATAGAAAAAACAAACCCTGAAAAAGCCACCAATAACACTTCGGTAAGTTCTATAAAACCTCTGGAAAAAACTACTCAAATAGAAATTTCTAATGCTCCTCTTACTACTAATAAAGTTGTAAAAGGTAAAACAATCAAAAGAAACCTCAAACAAAGCAATGAAAACGAAGTGAGTAACTTGGGTTTGGGTAAGTTGGGTATTGTTGGTTTGATTCTCATCATTGTTGGTATTATACTCCTAATAGTTTTTTGGCCTATTGGGGTTATTTTCACAATTATAGGTTTAGTCTTGTTACTTTTAGAATTAGTGTAAAAATATGAGGTCGGTTACTTAAACCGACCTTTTTTATTCCAAAAATTTTTTTCTTATTTCAGCACTGGGAAGCATACATTCGCTTTTTTTGCCAAACCACCTGTAACGATTTCTTGCAATAAAATTATACACGGCATCTCGCAAAGGCTTGGGGATAAGCCAAAAAATCCCCCACAATTGCCAAATTCCTCCCAAATAACTGCACACTTTTAGTGCCGCCGAAGAGCGTAAGTAAATCTTTTCATTTGCTATCAGCACAAAAGAATCATACTTTTGCGTAGGTAAATTAAACTTTTTCAAAAGTTTTTGCCCCGCCTCCGACTGCAAAGAAGCAAAACGTAAAATATCTTTCTTATCTTTTTGGATAAGAAACTTCACCGAACCCTCACAAAGGTTGCAAACACCATCAAAAAGCACTATCGGATTTTGCATTTCAATAAAAACAAATTGCTAAAAAGTAATTATTTACGTTCAAAAAGTTAAATGTTTGATATTTAAGTTTTTAAGGGCTTTATCTCTCATTTTTTCTTTCGGACATCTATTTTCTATAATCCTGTTTCCTTACAGCAAACTATACCTAAACAATTACGCTAAAAAATCATTTTAATCAAATATCAAAACCAGAAAATCGTCTTAATTTTGGTTTAACTTTGGTGCGATTTTTGCACATAAAATTAACAAAGCTTTTGCTGAAATCAGAAACAATGCTGAAAAATTATCTGACCATATTTTTCTTTCTTTTAAGCTATTCAACCATTCGGGCTCAAAGTAGCTATACCGACTACAAGCCCGAATACAAGAAATGGCACCCCGATTATATGATTGATAAAATTGATTATACCGAAAACCGAATGATTATTCATTTTCGCTATGTAGCCAATTCTATGCCCAAAGAATCCAAATCCTTATTCAAAAACTTTTATACCATTACAAAAGTTACTTTTTTTGGCAAATATCATCGTGAAAAATGGTATCTGGAAAATCATCTTAACCCTGACGAGGCTTTTCATTTCATTGATATTAAAAATATTCGCCGCAATGGTAGGCTAATGGCAACCTCTATTGCAGGCAGTAAGCAGCTAGATTACGAAGACATCGTAGCCAACGAGATTTTTACCTGCGAAATACATTTCAATCGTTTGCCCAAACACGTCAAACGTGTAAATTTGTTTGAAGGGGAAGACTACAAACACGACCAAAACCATTTCCACGTTTTGCAAATCAAAGTAAAACAAGCAAATGACCCCGAATTGGGTAACTTTTCGGATATGGTGAAAAAAGTACAAGATTTTGAACGCAAACTCACAGGCACGCCACGCAGTACCTTTTCTGTACCCAAAAAAGAAAACAAACCTGCCATTACCAAAAAAGAAGGAAAAATACCTGTTCCTGCACCAACGCCTGTGCTTGTAAAAAAGCAAAACAAACCGCCCCAACCCACCCCGAAACCTCGCTTACATAGCCCGCCAACGCCTCCTACTTATCCGCAAGAAGCCCAAGCCCGAATGTAAAGCATTTGGCTGAAATAGCAGAAAATCTTAACTTGCAGGCAAAAAGTAGCGTTGAAAGTATTAGTTATTCGTTTTTCGTCTATTGGAGATTGTATTTGGGTAACGCCCATCTTACGATGCCTGAAAACACAACTTGCCTGTGAGGTGCATTTTGTAACCAAAAAACAATACGCACCGCTTTTTGAGGCAAATCCTAACATTGATACTTTGCATTTGCTTGGCGAAAAAAGCCTTTCAGAACTTATCGGACTTTGGCGTAAAGAAAAATTTGACTATATCATTGATTTGCACAACAACTTGCGAACTTTTTATATCAAACTTGCCCTTTGGAATGTACCTGCAAGAAGCTATCGGAAGTTGCGTTGGCAAAAGTGGCTACTCGTAAATTTCAAAATAAATAAAATGCCCCATAGCCACGTTGTAGATAGATATTTTGAAACCATTGTACCTTTGGGCATAGAGCCTGATAGCAAAGGCTTGGAATTGCATATTCCTGAAAAGTATCATTTGAGTAAAGATTTTTTTCCACCCGCTTTTCAGGAAAAATTTATTGCTTTTGTCATTGGGGCAAGCTATGCCACTAAAAAAATGCCTAACACGAAAATCATAGAATTCTGTAAGCAAATGCCTTTGCCCGTTGTTCTGATAGGCGGCAAAGAAGATGAAGCCGCAGATGAGGAAATAGAGAGCTACGTTGTAGAAAATAAAACCAATCTTGTGTGGAATTTGTGTGGAAAGTTGAGTCTGATGCAATCGGCTTGGGTAGTGAGCCAAGCCGAAATGGTCTATGGACACGATACAGGGCTTACACACATTGCCGCTTGTTTTCAGAAAAAAGTATATATGATTTTCGGCAGTACCACTCCCGAATTGGGGCTTTACCCTTATCAAACGCCCCACCAAATTATTGAAAATAAAAGTCTGAATTGTCGTCCTTGTTCTCGTTTGGGCAAACACACCTGCCCTAAAAAACATTTCAAATGTATGAACGATTTGAAGTTTGAAATTTAACCTTTTCGGCTCAAACCATTTTCTTGTAAAGAGTGTTTAATAGCAGAGAAATCACTCACCCAAACAGCAAATCCAATGATTGGCTATCGTTTTACCGAATATACCCCTGATGAGCAAATACAGCAAGGCAAAGCCAAATTTGAATCTTTGCTCAAACTTTTTTTAGAACTTGTCAGTATGACAGGGGGCAATGTAGCCGAAGCTCTGGCTTGGCTCAACAATTTAGATAAAAAATACCAACTCACCGATGATAGCTACGGCATAGGCGATTTTATTGAAGATTTGAAGCGAAAAGGTTACATAGAAGAAAATCCGCAAAAAGCAGGTGTTTTGCAAATTACCCCCAAAAGCGAGCAGAATATTCGCCGTAATGCTTTGGAAGAAATTTTTGGAAAGCTCAAAAAAGCCAAACCGGGCAACCATCAAACTAAAAAATCGGGTGTGGGTGATGAGAAAGGGGTAGATAGGCGAAATTTTGAGTTTGGTGATGAATTGGATAATATCGCTTTTACGGAGTCCATTCGCAATGCTCAAATCAATCACGGTTACGAGGATTTTTTCCTTACTCACGAAGATTTGGAAATTATTGAAACAGAATACAAAGCACAAACCTCTACGGTGCTTATGATAGATATTTCCCACTCTATGATACTCTATGGCGAAGATAGAATTACACCTGCCAAAAAAGTGGCTATGGCTCTTGCCGAACTCATTACCACCAAATATCCCAAAGATACTTTGGATATTATTGTATTTGGAAATGATGCTTGGCAGATTTCTATCAAAGATTTGCCTTATCTGCAAGTGGGTCCCTATCATACCAATACCGTTGCGGGTTTAGAGCTGGCAATAGATTTGCTCCGCAGACGCAAAAACGCCAACAAACAGATTTTTATGATAACCGATGGCAAACCTACTTGCCTGAAAGAGGGTTTGCGATACTACAAGAATAGTTTTGGCTTGGATAGAAAAATTTTGAACCGAACACTCAATTTAGCGGCTCAATGTCGCAGGCTTAAAATCCCTATCACTACTTTTATGATTGCCTCAGACCCCTACTTGCAAGAGTTTGTCAGAGAATTTACGCAAGTAAATCAGGGAAGAGCCTATTATAGCTCTCTGAAAGGACTTGGACACTACATTTTTGAAGATTACCAACGCAATCGGAAGAAAAATATCTGATTTACAAATCTTTTTTCTCAAATTTCCAAAACGTAAATACCCAAAGCAAGGTGCTTTCAAGTATTGTGTAAAGCATTTGTGCTTGAATGGCTTCACTTCTTTGCTTGTAATCTTCGGGGGAAAAAAACTTAAAAACTTCGGGCGGTAAAATCAGCCTATCTGAAACTTCAAAAGGTAGAAAAGGCACAAGAAAATCCAAGCTATATTTTTTCAAAAACCATATAAGTAGCGGTTCGGCGATAAGCATATAGGCAATAAATATTGTTACTGCCAGTACGGAACGTTTTATCCATAAACCTAATGCAAAAGCTATGCTTAATTGAGCAAAAACCAAAAGGGCAAAATAAAAAATTGTATTGGAAATTTCCCATTCTCCTGAACCTACAAATAAATTGGCAAGCACATAGAAAAAAGTGAATACCAATGTAAGCACCAAAAGCCATATAAA
>FWPU01009163.1_pt1 | contig 15892 bp, 13 predicted proteins | sample 2228361 | NCBI WGS metagenome assembly FWPU01 (sample SAMEA103939777, study PRJEB20133) | metagenome
TTTAGAATTGTTATTGAATCAAAAATTGTTATGAATAAAAAATTCTTTAAATTTTTCCTTCCAATTTTTATTACAAAATTTTTTCTTAATTTCATTTATATAAATTATAGCATATATTTTTAATTGCTTCATAACACAAAATCATTCAAGATAGAATGTATGTGTCTCTTTTTATTTTGATTTATATAAAATAAAAATTTTGACTTTGAATTCCTATTTTATTAAATTTTTAGATAATAATTGTTTAAATTAACAACAAAAAAAAAATGGCATTTCAGGAGATAAAGATGAAAAATATTGCTATTGTGGGAGCTACGGGTGCAGTGGGTATGGAATTTATCAAGGTTTTAGAAAAAAGGAATTTCCCTGTTAATGAAATTACATTTTTAGCATCATCTCGAAGCAAAGGTAAAAAAATAAAATTCAAAGATAAAGAATATACAATTGAAGAACTCAATGAAGATTCCTTTCATAATACTCAAATTGCTTTATTTAGTGCAGGAAGTTCAATAAGCAAAAAATTTGCACCAGTTGCACTTTCGTCAGGCACAATAGTAGTAGACAATTCAAGTGCGTTTCGAATGGAGGAAGGAGTACCTTTAGTAGTCCCCGAAATAAACCCGGAAGATATAAAAAAGCATAAGGGGATTATAGCCAATCCTAACTGTAGTACCATTATAATGTTAATGGCAGTTTATCCTATTCACAAACAATATAATGTAAAAAAAATTATTGTTTCTACGTATCAGGCTACTTCAGGAGCGGGTGCTCAGGCTATGGTGGAACTCGAAGAACAAACGCGAGCATTTTTAGAAGATAAACCCCTTAAAAAGTATGTTTTTCCTCATCAAATTGCTTTCAATTTATTCAGTCATAATTCTAAAATTGATATGGATTCAGGTTATAATCAGGAAGAAATTAAAATGATTAAGGAATCAAAAAAAATATTAAATCATCAAAACATAACCATTATTCCTACCTGTGTAAGGGTAAGTACTTTTAGAGCCCATGCAGAATCAATAACACTGGAACTGGAAAAGCCAGCAAAAATCGATGAAATAAAAAAACTTTACGAAAATTTTTCAGGTGTTAAAGTTCTGGATGATTGGGGAAACAATCACTTTCCTATGCCAGTAGAAGTTTCTGGAAAAGATGAAGTTTATATAGGAAGAATCCGATATGGTTATGAGGATACATCAGGTAAGTTGATTAATTTATTTGTTGTAGGTGATCAACTTTTGAAAGGAGCAGCTTTAAATGCTGTTCAGATTGCCGAGATGTTATAGCTATGGATTTAGAACTCGTAAAAGAATTATTAAAAATATTTAAAGACAATCAAGTATCAGCAAATCAGGTTTTGCCAAAAAAGATTATTAATGATGAATTAAAAATGTTTTCTCCTGAAAAAAAGATAAAAGTTAGAGATGCATGGCATTTTTTAGTGGGGAATGGATTTATTCAGGAGGGAAATCCTGAAGGTCCAGTTTTAACCAGAAAAGGCGAAGAATTTATAAATCAAAATTTATGAAAGAAATTAAATATGAAAATTTATAAATTTATTATTTTAATAATTTTATTAATTTTTAATGAATGCAGAATTCTGGATATGAGGAGTTCTACGGAACCACCGAATGGCTGGATTTATCAGAATATTATTTTTAATCATTATACTTCCCATCGATCGGATTTAGGAACCAGACAGGGTAAAGCCTGTATAAAATCGTATTTAAATTTATTTACAATTGGAGATGCCAGTATAAGAACTGCTGCAGCAAGTGCGGCGATTAAAGAAATTCGAGCGGTTGATTATGAAATTAAAAGATATTTAGGTTTTTTCTATGAAGAATTTTGTTTAATTGTTCAGGGAGAATAGAGTAAGGAGTAGATAAGCCGGATTCTGTTTATGCTATCATTTATCTTGGATTATAGATTACTCTATAATCTCTATGCTTCCCACCCGTGGTCTCCACCGAACCAGTGTTATAGCGACCACATACTCGGAATTGCACCCAATAGGGTTTACCATGCCTTCTCTGTTACCAGAGAAGTGGTGAGCTCTTACCTCACCTTTTCACCCTTGCCTGAGCTTCAATAAGAAGCCATCGGCGGTATATTTTCTGTGGCACTTTCCGTCATAACATATGCTATGCCCGGGATTTCCCCGGTATTGTGTTCTGTGGTGTCCGGACTTTCCTCACCTTCTTCAGGCGCGATAGCTTCCACCCCTTACCTGTTAGCAGAATTTTTGAATGAAGTTTTTCTTCAAGAAAAAAAACAAAATTTCTTTAATGTAGAGTTGATTTCCAGTAAGCAATCAGAATTTTATCCATTGATGAAATCTATGAATACAAAACTTTTAATTCGGTATTTAACCATTATCAATGTTATACTATTTATTATTTTTCTCTATCAAAATGATGTTATATCCAAAAGCTTGAATTTAATTCATAGTATAGCAGGAAAATCCAGAATTAAAAATCCCATTAAAAATCAACTAGTTCAGCCAGTATTGATAAATTCTATAAACTATATAGAAAATTTAATTTCTGATTCTTTTATATGTAATCGTGAGCTAAATCTTAAAGAAATTGTAGAGGAAACTTATAAGCGTTCAGAAATCCTTTCTTATAGAGAATATCAAAAAGAATTTAGAAAACTTAATTCTGATGTGCGTCAGATTTGTAAACAAAATCAAAAAATACAGATTCCCAAATTTACTCAGAAAAGGATTCAAAATCAACCCTTGAATTTAAATCAACCTGTTTATGCGCTATATATAAGATGGGATTTAACGAATATTGAAAATATCATACACATAGTAGAAAATCAAATTCAGAATACACAAATTAATTCTCTGGTCATTGATGCAAAGGATATTGTAGGATATTTAACTTATAAAAGTAAAAATCCTTTTATACGACAATTTCATAACTATGATGTTCCCATAAAAGATTTTAATAAATTAATTCAATATTTGCATGATAAAAACATATATGTAATTATTCGACTTGCTTTATTTCATGATATGTTTATACCATCTTTAAAAAAAGATTGGGGTATTGTGGATAAAAATTCTCCATCGGGCATCCTCGAAGTAAAAAGAAAACCTGCGTGGTTAGATCCGGGAAAAAAAGAGGTTCAAAGTTATTTACTTCAGATTTATAATGAGCTTCTTTCTTTTGGTCCTGATGAAATTCAATTTGATTATGTTCGTTATCCAGCAGAGGGTAATCTTGAAGGTGTTATATATTCGAATGTGTTAAAAAGGGAAGATAAAGTACAGAATCTTAAAAATTTTATTTTTCAAGCTTATTTGTTAAAATATTCGACGCAGACAAAATTAAGTCTGGATGTATTTGGTATAACAGGATGGGGAGAAGAGAAAGATATTTTTGCAACCGGACAGAATATACCTGAAATAAGTATTTATCTGGATTACATATCTCCAATGCTTTATCCATCTCATTTTAATCGGGGGTTTGAAGGAATTGATAATCCAGCAGATCATCCCGAATATTTTTACAGTAAAGGTCTACAATACTTTCACAAACTTATACCTGAATATGTAAAAATAAGGCCTTGGATTCAGGCTTTTAAATATAGAGTAGCAAATTATAATGAAGCTTATATCGTACAGCAGATTAAAACTATCGGAGAAAATAACGGATATGGTTATATTTTCTGGAATGCATCCAATAATTATACTATTCCTTTAAAAGCTATCAAAAAATATAAAATAATAAATTAGATTAATAAATAATTTATATTTTAAAATTTATAAAGTTTATATTGTATTTTCTATTTTACTTTTAAAAAATTTTTTAAAATAATTTCTACATAAACCGATTAATTTATTATGATTTATATAGAAGGATTACATTCACAATTACAACCATTAGTACAGAAAGGTCAATTAAGTGCCAAAAAGATAGTTTCACTGATTGAATTAAAAGAATTTATTGATAAATATGCAAGAACCCTTTTTATTCCTGAAGAGGAAATAGAAATGCTGGAAAAGAAATATGGTGCAAAACCGGAAATTATAACCTGGTCAGATTATTTCCAGACAGAAGTAGCTTCACGATTTTTCTTTTATTCGGATGAAGAGTTTATTAAAATTGTAGAGACAATACGATTCGATATTATTTCTTCAATATTGATTTTTAAAAATAAGTCAAATGAATTTAAGAATAAAATAAAGGAAGAAGCATTGATTTTATCAGGTGTGGAAAAAGAACAATATACAGACGAGGAAGAACAGATTATGCATCTTTCTATATTATTGCAATATTTTGAAGAAATGAATCTCGAACAGGCGGAAATTGAAAAAGAAGATTATCACTGGTTTGAAAGTTTTATAGAAAAAAATGCTATTAAAGTGGGTTAGAATTATTATTTTCCTGATTTCTGTAAATCTTATTTTCGCTCAGGATAAAGAAAAAAAATATATCCCGAGCGATAGTATTTTTTTCCAGAAACTTAATGAAAGTTCAAAAACGGATTTTAATAATAGATTAAGGATTGCTCTTGAGTTAAAGCAAAAAAATCCAGAAATAGCATTATATAGATTTTACGAAATTTTAATTTTATATAAAGATTTTTTAAAAAATAACGAATATTTAGAAGACATATTATTAAATATTTATTTCATCTTGAAAAATGAAAATCGAGTAGACCATTTTGATGAATTGCTAAAATTCTTAAAAAAAGAAAGGATCCTCTCAGAGGATATGGAGAACAAAGTTATAAATAACTTGAATTTATAAATGTTATGCTTGACAAAAACCGCATAATAAAATTCAATAATATTAAGGATATTTAAATTATGTCATTTTCGATAAAAACATATCCAAGAAATGCTATTGTGTATATAGAAAATCAAGTTCCTAACCCGAGGCTATTTTATATTATTCAGCAAGGGAAAGTTAAATTAGAAAGAAGTGTGAATATTGTGGGTGTAGAGAAAGTTAAAATTTTAAATAAAGGTGATTTTTTTGGAGTAGAAACAGCAATGACAGGACATAAAAGAATGGAGGGAGTAGTTACGCTGGAAGATACGGTTCTTATAGAAATTCAGGCTAATGAGTTTCGAGTTTTGATTACCAAAAGCACCCCTTTAGCAATGAAAATTATTCGTTCTTTTTCTATGAAGCTAAGGGAGTTTGATACAGCAATCACCAATATATCGGCAAGAGACGTAAATTTGGAAGAAGATCCTTCTCATTTATTTGATTTAGGGGAAGAATGGTATAGAAATAATCGTTTTAACCATGCAGCATATGCTTTTCAAAAATATTTATATTATTGTCCAAAGGGTGAAAATGTAAATCTGGCAAAAAATTATTTACAAAAAATGAATAAACCTTTACAGGCCCCGAAACCGAAACAACAAACACTTGAAAGAACCTATAATAAAGATCAAATAGTGTTCTGTGAAAATGAACCAGGAGATGAACTTTATATTATTAAAAATGGGAATATAAAAATTTCAAAATTGATTTCTGGTAAAGAAGCAATTTTAGCGGTTCTAAAACCAGGTGATATTTTTGGAGAAATGGCATTACTGGACAATAAACCTAGAAGTGCCACATCCATAGCTGCTGAAGATAATACAATATTGATGACCATCAATCGAGCTAATTTTGATAAACTTGTAAAAGAGCAACCTACAATGGCTGAAAGGCTTATTACTTTATTATCAGAAAGAATCTGGACAGCCTATCGCCAGCTTGCCAATCTGATGATTAAAGATGAGACTGGAAAACTAATTGATATGTTGCTCATTCAGATTGAGAAGGAAAAAGTTCCCATTAAAGCAAAGGCAAGCTATAATTTCAATGTCACTGGAAATGATTTATTAAAAATGGTAGGACTTGATCCTATAAAAGATCAGCATTATATTGTGGAAATTACCAAAAAAAAATATCTTGAACTTGATCAAGGAACCATTCGATGTAAAGATTTACAGGAATTGCAGAAAGATGCTGATTTTTACCGTAAAAGAGCAGCTATGGAAGCAAAAAAATTGCAAAAACAGTTTGCTTAAAAAATGAACTTTGTCATCACTGGTGCATCTGGAGGATTAGGTATTGCCTTAATCCGTAAATTATCTCAAAATCAAGAGAATAAAATCTATGCTCTGGATATAAAATTTAATCCGGAGTTAAAAAACTACAATAATGTTTTCTTCTATAAGCTGGATGTTTCAAAATATCAGCAATGGGAAAAGATTCTAAATCAAATAGAAAAAAAAGATAATGTGGAAATTCTTATCAATGCAGCTGGAATGATTATTCCTCGATATGGTTCTGATGTAAGTCAAAAAGAGATTGAAAATCAAATTCGCATAAATCTTATGGGAACCCTATATGGAAGTACATTAGCTGCCCGAAGAATGAAAAAAAGAAACTATGGACACATTATTAATATTTCCTCTCTGGCAGGTATAGCTCCCATACCCGGAATTTCAATCTATAGCGCTACCAAATTTGCTGTAAGAAGTTTTAGTATTGCTCTTGCCTATGAATTAAAACCCTTTTCAGTTAATGTCTCTGTTGTTTGTCCCGATGCTATTAAAACATCGATGCTGAATTTCCAGAAAGATTTTCAGGAAGCAAATTTAACCTTTTCCGCATTTAGATTACTTGAAGCAGATGAAGTCGCTGATATAATTTTAAAACAGGCTTTATTAAAAAATAAATTAGAAATTCTTATTCCCAAATATAGAGGGTGGATAGCAAAAATTTCAAATTTATTTCCAAGACCTGGTTTTTATCTTGAGCCTATTTTTAGAAAAATAGGAGAAAAAAATCGTAAAAATTTTATAAAATCCCATAATTAATTTTATTGACATTTTTTATTATTTAACAGAAATATTTCTAAAGTTTATTAACGTCTTATTTTTTTGTTTTAAAAAAATTCAAATTGTTTATAATTAAAAAAAATTTGGTATTACTCAATTGATAGACATTTGTATTGCCAGAGATAAAATAAAAGAGCTAAAGAACATCTCATGACTTCTTTTGACTTTGAAAAGCATTTAGTTTTTCTTTTATATCTTCCAAAAAAATGTCTAATCTTACTAGTCGAATCTTACTATTAGTATAGGTTTCTGCCTTACTCTGACCATGTAGACATGATGGTAAGAAACAGGTGTATGTTTTTCAAGAATCTGTGTAATAAACAGGTAAGGATAAAGCTAATAGAGGTAATGTAGTTATTTAATTTGTAGAGTTTAAGACCTGTAGTTTCCAAGTAAAGTCGTAAAGCTCTTTCTACATAAAAGCTTTTTAGTGACTTGCCTAATTTATTTTTGTTTCCACAGGATTTGTATAAATAAAGTTGTCTGATTTGCCGTGTTTAACAAAGTTGTGACTTGAGCATTTTGGACAATATTTTATAGCTTCCTTAGCTTTAAGCACTACTATATTCTATGTCTAATAAATGAGCAATACCCAGAAATTTTATTAATATTCCTGATCAAAAAAATATTGATTTGACATTTCCTTAAATAAATGTTATGATAATAAAAAATGAATCAAATTTAATATTAAATTATCGATAATGAAAATATGGAGGGGTGATGGATTTATTAAATCAATATTTTATATATTTAAACTTTTTTTCCTTTGGTGCAATGCTTCCTACCTCATTTGCCTTGTTTTTTGCTTTTTTTTTACTGGCTATTAAGAATAAATCTCCTTATACGAATGCCTTAATGAAATCCTTTCTCTTGCAGGGCCTTTTTTATTCAGGATATTTTATTGCAGCAATGTTTTATCATCCTCTTGCTGCTGAGCATCGTTTATTTACAGTGTTTTTTATTTATCCTGCTCTTTTATATGCATTAAGATTTATATTGTTGTTTCCAGAAAATAACTGGCCCCGATTTGCCCGAGCTTTATTGATTCTTCAGTGGATCATAGGAATAGTATTATTTATATTGTTTTTTTATATAACAAGAACTGCTGATAAAAAATTTCATTTTACTGCTCATTACTGGGATTTTGATGCTGAATTTATCAGTAAAATTGTAGCTTATTTTATATTACTATATATTTTTATAATACCTATCTTGGGGGTAGCAAGAGTTATAAATTTTCGAAAGCAAAAACATTATCGAAATGCACTGATTTTATTTACAATTGCAATGGTTTTGGGGACAGTTTTACCGGGAATTTTAAATACATTGAGTAGGGATGGTGTGGTAGAACGCTCTTTATTTTTGAATGCTCTGGTAATATCGGTTGTGGTTATGATTTTTACTATTACCGTTATCTTTATTAATGTAACAGATGATAGAACTACCTTTATGGCAAAGATCATAGGTATCACACTTTCAACTTTTGTGCTTTTAATGCAGGGGCTTGCTTTTTTAAGTTTACGTGATAAAGAAATCGAATATGATGATCTTCGTAGCGAATATATAGAGAAATCTGTATACACTGAAGATTATCATCCAGAAATGGTATTTTTTATTAAATTTAATCCGGAAAGTCAAAAAATCAGCACCTTATTTGAAAGAGAGGATTATAAAGGTTTACCTCCTGAACAGAAGTTGGATTATAAATTCTATCTTGCTGAGCTCCAAAATATGGTTTTTTATGAAAAAGTTAAAGATATATCGGCAGATAAATTTAAAGAAGAAATAATTCAATTGCTGGAAAAAACATCTCCTTTTTTTGAAGGATATAAAAAAAGCATACTCAATTATTTAGAAAATTATTCAGGTTCAGATTTAGAACTGAAAGCATCAACTTTAAAATATTTCGATAAATTAAATTCTCTAACATTTGTGAATTATAATAGAATTAGTTTTATAAGAAATGATCAATTTCGCTCTGAAGTGGTTAAATATTTAGATAAATCTAAAAAGGAATTTCATCCCTTTAAAGAAACAATACAAAATTACTTAAAAGAAACAAAGGAAACCGAAGGTAAAGTGTTAAAATCGGAAATATATGAATTTCTTTCTCCTTTAAGACAACAAAAAACTCGAATCTATTTACGATCACCAGACGAAAAAAATCATTATATTGCATATTCATTTTATGATAAGCAGGAAAATTTGCTTTATTTAGGTGGTTATCGATATATAGATTATCGTGTTTATATTCATAAACCAGCTTTACAACAAACTATAATTTATATTGTGATTTTCGGAATCATAACATTTTTTTATCCTTTATTCTTTAGAGGCAGTTTGATTAAACCACTGGAGGAATTACTCGAAGGTGTAAAGCAGGTAAATAGAGGTGATTTAATGGTAAAAGTTCCCGTTTATGTGCAGGACGAAATAGGTTATCTTGCCACATCTTTTAATAAGATGGTGGTTTCCATTCGGGAAGCTAAAGAACAATTACAGGATTATGCCAACAATCTTGAAGAGAAAGTTAAAGAACGAACTGCTGAGTTAAATGCTTCTTTACAGGAAATTAGAAAATTAAAACAACAACAGGATGGCGATTACTATTTAACGTCGTTATTATTAAAACCTCTGATGGTAAACTTCAATAAATCTAAAATCGTACCTTCCGAATTTTTTGTTAAGCAATATAAAGAGTTTGATTTTCGCGGAAAAATTTCAGAAATTGGAGGCGATATTTGTATAACAGGAAATTTACGATTGGGAAAATCTCTCGAAACAGCAAAGCGCTATATTGTAGCTATGAATGGTGATGCTATGGGGAAATCTACCCAGGGAGCCGGTGGTGCATTGGTAATGGGTGTGGTTATGAATTCGATTATTGCTCGTTCTGCAAGGCATGATCGAGTGCTGGATATGAGTCCCGAACAATGGCTAACAGATGTGTATGAGGAAATTCATGGAATTTTTTCTGCTTTTAATGGAACAATGTGTATTTCCTGTATTGTCGATCTCATTGAAGAAGAAACAGGAAAAATGTATTATTTTAATGCAGAGCATCCCTTCCAGGTTCTTTATAGAAATGGAAAAGCCTCATTTATAGAAGAAGAATTAAAGTTAAGAAAACTGGGATTAATTTCCGAATATCCTTTCTCTGTTCAAAAATTTCAGCTGGAGCCCGGAGATATTTTGATTGCTGGTTCAGATGGTAGAGATGATTTACAACTGGAATCAGCTGAAGATGGAGGAAGAATTATCAACGAAGATGAATATTTGTTCCTTAGTGTGGTTGAAGAATCGGATGGAGAAATTTCAAAAATTTATGAAAATTTACAAAAAAAGGGAAAAATTACAGATGATATTTCTCTATTAAAGTTAACCTTTCAACCTGCTGAAGTAAAAAAAGACTCAATAACTGATGGAAAAATCCAATCCTATGTAGACGAAGAAAGTTTTATTGTTAAAGAATCGAAAAATGTATCGTCAATAAAATCAAAAGTGATAGTTTTAGATGAAGATAATGTATCATCCATTGTAGAAGATTCTGGAAATGAGTTTGAAGTTCTTTATGAAAAAGGAAATGATTATTTAAAAAATCAGCAATTTAGAGAAGCTCTTGAATACTACCAAAGGGCGTATGAAATTAACAAAGAAAATTCAGATTTAAATAAAAAACTGGCTATTTTAACATTTAGAAACGAAGATTATCCAAAAGCAGTTTCTATACTGGAAAAATATTTACAAAATGATCCCTATATAGAAGATTTTTGGTTATATTTATCCATTGCTCATAAAAGAGTAGGTAATTTGGATGAAGCTTTAAATGCAATTGAAAAGGCTTTTGAATTAAATCAGGAACGAATACCTATCCTGCTACAATTAGCAGATGTTCATTATAAGTTAAATCATTTTGGAAGAGCCAGTATCTTTGTAGAAAAGGTTCTGGAAAAAAAGCCAGATAATGAGCAGGCAATAAAATTAAAAAAAAGAATTGATCAAAAAATACCTCAGCAAAAAACAAATCAATAATGAAAATTACATTTGAAAAAGTTTATAAAAAGATTAAAATTCTTGATTCGGAAATCAAAGAACTGGAAATTTTGAAAAATCGTATACCAGGGAATAAGCCCTATTCTATAGATTTATTGCTAACTTTTGAAAAAATTATCAATGATTTGTTAAATCAGAAATTAGAACTTGAAAATCTGGAAATTGATTCTCCATCCGAAGAATTAATTCAAAATATCCTTTCTGTAGATCTCGCTACAGCTTCGAGAATACAGGTATTACCCTCTATTTTTGTTCCGGAAGAAAAAGATAAAAAAGTTCTCGAATTTTTAAGAAAAATTCCCAAAACAGAGATCCATTTACATTTAGAAGCCTGTATTTCAAAAGAAACCATAATAAAGATATTACAGGAGCATGGAGAAAATCCTGATCAGGAAGAAATTGAAAAACTTTATCAATTTAAAAATTTAAATGAATTTATAAAATTATTTTTATTTATTATTGATGCTATTAAAAAACCTGATGATTTTGAATTTATTTTTCAAAATTTAAGAAATTATCTTGAAGATAATAATATTCGTTATGCAGAGGTTTTTTATGCACCTTCAAGAATGATTCAGAATGGTCTTGATTTTAAAGAAATAGCCACCACACTGGATTATCTGGCACGTGAATGTTATCTCTCGGGAGGACCGGAAGTAAAATTTCTAGTAGATGTTTCCCGTACATTTGGACCCGAGAATGCCAGCAAAAATTTACAGAGATTACTGAGTGTAAAGCTTAATAGCCATATTGGAATTGGATTGGGCGGTGCAGAATTAATGGGACCGGCAAGGGATTATAAAGATGTTTTTGCTCAGGCAAGAGCCGAAGGATTGCATTGTGTTGCGCATAGTGGGGAAGATGATGGGCCCTGGTCCATCTGGGATACTGTAAAAATTTTGAAGGCAGAAAGAATAGGGCATGGTACTTCAGCTATACAGGATCCTGATCTTCTGGACTATCTTCGAGATAAAGAAATTCCTATTGAGATTTGTTTAACTTCAAATTTATTTACCGGAAAATATGTTCGGAGACCTAATGATCATCCCATAAGAAGATATTATGATAGGGGATTGATTTGTGCCATTAATACAGATGATCCTGAAATTTTTAATGTAGATTTAACTCAGGAATACTATAATTTATATAAGTATTTAAATTTTACTATAAGTGAAATTATTGATTTAATCCGCATGGGAGTAATGTCTACGTTTCATAATCATAAATTCGAATTATGGAAAAGTTTTGAATCATCTATTTATCAGATTAGAGAAACCGTACAAATATAATTAAAATTTTATAAAAATTTTCTAAAGAAAAGATCTATTTTTTATTCATAATTGATTAATTTTCTAAACAATAGAAGAAAAAATCTTAGTATTCCTGATAAAACAAAACTACAATGATGCATAAAGCATACGAAATAACTTCCCTTAAGAATTAAAGAAATAAGTCATAAACCGGCTTTTACTAAATCATGAATTCTTAATAATCCTATAGGCTTACCTTCATCATCAATTACAGGAAGAACACTAATCTGGGAAGGTCTATCTTCCATAAGATGAAGTGCATCAATTGCTTTTGTACCTGCTCTTACGCATATTGGATTCTTTGTCATAATTTCTTCTATTTTTCTGTCAAGTATATTGCCATATTTTAAAATGGCTCTTCTTAAGTCTCCATCTGTAACTAAGCCTATAACTTTATATTCATCATTCACTACAATAGCGCCACCTAAATTTGGCTTAGTAATTGTCTCTAATAAGTTGTGAATCGATTCCTGAATATGGATTACTGGGCTTCCGTGATCTAAAATCAAAAGGTCTTCTATGTTTAATAAAAGTCTTTTTCCTAATTGTCCGGCAGGATGATAAAAAGCGAAATTTTCGGGTTTGAAATTTTTTAAATAAGCAATGGTTGATGCAAGAGAATCACCAATGACAAGAGCTAAAGTTGTTGAACTGGTAGGAGCAAGATTTAAGGGATCTGCTTCGCAAGAAACAAAAGCTTCTATAATTACATTTGAAAGTCTTCCAGCTCTAGATTCAGGATTACCTAATATAGAAATTATTTTATTACCCATCTTTTTTATAACCTGAAGCATCTGAACTAATTCTTCTGATTCTCCACTTTTAGCAATAGTAAGCACAATATCTTTAGATTGTAAAGCACCCAAATCTCCATGTAAAGATTCCCCTGGATGAAGAAAAAAGGACGGTGTTCCGAGTGAAGAAAATGTAGCTGCTAATTTTTGAGCAATTAGACCCGATTTTCCCATTCCACTAAAAGCGACTTTCCCTTCACAGTTCAAAATTAATTCAACAGCCTGAACAATAGAATCCTGTTGAAGCCTATTGAGGTTGTTTTTTAATTCTTGAATTTGTAGTGCAAAACTATTTTTAAAAATATCAATAATTTTAGTCTTATTCATTAAAGTTTGGTGCATATAAAATCAAAATTTATTTTCTTCTTTTTTTTAAGTCATAAATGCTATAAAATTCTATCTTATCAATTATGAAGGATTTAATTTTTAATTCCAGTTCTTTACTGGTTAAGCCTGAAGGAAAGTTCGTATTTTCCTTTAAAGCATAAAGTTTAAAAAAATAGCGATGTACTTTGTCAGGAGGACAGGGACCACCATATCCAATTTTATTCCAGGAGTTTTTCCCCTGTGTCATTTCTTTTTGGTTGATAATAATTTTTTCTTTTTTTGCAATATTTTCGGGTAAAGATTGAATTTCAGTGGGAATATTATAAACTACCCAGTGAACCCATAAGCCCACCGGTGCATCAGGATCATCCATAATCAAAGCGAGAGATTTTGTATTTGCCGGTATATTCCTCCATTCCAGTGGGGGAGAAATATCTTCTCCATCACAGGTATACTTCTCCGGTATCATTTGATTTTTAGAAAAAGCAGGACTATAAAGTTCAAATGCCATAAGACTCTCCATCAATATGAATAAAAAAAAATTGCTTATTCTGGTAAAATTCATAAAGATCAGCTTATTTTAAAATTATACAAGTCAATTCAAATTATAGTTTTTCTCAGAATCTTTTATTATTTATGAAGAAATAGTTTCAAAATTATTTTGAATATCTTTTTTCAAAACTTCCAGGAATTGAATCACATTTTCAATAACCATTTTTTGGTTATCTGGGTATTGAATTTGATCTATTAAATCGCTGATGGATTTACTAACAATTCTACTGATTCTTTCCAGTCCTTCCGGTCCAGAAAAAATAGCTTCTAATCCTTCTTTTACGGAAGCATGAACATTTAATAAAATAATTCTTATAATTGGACCCACAGGAGATAGAAGATAAGGTTCCATTGCACGATTTATTGAATATTGAACAGATTCAGTTATAAGGGGTTCTATTTCAGGCATCACTTTATAGCTAAATACATAAGCTTGGTTCTGTAGAAGATTTTTTAAGGATTCAAAAGTTTGTGGTTCTAAATTTAAACTTTGATTATTTTTCAATAGATTAATAGTTCTATCAATAGCATTGATAATGACAAGTCCAGAAATTTCTTCTGCGATAAGGTTGGCATTATTATGAATAATTTCTGGTAATATACCGGCATCTGAAATAAACTTATTTTCTCGTAAGCGAATATACAGGGGTATAATTCTCAAAAGTCTAAAAAGAGAAAAATGATGGGGAGGATATAGATTAAATACTTCATAAAAATGTCTTATAGGAAAAATATACCATTTTCTATAATTTCTACTCAGAATTATCCATCGCCCCAGAAAATCTATAATAAAAAACAAAACAAACCATCTATCAATTTTATAAAAATAATCTTTGAACTCTCCATCTTCATCTATCCAGCGAAAGTAATTTTCTTTTATGTAGAAAAGAATTTCTTTTTCAAAAAAGGCAAACTCGGACTCAAATTTTTCTAAACTTAAGTTTTCTTTTGAAAAAAATTTTTCAAATGCTTGTTTCGCGGAATTTTCAGGATTAGGTAAATGATTTCTCATTTTATTTTTAATTTTTTCTAAAATACCATCTTTCCTGGCAAGATAAAAATGACTTTCTACTCCTCTTTTATCTATCATTTCGCGAGAAAGTTCAGTAAGAATTTTAAGTTTTTCATCAATCTGATTCAGGAGGTTTGCTCTTTCCTGAGGGCTACTTCCTGATAGTTGATAATAAAGCTCTTTTAATTCCAGATAATGGGCTTCATAGGCTAAATTAAAACGATGAGGAGAAATACCCTTTAAAGAATCCCAGAAATCGATAATGTCGAATTTATTTTTTAAGGATTCAGGATAATAATGAATTAAAATATCCCTTAAAGTTCCATGATAATAGGGCAATTTATGTAAATAAAGAAAATCAAAAATTGACAAAAAAATATTAATAGAAAGAACTATAATAAAAATAATTTCGTAAATTTGTTTTATCATTGTAGGTTGCTGGGGGTTGTTTATTAATTTTTTAATTTCATTTTTATCATTGATTTGAATTTTGTCCATAATGTTCATTTTTTTGTGAAAATTTTTTTGTAAACAAATAAACTTTATTAGAGATGTATGTTTAAGAAAAAAAATAATCAATTAAATCTATTTATTCTGGAAGGAATTGATGGTGCTGGAAAAACTTCAACGATGCAGTTAATAAAAGAAATCATTCATAACAAAAAATTGAAAGATTTTCTATTTTTAAAGGAACCCACTGATCTCGATTCCGGTCAAAAAATTAGAAAATTACTGGCAGAGAATAAAAATTTAACTACTAAAGAATGGCTCGTGCTTTTCAGAGAAGATAGAATGAATAATTTCACAAAAAATATTTTACCTAATTCTCATAAAATTATTATAATGGATCGTTATTTCTTTTCTACAGTTGCTTATCAAAGTGAATATATAGAAGACATAAAAAAAAATTATAAATTCTTTGTAAAAGATTTTCCTTTACCCAGTAAAATTTTTTATTTTTTAATTTCTCCAGAAGAAGCAA
>FWPU01000312.1_pt1 | contig 15886 bp, 15 predicted proteins | sample 2228361 | NCBI WGS metagenome assembly FWPU01 (sample SAMEA103939777, study PRJEB20133) | metagenome
AGCATTGACTGCGGGAATATCAATCGGGTTCTCCCCATCCACAGAGAATGAGTAAAGGATGATTTGTACCTCATTACGTAAATCTTTAGGGAAAAGCGGTCGCAAGGGGCGATCAGCCAAGCGTGCAGTTAAAACAGCCTCCTCGCTCGGTCTCCCTTCACGTCGGAAGAAAGACCCTGGAATGCGCCCACCGGCATACATTCGTTCTTCATAGTCAACAGTGAGTGGGAAAAAGTCAATACCCTCGCGCGGTTCGTTACTCATGGTTGCTGCTGCGAAGACCATAGTATCCCCGATCCGCACCGTCACCGCACCACCGGCTTGTCCTGCCAAATGACCCGTTTCAAATACCATCAGTTTGTCGCCAACTATGGTTGAATAAGTTTTTATTTGAGGTTTCACCCTATTTCTCCTGATATATGTTTTATTTACCCCCGCCAGGTTAGGGACAGGAAGCTGGTAGCAACGGATTTCTTTGTTGTTACCAATTTCCGATTCCTAACCTACGGGGTGTACAATTTTCATTGTCTTTCGTATTGTAAATATCAATTTCTAACTTTACGGGTTGAATGTTGTCCTTTCACCCCGTTCCCTTACTCTACTCACCTCATAACAACAAGCATATAAAAGGGAGTTTCCATTCACTCCACTTGTTATTTGCTGCGAAGGCTCAACCGATCTGTCAAGGCTTTGTATCGCCGAAAGTCCCTTCGTCGAATATATGCCAATAATCTACGGCGGTGACCGACCAACTTGAGCAATCCCCGACGCGAGGATTCATCGTGTTTATGGGTAAGAAGGTGTGCTGTAAGTTGGTTGATTCGGTTTGTCAACAATGCTATCTGCACCTCAGGCGACCCAGTATCGTTTTGGTGACGAGAGTATTCTTCGATGATTTTCTTTTTCGTATCCTTGTCCAATGCCATACGATCTTACCACTCCAACTTTTCAAATTTGAATTTTTATTTCTCCTAAGAATCACAACTTCGAGAATTCAATGATTTCTAAATAATCTATTATATACGATTATACCAAAGAATAAAATTTTTATATTCCCTCCCGAAGCATTTTCCTCAAATCCTCGGCAAATTCTGATGGAAGATTTGACAGTGTGAGACGTACCAGCCTTAATATATTGGGGTCTTCTCCCTTGAGAACGATTGCTTGTCGTAGAAAATAGTTTGTTTCTTTCGGGGCTTTTTTAGCCAGTTGACCGATCAAGTTCATAAGATCAGAACGGTTCTCTGCTCTAATTTTTCGGATCATTGTGCCTAGTACTCGAAAAACCCAAGGAAAATCTTCGAAATTCGATTGCTCAATTATCGTTTCTAAAGCCATTAACCCAACCCTATGATAAAAAGTACGCTCATCCGTCAACCACTTTTCGATCAGTTCAATAAACATTTCAGGTCGTTCCTCTCGAACCAAGGAGAGACCTTCTTTTAGACATTTCCTACATAATTGCTCTTCTAAACCAGGTTTGATCCACCCATCAACTCTCTGAATCACCTCTTTCGCATGGCTGGAAGGAATTCTCCCCACTATTGCCGCCGCGAATAAGCGAAATTCCAAGAAAGGCTGTTCCCACAAAGCATCTGCAAGACTCAAAGCAGCCCTTGGGTCATCAATAATTTTTGGTTGTAACTCAACGATGATTTGATGTAACACAGGTCGAGGAACATGGTAGGCTTTTGATAAGGGTATCGGTTCACCTACCTCACCAAAGCGATAAACACGATTCGAGTAAAAATTCAAAAGAGCATGAAGGTGGTGAATAAAGACCTCTGGAGTGGCGAAATACTCCACTAAAGAAGCACTTTGTATTTTAAGACGGGTTAACTGAATGGCCGGCATTCTAATTCAATAGGCTCTAGCGAAATACGCCTTTTCGTAGGCTGGTTTTCCACAATAGATACAACGACCTTCTCCTTCGGGTTGATCAAAAGGAATGCAACGATTGGTTGCCTTGGTCTCCTCTTTGATTCTTGCCTCACAATCTGCACTACCACACCACCATGAAAAAGCCCATCCATCTTGAACAACTTGCCGAAATTCGTCATAGTCTTTAGGGTCATAGGTATTCGCACGAAAGAATTCCCTCGCCCGATTCAATAGAGAGAGGTGTATATCATCTAATATCTCGCTCACATATGCAACCAATTGCTGCCGAGCAATTTCCGTTTTACCTTGTTTTCCTGGCATATCGCGGCGAGCAAGGGTTAGGGCACCTGTTTTAACATTCCTTGGACCAACTTCAATCCTCAATGGCACCCCTCGCATCTCCCAATCGTTGAACTTGAAACCGGGTGTTACATCTTCTCGATGGTCTACGTGCACTCTGAACGCAGACAATTGAGAACGGACCTGTTCTATCTCGGGCATTACCAACGACTTTTCCTCATCATTGTGGTAAATTGGAACAATCACAACCTGATACGGAGCAAGTTTTGGCGGTAAGATCAACCCTTGGTCATCCCCATGGGTCATGATGATGGCTCCGATGAAGCGAGTGGAAAGCCCCCATGAAGTCGTCCAGACATATTGCCGTTGATTGTTCCGATCTAAGTATTGAATATCAAACGCCTTAGCAAAATTTTGCCCCAAGAAGTGAGAAGTACCTGATTGAAGCGCACGCTTATCGCCCATCATGGCTTCGATGGTGTAAGAAGTAACTGCTCCTGCAAACTTTTCACTTTCGCTTTTACGCCCTGGTATCACCGGAACTGCGCCATCGTTCACCGCAAAATCAGCGTAAATGTCCAACATGCGCCTTGTCTCCTCTTGCGCCTCCTCAGCAGTGGCATGGGCAGTATGACCTTCCTGCCAATAAAATTCGAGGGTTCTCAGAAATAATCGGGTGCGCAATTCCCATCGGACAACGTTTCCCCACTGGTTGATCAAAATCGGCAGGTCCCGATAGGATTTAATCCACTTGGAATACATATATCCAATGATAGTTTCGGAGGTAGGGCGAACGATAAGCGGTTCTTCCAATTGTTCACCACCCCCAATCGTCACAACAGCTAACTCGGGTGAGAAGCCTTTTACATGTTCTTTTTCCTTCTCAAGGAAAGAATACGGGATAAGCAAAGGGAAAGCAGCGTTCACATGCCCTGTTGCCTTAAAACGACGATCAAGGCTGCTTTGAATGTTCTCCCAAAGGGTCCATCCATAAGGACGAACCACCATGCAGCCGCGCACCGGCGCATAATCGGCTAACTCAGCTCTCAATACAACCTGGTTATACCACTCGGAGAAATTTTCAGTTCGTGAAGGTAATTTTTCAGTTGCCATAGCTCCTCGTTCCGTGTTGATGGATGAATTGAACAGCCGTTTGCACATCAGGTACAAAGGTCAATAAACGGCGACATTGCTCCGAGAAATACCGATCAAATATTGTAAATATATTTTCGAAGATTGTCTTCCATCCAGTTCCAACCAAAATCAAGGGGCGAGATTCCAGTGCACCTGTTTGCATGTGCGACCACATCACAGCCAGCTCGGCGAGGGTACCCACTCCTCCTGGCATGACAATGGCTGCTTCGCATGCGTCTATCAATGCGAAAAGGCGCTGGCGTTGGGTTTCAAATCGCCGCTCCTCTTGGATCCAAGGATTTGGATGTACAGGGCGCCACGATTCGATTTGATCGCTTGTCACACCAATAACGTACCCTCCGCTTTCTGCCACACCTCGGGATACCGCTTCCATAACGCCGATGTACCCACCAGTTAAAACTGTGTGCCCTGCAGCACCTAGCAACCTGCCCAATTTTAACGCATCCTCGTAAGCAGGTTCCCCTGGTTTTGGTTCCGATCCACCAAAGAGACTGATGATCATCTCTTCTTCTCTCATCTAACAAAAGTATTGTCTGATTATATTGATCAACATAAAAATGGTCAACCATCTTCACGAAGGAAATAAATTTAATGTTGATATATCGTTCAAAGTATGCGATTGGCAGAAGACATCAATTAGGGCAATTTAATTGTGAAATCATCATAAATCAACGTCAGGAAAATAGAGAGGCTGAATGATCAGTAAAGCGGTTTGTGCTGAAGTTCGTTGTTCAGGTTGCCATCCTGACTCGCTAACCATGCGTCTCAGATGGTTGAAGACAGCCTCGCGTTCCAATTCGTTGAGTGTTTCGAAAGCGGCTCGAACCAACTCCGTTTGCCCAGATAGCAGACAATCCCACAATACTTCTAAGTCGGAGAAATCAATGTTCATAACACGAAAATTCCTTCTCCCATTTCAATGCTAACATCCGAACTTACATCCTCATCATTCAGAGTATATCGTACCTCAAATGCCCATCGAAAAACGAATAGACTACTATATTCCAAGGTCTATCAAACCTTGAAAACAATCAAAGACTATTGTCCCAAAGAAAAGGTCTGGCTTGCATCATAGATACCAAACCAGACCTTGATTAACTTGTAAATATATGTCTATTAGATGGTTGCCATGGAACTCCAAGTTATGACACCCGGCCCAAATGTTGGTTCCAATAAATAATCCTTAATATCTCGAATATCTTTACGAGCATTAATCATTGAACGTAAAATACCTGCTGGGTGTATATCTCCTACCAACTGAAATCCAACCAAGCGATTATCTTTGATATAAAGTGTACGTTGATGCTCTTTATATTTATATTGCATAATCTCATCACCATACTTCAGACCTACTGCAATGACTGGCAATCCTAAGTGCTTCAGACTGTTCATACGTTCGGCACCTTCATAAGGAATTTCATAACCTAATATGTTCATTGCAACGATACGACCTTGTTCGACAGCGTTGGGAAAAATGGCATGGACATAGGTTTCGCCAGTGATTCGGTCCCGAACTTCGACGACATCACCCGCAGCATAGATATTTGGATCATTTGTTCGCAGAAACTCATCCACGCTAATCCCCCATCCATGTTTTATAGGGCTTCCTTCGAGGAATTCAATGTTTGGTTGAACCCCCGTTGCAGTGATGATAACATCTGCCTCGAGATGTTCACCAGATTCGAGGAACACACCAGTTGCTCGATTCTCGCCTGTAATAGCAACGCCTTTTGTGTTTAGCCGAATATCAACTCCGCGATTCTGCAAGACCTTCAACACATAGGCGGCAGTGTCTTCATCGAGCATTCCTGGCATTACTTGGTTCATCATCTCAATCTGGGTCACCGAAATGCCGAAATGACGAAGTAGCAACGCGATTTCAATGCCAATGAAACCAGCACCAATAATCACTACATTGCGAGAAGTTCCCCGCTGCACTTGTTGAACTAATTCTTCAGCAGCGCTAAGTGATTTGAAATTATACACTCCTGGCAAACCTGCTCCTTCAATAGGTGCATACAAGCGACTCCCTGATGCAATGACCAAACGATCGTACCTCAGCAATTCACCATTATGCAAGCGCACTTGACGATTATCTGCGTCTACACTGACCACACGAACCCCAGAACGATAATCAATTCGATGACGATCTGACCAATCCTCACCACGCCATAAGTGGATATTTGTCCCCGTGAGAAAATGTTCTACCATAGCCGGAGGGGAATAAGGTGGATAAGGTTCTGCACTCAACATCGTAATCGAGGATTCAGAATCGAAAGCGCGTAATGACTCGGCAGTACTGACACCAGCGGGTCCTGCTCCAATGATCAAAATATTCACGGATGCCTCCTTTGTTTCACCTCACCACTAAGGCGATAAACCCATCCCTTAATGTGTTGTGATCCTCAAACCAGTGAGATTTCCGCCTTTGGCAATACAATATCCTCCGGAGCAATCGCAGTCAGTCCTAAGGCTCTGCGCTTGCGCTCAATATGACGGCGTATCAAGGCTGCTGCTCTATTTGGGTCTGGCTCAACCGCAAAGGTGGCACCGAAAACACTCTCTAACCCTTCAGTTAGAAGTTTAACCACGTTTGGACTCCCAAAGACGGGGGGGGCAGTACCCAAAACAGTGAAGATGCCTGATGCAACAACGTAGGCACCTATGGCTACTGCCTTCTCCGAATACCATTCAGGAGCGGCTCCTGCTATTGGAAGAGCACTGATATCCACACCTAAATGATTGGCAAGTGCGGCGGCTAACACCAAGATGCGGGTATTATCCACACAACTACCCATATGCAATACCGGGGGGATGTTCAATGCCTTGCACACCGTTTGCAATCCCTTTCCAGCAAGTTCCGCCGCTTCCGGTGTCATCAACCCTGCTTTACCATCCGCCACCGCGGCGCAACCTGTAACTATCACTAAGATGTCGTTTTCGATCAGCCGCTTGGTCAATTCTGTATGACCTAAGTCTTGCTTGATCTTAGGGTTATTACAGCCGACAACACCGACAGCACCGCGAATACTACCTTGCACAATAGCATCAATCAACGGTTGTGGGGTCCCTCCTAAAGCAGACAAAATTGCCTCTACTGAAAATCCAGCCATCATTGAAACCGACTCAACCGGGATCATAACCCGTTCCGGCACTCGCTTTTTATAATTTTCTACTGCCAAACGCACAATTTGCTTACCGATCTCTAGGGCACGTACGGGATCGAAAGAAATATGTTCGGCTCCTGGAAACTTGGCTTTATCAAAAGTGCTTATAACTTTTGTGTGATAGCATTTCGCGGTCTCTGTCACAGCAGGCATGATACATTGGTAATCTACTACCATCACATCAACAACGCCTGTCATGATGGCTAATTCCTGCATGAGGTGATTACCAGCCATCGGAATCCCTTTACGCATTAATACCTCATTGCCAGTGCAGCAAAGTCCTGCCAGATTGATTCCCTGGGCACCAACCTCTCTTGCCAACGCAAGTAACTCATCATCCTGAGAAGCAGCAACGATCACCTCAGAGAGCATAGGATTATGACCATGAAGGATGATATTGACGTGATCCGCCTTTAACACACCGAGATTCATGCGTGACATCACTGGTTTCGGAATGCCAAACAAGACATCCGAAAGTTCGGTGGCAATCATCGAGCCACCCCAACCATCGCTCAATCCATTGCGCACTGCATGGAGGAGAATGTTGACCCAATCGTTATCCACTCCCATATGGGTACGATGAAGGGTCTCTACGTTTTCTCGATCAACACCTCGCGGGTATGTTCCCGTCTTATTCCAAATCTCCTGGCGCGCTTTAGGTGCTCGCTGCGCGAGAGGCAAACGCTCGCGTCGCATACCATAATCTTCCATCATCTCCCATGCCAATTCCACAGCAATTTGACGTTCCGTTTTGCCTTCTGTTGAGACACCATATTCAATAGCCAACCGCTTCAACTTCTCTGGCTCGCTGATCCTATAGATATCTGTCTTACCTTCACCAACCCGATGCAGGGTTTCCAGGATGTCACGTCCGTGATCAGAGTGCGCTGAAGCACCTGCTGCAATCATCCGAGCAAGATTGCGTGCAACGATGATGTCTGCATCCGCCCCACATACCCCTCTTTGCGGTCCATCACCAAATGGGTCTACACGGCATGGTCCCATAGCACAAATTCGGCAACTAGTTCCCAGGTTACAATATCCACACTGAGGTTCTTGTTTCGCAAATCGGTCCCACACAGTTTCAATTCCACGTTGACGAGCGATCTCCAACATAGCCCAGGTATCTGCATTAATACTCTTCTTACGGTATCCATCTCCACTGATTATGGACGACATTGTTCACGCTCCTTTCTTTTCACCAGCACTTAAATTGGTTACAACAATCCCCCATTGCCTCCAAGATTCAATCGAATTGGGGATTAAAGTAATCTCTCCACCCACCTGGCTCACCGCCAGTGAGACGACTTCAGAATAACGGGTGCGTGCGGCTTTGATCAACTCATTGACATCGCCAAATTCCAACGCATAGACCTTACAAGCCTCTACACAAGCCGGTAGCAAACCTTGTGCCTGCCGATCAACACATTGATCGCACTTCAATGCAACGATTGCTCTTTCTGGTGCAGCAGCATCTGGATAATATGTGATGACATCAAAGGGACAGACCATGGCACACATACCACAGGCGATGCACTTTCTGGCTTTGATAATAACATTTTCTGGAAATCGTTCATGGCGATAGATTGCCCCCGTTGGACAGGCTAACATACAAGGTGCAGGGTTGCAATGACGACACTTATTTGGGAAGGATGTGTTCAGCGCCAGTCCTGGTTCAGCATGGATGCGAGGTTTTGGTAAAGGGTTCTCGAACACAGCCCAGTAGAGGCTTTTCGTCTGAGAATGGGCAACCACACAGGCTACCTCACACTGTTTGCATCCAATACATCTCTCTGGATGCACAAAAACAGTTTTCATATTGCCTCCTTTCTCGGCATGCTCAAAACAAATGTTGAAAACTATATCCTGGGTTTTTATTTATTTACTTAGCGCTTCACCTCCTTCTTCCACCAAGAGAAAATCTAAATGAAGATTTCAATATATAGCAAGGTGCTTCATAATAAAAAGGTGAATTTAACTCCCCTTCTTTAACGTTCGCATCCTTAAGAAAAATTTTTTATCTTGGAAAAGAAAAGTATATAGACTTTGTCCACTATTTCACATTTTATACCATTTGAATATTAAGGTCAATAATTATTACCAAAAATCACCCCATTTTACTGGAAAACAAACCCAAATAATTCAAATCTTAAACCAAACAACTATTAATGAACCAAACAATTATTTAATGAAGGAAAAAAGGATTAAGGATGCTTCATTAACTCGTTTCAATTCCAAAGGATGGACAGTTATAATAGCAACCGTAAACCGGTTAAATCTACATCAATTTCAAGTAAAATCCATATTCCACATCAACGAAGAAGGAGTAAAAACATGGATTTAAAACTGAATGGGAAACGCGCCTTCGTCACTGGTGCCAGCCGAGGATTAGGATACGCAATTGCCCGTGGATTGGCTTTCGAGGGGGTGCGATTGGCGATCAATAGCCGCGAACTCACCTCAATCCAGTCAGCCGCGCAAGCACTACAAGCCGAAACAGGGTGTGAGGTTTTTCCCATCGCCGGAGATGTCTCTCACCCTGATGTTCCCGCCTATCTCATCCATAAGACGGTGGAAGCACTTGGGGGGTTGGATATCCTTATCACCAATTCCGGTGGTCCCCCACCAGGGCAATTTGAATCCTTTGACGATCAAACCTGGCAACAAGCGATTGAGTTGAACTTTCTAAGCCATGTACGTTTGATTCGAGCAGCATTACCCTATCTCAGGCAATCCACCTCAGCAAGTGTACTGACGCTTACGTCTTACTCCGTCAAACAACCTATCCCCAATTTGATCCTGTCCAATAGCATCCGCGCGGCGACCATCGGGCTTACCAAATCCTTGGCATTGGAACTCGGCGCGGATGGCATCCGGTTTAATTCCATTCTACCCGCGTGGATAGAAACAGAGCGGGTTCGCCAGCTAATGGAACAACGAGCCAAGTTGAACAATACTTCCATAGAGGAGGAGATCGCTAAGCAAGCCAAAGATAGCCCCTTTGGGAGAATGGGCAAACCAGAAGAACTTGCCAATGCTGCTGTCTTTCTCGTATCTCCGGCTGCCTCCTTCATCACTGGTGTGATGCTCACCGTAGATGGGGGGATGTACAAAGGCACGTTTTAGGATAACCTTGGTAAGGAAGGTCTAAATGTCTCTTGCACTCGATTTACTGGGTTCCATTGCCAAGATCGGTTTTACCTGGCTTAGCCGCCGAAGATTACCGAAAACCAATGGGTTTCTCCAATGCTCAAGTCTCTCCTCGCCTGTCGAAATCCTCCGTGACCAATGGGGTATTCCCCACATATACGCTTCTAACCTACACGATGTACTTTTCGCTCAAGGTTTCGTTCATGCTCAAGACCGACTTTGGCAGATGGAACTCAATCGCCGAATCGCCCAAGGTCGCTTGAGTGAACTCTTTGGCGAGATCGCTCTGGATACCGATAGAACTTGCCGCACCTTTGGTTTCAACCGTTTGGGGGCAATGGACTGGCAAAATGCATCTCAAGAAATCAAAGAAGCTATTCTGGCTTACGTTGAAGGAGTTAACTTCTTTCTGCAGGACCATTCATCCAAATTACCTTTGGAATTCAGCCTGATCAATCATCATCCCGAACCTTGGCATCCGGAGGATACGACTTCTTTTGCTCGAGTGATGATATGGCAACTCTCCCACGCTTGGTATAGCGAAATCGTGCGGGCTCAGCTCATTCAAGCCGTCGGAGAAGAACATGCGGCTGAATTGGAAATCCATTACCCCCCATCCAACCCCATCACGCTACCCAATGGGATTGAATTCAACCGATTCGATCTTCAAGGAGCACTCCAAAAGGCTCACGGTCCATTCCTTCAACGTGGAATTGGAAGTAACGCCTGGGTGATCTCTGCGACGAAGAGCGCCACTGGTAAGCCAATGCTCTGTAATGATATGCATTTGCCTTTAAATGCCCCCTCCTTATGGTATGAGAACCATCTCGTTAGTGAAGATATTCAGGTCATTGGGGTTTCGTTGCCCGGTGTTCCCTTTGTCCTCGTCGGACACAACGATCACATTGCTTGGGGTATGACACTCGCTTTCACGGATTGCGAAGACTTGTTCGTAGAACAATTCGACCCTCATCAACCTTCTCGCTACCGATTCAAAGACCAATGGTTAGAAGCCGAAATCATTCCCGAAGTCATCATAGTTAAGGGGCGTTCTCAACCACATGTTGAACACGTCGTCATCACCCATCATGGACCGATTATCTCAGACGTCGTTGGTTACCCTGACCAACGTCTGGCAGTGCAATCTATGGCACTTCAACCTAACCCAGCCATTCAGGGATGGTTCCTGCTGAACCAAGCCAGAAATTGGGATGAGTTTGTTGAAGCCATGCGTTTGATTGAAGCGCCTCAACTCAACGTGGCATATGCAGATACTGAAGGGAACATCGGATACTGGGTCACCGGCAAGGTTCCCATCCGCACCAAGGGCACAGGAATGCTACCATCGCCGGGTTGGACAGGTGAGTATGAATGGGAAGGCATCGTACCTTTCGAAGAGATGCCCCACATTCTCAATCCAATAGATGGTTACTTGGTCACATGCAATCATAAAATCGTACCAGATGATTATCCGTACTTTTTGGGTAGCGTTTGGATGAATGGCTACCGCGCCAAACGCCTCACCGAAGTTATGGGTTCCAAGGAGAAACTCACCAAAGAAGACATGCGCTTGCTCCAAACCGATTTCACCTGTATTCCTGGCAAGGATTTTGTCGAACGATTGAGCAAGTACCAAAGTCAAGACCCAGATATTCAACTCGCAATGGACTATTTACGTTCGTGGGATGGTCAATTAACACCAGAGAGTGTTGGTGGAACCATTTACGAGGTTGTAAGGTATCATCTGATTCGCAATCTCTTACAGCCCACCCTTGGAGAAGACCTCACCTTAAAATGGATGGGAAAAGGGTTTCATCCCGTATTACTTGCATCCCATGAATTCTACGGACACGATACTGTCACTTTGTTGCGCCTTTTAGATCACCCAGATTCATGGTGGGTAAAGCAAGCCGGAGGATTGGAGAATGTGCTAAAACTTAGCATCAAACAAGCGGTTGAGTGGTTACGCACAAACCTGGGAAAAGAGAGCAAAAATTGGCAATGGGGAAAGATACATCGCGCCATTATCCCACACGCCTTAGGGGTGCAAAAACCACTTGACCGAGTTTTCAATCGTGGACCTTTTCCCATTGGAGGAGATACCGACACCCCTTGTCAAACGGCAATGCATCCTCATGAACCTTACGATAATAAAGCCTGGGCACCCTCTTTTCGTCAGATCATTGACCTAGGCGACCTTTCAAAATCCGAGGCGATCATTCCCCCGGGTCAATCAGGGCACTTGGGTAGTCCCCACTACGATGACCTCATCGAGCCCTGGCTACATGGTAAATACCATCCTTTGCTTTGGACGCGAGAGCAGATCGAAAGCCAAGCCAAACACAGGTTAGTTTTACAACCTAAAGAATAACCATCAAAAACTCACATCTAAAATTAATTTCTTGGGATAAAGTGGTATTGCGAGGCACCTATCCTTGGTGCCTCGCCCTTGTCATTGTAAGTGAAGCAATACCTTTCCTTCACTCCAAAGGTCCTCTAACCGATAATAATTACGACGGTCTGGAGAAAAAACATGCAAGATAACATCTCCAAAGTCAACCAGTAACCAACCATCCTGAGGCAATCCCTCCAAACGGGCTGGAATATCATATTTTTTCTTGACCTGTTCAATCGCTGCCTCAACTAAGGTTTGTAACATCCGATCGCTTGTCCCCGAACAAATGACAAAATATTCGGCAAAAATTGCAATTTCGTGAATATCTATTAAAACAATATCTTCTCCTTTCTTATCCTCCAAAGCACCGACGACCGTTCGAGCGATATCTAATGTATCCAGAATCCACCTCCTTTCATCAAACTTTTAGTCAAAAGTCTTTGGATTGAAATACAGCCGTAAATAAACGGGTGTAGATTGCTCCACTCGGTATCAAATCACTACGAAACAAGAGCAACTCCCGAACAAGCATACTTCCCAAGACATTAGGGGTTTTATATTCCATCAGATAATTCGCGATTCGTTCGATATCGTGAGATGTTGCATGGCGAGAGACACGTCCGAGCGTCAGATGTGCAGAATAAGCGCGCCCCTCACTAGGATATCCCAAACGTGCGGTTTCTCTATCTACAGCTTTTTGCACGGCAATTAACTCGGGCGAGTTTTCCACACCAATCCAAATGACCCTCGGAGCGCGAATCTTTGGAAATGCGCCTAATCCACCGATTTGGATTCGAAACGGTTGATGTTGATGGGCAATATCTGAAAGAATTTGTTCTAGAACACCCAAATTCCTGAGAGGAACATTCCCTAAAAATTTCAACGTCAGGTGAATGTTTTGGATTGGCACCCAACGAATAACTTCCTCACCGAGATTGCATTTCAAATCATGGGCTACCTTCGATAGTTGCTCTTGTATGTCTTCTGGCAAATCTATCGCAATGAAGGCGCGAAGCGTAGAACCGTTTGCATTTTTACCCATTGATAAACCTCAAAACGATGATTTACCAATGTGAAAATAGCACAAGAAGAGAAGGATATCAAGAGGAGATTGAAACATGCTCATTGCTTCGGAAAAAATCGCTGATAATCCTCTGGGGTGTCTAAATCCTGCAAAACCGTTCCCGTATCCACGAGAAGGTAGTTGATCTTGCCCTCATGAATCCTCAAAAAATCGCGAAGGGTTTGATGCGGTTGCAAGCGAATCACAGCCTCCCAAAGGGAACGTTCAATCAACCAGGGATGCCCACGCCGGTTCCTATAACTCGGTACCACCAATCGAGAACGATGGAGAAGATATGCAGAAATCAACCCACGCACCGTTCCGGTTTCAATTTGCGGCTGATCTCCAAGGGTTACCAATGCTGCACGGATCGTTTCATCCAATGATTGTAACCCAACACGAAGCGAAGAAACCATCCCTTGGGAATATTCCGGATTGAAGATACATTGTACTGGCAACCCATCCAAAGCATTTTCAACTTCACCCCTTGCACCTCCTGTAATCACCACAATCTTTACAATACCGCTTTTCCTTATAATATCCACCACATGACCGATGACCGTATTGTTTCCCCAAGGAAGCACTAACTTTGGACATCCCATGCGCTTGGATTGACCGGCTGCTAGGACAATGGCAGCGATGTTCTCAATAGTCAGAGATGTCGAATCCATTCCGATAGCCTACATCTCCATAAGGCGTTGATAATCTTCCAAGGTATCAACATCTAACAACAACTTTGAATCACTCCATTGAACCCATGTTGGAGTGAAATCGGCGAGCAAGGCACGTCCACCCACATCACCGTTCAAAGAATAGAGATGAGGAAACACATCTCGATCAAACAGCATTGGATTGCCTCGCTTGCCATCAACCAAGGGAGCAACAATGGGAGAAAGCGTTTTCGCATGGGTTTCGACCAGTGTCCGAAGAAGGTCGGGGGGAACTTGTAATTGATCAGCCAAAAGAAAGATTGAGCCACCTACTTCTGTGGGTATTGCTCTTAGTCCTGCCTGAATCGAAGTACTCTGCCCTGCAGACCAATTCGGATTGTGAATGATGATAACCGGCAAATCCTTAATCGCATTTTGCACTTGTTCGCCATAGGCACCCGTCACAACCACCACCGGATTTAATTCGGATTCTAACGCAGTAAGTGTAACCTTTCGAATGAAGGGCATACCTTGCCAATCCAATAATTGTTTCGGCTGGCCCAGTCGGCTCGACTCTCCGGCTGCCAAGACAACCCCCGCTACTGGCTCATGCACGAAGAGTACCTGCTTTGGCAATTCCTCTAAAGTTCCACAATGGATGGTCTTACTCACTTTTTCGGACGAGAAAGATGAAATAGCAACAGTTGGATATACTGGTAGGAGATGCTTAGCCAATCGCCTTGCCTGTTCTTGAAGATCAAGCGTATCTGCTTGGTTGAGTAACGCAACTTTACGTGCCCCATCAGGAATATTCTTTAGCCCACCCTGTGGGTGCTTCAAAACCTTGGCCACTGATTGTAAGGAAATCGTTTCACCCAGGGATAAACCACTCAATCTAGAAAAGATTTCAGGACGATGCACCCATTCCTGGCAGAGTGGTTTCCCTAATCCAGATAACCCAACGACAACGACAACAATATCAACAAAGGTTGGCAAAGCCGGCTCATGAACGGCTGGTGCTTTTAATGGTTTTTGTCGTGAGCCATCTGCTTCGATCAATAAATGCACTTGTTTTTCCACTGCTAATCTGTGTAATGCATTGAGTAAATCCTTATCCAAACCCGAAAGTCGTCCTTCTGCCTTCTCACTTCCTGTTATCAATAGTACCTCATCCAACGAACGCGCTCTGATTTCCTCTAATTCACAAAGATTGAATAAATGAATATGGTGATCAGCAAGAGAGGCTTGCCACGTGGCAAAGTGAGTGCTACCGGTCACCCAAACCGGTCTGCTCAGTTGTCGTGCTAACGCAAAAAGGGCAGTTGTTTTCCCTCCCGCTCCGACGAAGGCTAGTCGAACCGGTTTGGAGGCACCGCACTCAGGGGTATCTTTAAGTCGTAGCGCTCTTTTCAAATCCAAAGGCTAAGGGTCCCAAAGGCGAGAACGAATGGATGGACGGGAAAGAACCGCTTCTAAAACGCCCCCACCGACGGCTAAAGCCTTATCCGAGACAACCCTACAGTAATTGGGATCATTACGGGGATCAAGGTCACCCACTTTAAGACCTGCATGAACCTGTAAGCCTGCACGTAGAATGCCTCGCAATACTCCTTTGAAAGGCGCTTTGATGACACAACCATTGACCTCCGCAATCATCCTTCCTTTCTCAACGCTCTCACCTATCTCTACAAGGGGTTTGAAGATTCCTTCACAAGGTGCGCGTAAAACTCGCTCTGCATAATACCCTCGGACTCCATCTGGTATCCCTGTATCAGGCAACGGCTCGCCATGCCAAATAACCCTTCCCAAATAATGACCACGGTGAGTTTCGATCACTGCATGACAATTTACTCCACCAATGAAGCCTGGACCTAATCCAACGACGAATGGCGCGATATCCATAGGATATTCGGGAGCGCGCTTGGTCATGCGAGCATCTACAAACACTAACGGTTGCAGGTGTTTTGAAAATTCCGCTTGGGGATCAATTATTACGGGGATTTGTTGATTGCGCAAACATTCTTCCAGTTGATGTAAGTTTTCAACCAATCGAGCAGAGACCTCTTCAACCTGGGTTTGACCACGATAGACTGCCTCAGCGAAAGAGACCAATCGGCGAATAGCC
>FWPU01004610.1_pt1 | contig 15883 bp, 8 predicted proteins | sample 2228361 | NCBI WGS metagenome assembly FWPU01 (sample SAMEA103939777, study PRJEB20133) | metagenome
CTAGGTTTTCTGGCGGAAGCGCTAAAACGTCTCCTGCAGAACCAAAAGTGCATAATTCACAATCCAAGACCTGACCCCTGGCTTCCCATAGGCAATTCGAGTATGCAAAGGTATATCATGAGTTTAATGATGGTTGGCTTATTAAAGTCTCCTTTAACAATAGAGTTTATTCTCTCAATCAAATATTGCTGAAAACGGAGGTAGAGGAATCATTTAAGGAGTTGTTTATTTAAGATTTACGAAGTCAAAAACCTATAAGTTTTCTTCTCCCTGTTGCTATATATGATTTAATACCTCGAACCTTGTGAATTATTTCGATTTACACAGAAACTATTTCAAAAAAATTTTGTTCTTTACCTTTCCTGTGTCTAAGTCAATCTCACACTCATATGAGTGAAAAGATAAAGCTTTCAACGGATTTTCAGATATTATTTTATAGTAGCAATCACCTGTCGTCGTTGTGGGTAATTCTGCTCTCCATATTTCTTTACCGTTTATATCTATTGCTAGAAGATTTTGAAATTGACCAAATTTGGATATGTAAGAATCTGGGTCGTACAAAATGATAATTTTATCCTCTGTAGCAAACGCTGTAAGGATAGGGTGATCGAGATTAATGCTTTTAGCATTGATTTTAAGCGAGTTTTTCACAAAAGATACTTTCATCATTCAAATGGTATCCCCGGACCAAAGTTTTTAACAGGTATTCTTTCCAGCAACTCGAATTGTTCTAAGCCTCCTCTAAATCGTCCAAATTGAGGTACGGGCAAAGCTCTAGATCTTAGCAATCTTGTACCGGCAGGGACAAGAACCTCCTGTATGAATTCAGCTTTATTCCATGGTGGCAATGATAAACCTTCGATAGCGTGTTCCCGGTTTTTGGGTTTTACTTTAGTGAGAAAAGCGCCCGTTGTGCTATCTCCAGAAAATACTCTATAATATATTTCATCCTTAGTCGTTACAAAAGACCTTAAAAAGCCGCCTGCGTATGGGACTTTACTCGATTTTGATAAGGCATTTAAATTTTCTGTTTTGTTTACTAACTTAACTGCGCTGCTAACGCCCTTTGATATAGCTCCGATTCCAAGTGCTTGTGGTTCAAGCAAAGAACTTGCAACAATCGCATCTGGCTCAACCGGTAAAAGTGCGTCAAGTATAAAATCAGGAATAAATCCTAATTTATTTCTAACCCTTGAATTTAGCTCTACTAAGCCTGAAACATTTACGGCAATCTGCCCATCCGGGTCAATATACTTGTATGGATTATTCAACACATACGCATATCTATTCCAACTCTGGGGGTCAGTGGGGTCGGCGGGGGCGGGGTCGACGCTCATAAACCGACCCAGTCCTGAATGGTAGTACCTGGCGCCGTAGTAATATAACCCGGTCTCCTCTTCAAACTCCTTTCCGGTATATTGACGGCTATTCTCTACAACCCCGCTGCCACCATGCGGTTCTCCGAAGGGTAGATAATTCTGATTCCATATTACCGTTGTGGTCTCATCGGTCATGGCCAGGGATGAGCCAAGATGGTCGGTATGGTAGAAGCTCTTATTTTGCACGGCTCCATTTTCATCAAAATTAACCCTGGCTACATTCCTGCTTCCCGCATAGATGTAATCATATTTCGGAACACCCTGGCCGTTTAGCTCGGTTAATACGTTAAGCCCTGTACCGTAGGCATAGTAGGTGCTCTCTCCATTTGCCACCTTCTTTATACGCCTTCCGTCGCCATCGTATTGATACTCGGCTATTACGTTCGCGCCGCTTCTCACCGCCACCAGCCGGTTCTCGGAGTCGTATTCATAGATGAAACTGTCATCCTGGAGTAGATTCCCTTTTGCATCGTGCGAATATCCACTCAGACGATTATCCGAAGCGCCATAGGAATAGTTGCTGTTGCTTGAGCCTATGGACTTCTTTGTTCTATTTCCTATAGGGTCGTAGCTGAAGGAGCCCGGCCCCCACACACCGGTAGCACCGGTCAGTCTGTCCAGGCCATCATACTGCATCCAGCGGCTATTTTGTGAGTCGGTGTGGTCGATAATCCCGGTGACATTTCCCACACCATCGTAGGAATACTCAAGGTGTATGAATGCCGTGGGAGTTATTGTCTGAGCATAGGCATTGGCAGAGAATAAGAGTGAAATTAAGAATAACTTGAGCGATTCTACATAAGATGTCAGCTTGGAGTATCTAGGAGTTTGCTTCAGGTTTTTACTAAAGGTGTGTTGTTTAATGCTTGCCAAATTATCTGGATTCTTCTTCAAGAATTGTTTAGCCAAATCTTTGGGTTTACTTGTTCTCATTTTTTTGGAATTTGAGTCCGCTGAGATCGCATAATATTCTTCGGATGAAAAATCGTTCCTTAAGCTATTAAGATTTTCACAGTATTTTATTGTCTCACCGTTTATGCAGGTATCGCTATTTTTACCGCCATTTAACGTGTCTGTACCCAGCCCGCCATCTAGATAATCGCTGCCACCTTCTCCTCTCAGGGTATCGCCTCCGCCACCGCCGTAAAGCTTGTCATTACCTGCGCCCCCATAGATCTTATCCCGTCCAGCGCCTCCATCAATACAGTCTGTTCCACCATAGCCTCTTATGGTATCATTTCCCCTGAAGCCGCAAATTATGTCGGCGTCAGGGGTTCCTTCCAGTATGTCGTTTCCGTCGGTTCCTCTAATGGCACCGGAATTATTGCAGTCACAATTACCAGAGGTTAATAAATTAAAGGTTGCTGTGCAAGCCTTATCTGAACTCATCATGACCAAGCCGTCCGAGCAGTCCGGTTCTCCGCTCCAGCCGGCGAATGAGGAGCCCGACCCGGGTGTCGCAGTCAGAGTTATTTCTGTATTCTCGTCGTATTTCTCGCTACAATCACTACCGCAGTTGATTCCGTCAGGACTGCTGGTTATGGTTCCTGTTCCTGTCCCTGATTTGCTAGCTGTAAGGGTGTACCGCTTTGGTATGCTATTCTGGTAGTTTGATATCACAATCTCCCGAGGGGTATCACCGACGTTGATGGTATCAACCAGGCTTTTGGTCGGAACATCTGCAACAACTACGATATTGTCTAGGTCATTAACCAGATAGATTCTATCTCCGTCCGGACTAACCGATATGTCTGAATATGCCGAATCTGCGTTTATGGTATCTATCAGGTTATTTGTGGATGTGTCTATGATCGATATTATATCGTCGTTGATATGGGCTACATAAATTTGAGTCCCTTCGGTATTAACTGCTAAACTCCAGGGCCCTCTCCCGACGCTTATTGTCTCGATAACTGAATTAGTGAACGTGTCTATAATGGACACACTGTTGCCACCCGGAAGTCTTGGGTCATTCCAAGAGTTGGCTACGTAAACATAGTTGCCATCCAGACTAATCGCTATAGCTTTGGGCAGAATTCCCACAAAAACTGTGTCGATAACGGTGTTTGTCGAAGCATCAATTACTGATACACTGCCGTCAACATAGTTTGTTACATAAGCGCGGCTTCCGTCAGGACTAATCGCTATCTCCATCGGGGTGTCGCCTACACTTATCGTATTTGCTACCTTATTAGTAGCTGTATCGATCACCGATATGCTGTTGTCAAACTCGTTCACTACATAAACCAGGGATCCATCCGGACTGAAAGCTAAGTGCCTGGGACCAGCACCTACGTTGACCGTACCTACCACACTGTTTGTTCTTGTATCAACCACCGATACGCTATTGCTGTCTTGGTTAACGACGTAGATAAACGCATCATCGGGGGTAATTGCTATGCCTATCGGTGAATCTCCAACTGCTATTGTGTCAACCACAATATTCGAGGAGATATCTATAACCGATATGCTGTTATCCCATTGGTTCGTTACGTAGGCCAGGTGTGCGGATGGTAAACCAAATCTGGCCGTGCAGTTTTTTGAATAATCGATAGTTACTATTCCGTCATTACAGTCTTCGTCGTCACCGGTCCATCCGGCAAATACGAAACCGGTGTCCGGCACCGCCGTAAGAGTTACCTGTGTGTTAGCAGGGTAGCTCTCCAAACAATCACTTCCGCAGTCTATACCTCCAGGGTTACTGGTTACAGTTCCGGTTCCTGCTCCACTCTTATTTACGGTTAGGGTATATAAATCCGGTTCGAAATTCGCTACACAATTCTTATTGGTATTAAGTGTTAACTGATCACCGCAGCCGGAATCACCGCTCCAACCCACAAACCTCGACCCTGGGTCGGGTATTACCGTCAAAGATACAACCGTGTTTATAGCGTAGTTTTCCGTGCAATCACTGCCACAGTCTATTCCGGGAGGGCTGCTGGTTACCTTCCCAGTTCCAGTGCCTGATTTGGTTATAGCGAGCGTGAACCGCTCCGACGATTGGGTAAATATAGCCGTACAAGACTTACTAGAATCCATACCAACTATGCCATCAGAGCAATCGGAGTCACCGCCCCATCCCTCAAAAATTGAGCCAGAATCGGGGATCGCTTTCAGACTTACATTAGTGTTAACTGCATAATCCTCTGTGCAATCGGATCCGCAATTTATTCCACCGGGATTGCTGGCTACCGTACCTGATCCCGATCCTGACTTATTGATAGCTAAAGGGAATTTTTGTGAGGAAATGGTAAAAGTCGCCCTGCATTTCTTATCAGTATCCATGGTGACCACACCATCAGAGCAATCCGGGTCTTCACTCCATCCTGAAAAAACCGATCCCGCATTGGGTACCGGGGTCAGGGTTACCTGGGTATTTGGTTGATAATACTTGGAGCAATTTGGGAATGTAGTACAGGTGTTAGCTCGTGGATTTCTTGTTACCGTTCCTCCTCCGGTTATAAATACATCTAGCTTAAAGGGTGTAAAGATGGCGACGCAGGTCTTGTCTCCATCCATGGTAACTTTGCCATCCAGACAGTCGGGATCACCGTCCCAGCCTAGAAAGGTCGAGTTATAGTCAACCTCCGGATCCGTGCAAAATTGGCCGGGGCCTGGCGGACATTCCGATAATGTAAAGATTTGAAACTCTACCTGGGTATTAATTCCGTAGGTTTCCCCACAATCGTTCCCAAACTGAAAGGAATCAAGATCACCCAAACCTCTACAATCAATTCTTACATCGGGTGCACGAGGATTCCCGGATAATCCTTTTACTTTTCCGAAGCCTTTTATACTGATTGAAAGGTCAAACTGTTGCGAGGATTGGGTAAAGGCAGCAGTACATGTTTTACTCGCATCCATAGTAACTATTCCGTCCGAGCAGTCTACATCTCCACTCCATCCTTCAAAAATTGACCCTTCATTTGGAACCGCTGTTAGTGTAACTAAAGTGTTTGCGTCAAATGTATGGTTACAATCACTACCGCAGCTTATGCCGCCGGGAGAGCTGGTAACTGTTCCAAAGCCGTTGCCTTGTTTGTTTATGATTAATGTATTCCCGGGGATTAAATCGAATGTGGCTGTACAGTTTAGGTTACCCACCACATTTGCACCTTCGGTTGGGGATGTTGGGCAACCGGGCGTTCCACTCCAACCGCTAAATCTGGAACCGGGGTCCGGGATGATTTCGAAAAAGACAACTGTACCTTCATCATAAACCTCGGTGCAATCATCTCCGCAGTCTATTCCGGGTGGATCCTCGAAAGCACTCTTTATCCTTCCGCTCCCTGTTCCATTCTTTTGTATGGTGAGGGTAAATTGCCGTCCTTGAGAAAGATTAAAGGTAGCAATGCAGTTTTTACTCGAATCCATAATTACGGAACCATCCGAGCAGTCGGGGTCTCCACCCCAGCCTATAAAAGTTGAACCAAAACCAGCAATTGCAGTTAGCGCCACTTGTGTGTTCTCATCATACTCCTCTCCACAATCATTTCCGCAGTCTATTCCCGGCGGAGAACTAGTGACAGTGCCAGATCCCTGGCCTGATTTGCCCACAATTAGCGTATGTTTTGCAGTAGATGTTGTGTCAAATGTCGCTATACAGGTTTTATCGGCATCGAGTTTGACCACACCGTCTGAACAATCAGCGTCTCCGCCCCACCCAATGAAATTGGATCCTGATTCGGGTACTGCGGTCAGAGTCACTTCTGTGCTAAAGTCATAAGCCTCTACGCAGTCGTCTCCGCATTCTATCCCTTGAGGGCTGCTGGTTACGGTGCCGGAGCCAGTTCCATTTTTAGTGACCGTCAACGTATGCTGGTTGGCCTTCAATGCAAAGTTAGCTATACACGTTTTAACCCCATCCATAATTACAATTCCGTCAGAACAATCCGGGTCTCCGCTCCAGCCTGCAAAATTTGAATCGTCATCGGGCATTGCAGTTAATGTGACCTCGATGTTTTCTGCCGGGTAGATCTGGGTACAATCTTGTCCGCAATCAATTCCCAGTGGATTACTGGTTACGGTTCCATTGCCTAGACCGTTTTTTAACACGGTTAGAAAAGGAAACGTGCGAGAAATTTTTATTGTTTTTAAACGATGGCGGTTATCGTAGGTAAAATCAGATGTTACCCCTATGGCGTTGATATGATGAGCAGGTGCTCCCGATGGATGATAAATGGTATTGCCGATGAATAAAATGTTAGATTGGTCGTATATGTCCAATAATCTATTACCAGCGTCATAGAAGTAGTTGACTATCTCTCCCGATGGATAAACCGCTTGAACAAGGTTGTTTCTCTCATCATATACGAAATCGACGCTGTAGCTTATGTTATCTAACAAGGTGTCTTGCCTTATCAATCTATTTGATTGGTCGTATAGGTAGGAGTAAGAGTAGCTTCCGGAGCTACTCTCCATCAGGATCCTATTGTTTGCATTGTCATATTCATAGAAAACGTCATCCTCTGGAGAGGGATGATCTACAAGAGTTAACCGGTTAAGCTGGTCATAAAGGTAAGTGATGGTTTTGCCGTCAGCACTTGTTTTCGATATCACGTTTCCTATTTCGTCATAGGAATAAGTAGTTGTTCCACTTTCCGGATGTGTTTCTGAAGCCAGGAAGCCTTTGGGATCGTAGTTGAAGACCCGGTCTCCCCCTGCTGGGGAATCTACACGAATGATATTTCCGAGGAGGTCATACTCATAGGAAGTTGTATTGTTCTGAGCGTCTTTTACGCTATAAAGCCTCTTATCCTCGGGGTCGCCGAAAGACTTGAAACTGTATGTTGTGGCGATGCCTCTTTCGTTGTTGATTGTCACGGTATTACCGGAATATGAATAGGTTACTGAAGTATTATCGGGATGGGAGATGCGCGTCACTCTCCCCAGCGCATCGTAAGTAAAGCTGTCTCCGGTGTTTGGGGTTGAGTTGTCAAAGGCATAAGGTAGCGATTCGTAAATCTTACGCCCGCATTGATCATACTTCTTCTCAGTCAAGACGCCTATGTTGGATGCAGTGCCAATCGGCCTGCTCAAGCCGTCGAAATTATATCTAACTTCGGAGATACCCTTTTTAACGATATAGCTCCGGCCGTCTGTATTATCGTAGGTTATAACGGTTCTTGCTTCGCCGCTCGGCGGAGGGGTTACTGCTATTAATCTATTTATTCCGTCATAGCTAAAGGAGGTTTCATAGCCTCTTCCATTGGTCAAACTGGCAATAGTTCCTTCCCAATTTATTGTCTTAGCCTCAGAGTAGACCGGATTTGAGGCCGAGGAGCTTGATGAGCCGTATCTGATGCGCCCTGCCATTCCGTAGTTATACTGGTCAAAGTGGGTATAGAAACCTCTAGCATTCTTCTTCCATTCTAGATTTCCGTCGGGATGATAGGAAAACTCCGTAAGTACACCGTATCTATCTTCTGAAAGCAGGTTTCCTTTGCTGTCGTAGGAGTTACTGATTGTCTTGGTCTCGGAATCGTTTGTTACGATGATGGACCTGGGCTTGCCCACTATGTAGTTCCCATCATCGAGGTTTTCATAGTATGATATCTCAGTTGTTCTTATCAACTCTCCTGATTCTTCGATTCGGGTAGGCGCACCATAAAATGTATCGTATGTAAAGTTGGTGGAGTAGCTGCTACCGTCTCTATTTATGGTTTTTGAGTTTAAGAGCGGTATGAACGACCCATGGGTCCCGGAGACCGGGTCGTACGAATCATCTGAAATCTGTCGAGGAGTCCAGGTATATATCTCATTTTGCATTGAATCATTTTCTGCATCTTTTATCTCTTTTTCCCGGATAAGCCCGACTGCCCAGCCGTCCAGATACGAGCCTTCACGAAGTCCGTAAAATTTATACACCGTTTTATTTTCACACGAATCGCTAACAGTGGTTATATCCTGGTTGCTCGAGGGATCGTAGGAATAAGTCCATGTTCCTGGGGTTATACCGGGACCGGAGACGCTTCGGGACTTTATTGCCCTGAATTTAAAGGGTTTGTTCGGATTGTAGATTGAGACTAAATCTAAGGTATCGTACCGGTATTCCACAACACCACCGGAAGGATGAGTAACTGATATTAGTTCACCATCGGGGTATGTACCATCTCCATCATAGAAATATTTCCAGCCAGGCCCCTCGGGAGGTTTGACCTCTTTTAAAAAATAAACAGGAGATCCCCCTTGATTACCGATAAAATAGGAATAGATATAGTTCTTGCCGTTGACATCGATCGTGCTCACCGCATTTCCTCTACAGGCATTGTTGACCGTATCGAAGCTTATGATTCTACCGACACTGTCGGTTATTCTTTTGATGTGGGGCGTCTTTGATTTCGGGTCGCTGTTTGGACATTCTCCCAGATTCCCGGTTTCCGGGTCTGACCCATCCATATTGCAACAATCGTAATATTCAATCCTTATCTCGTTTCCGTTTGTATCTTTTATCGAGGTTGCGTAATATTGGTGCACGGAAATAAGGTCGGTGACATATTGCCCGAAGGTATAAACCGTACCGTCGGTCAATGTCATGGTGAATTCCTTCTTTGCTTCATCATAATTAGCCTTCCAAAAATCTTCCGTTATAAAGTTGCTATTTATATGCGAATTGATATTTGAATGGTTATTGTTGTATAAATTGTGGAAGGAGCCATCGGGCATTTCCAGGTAAAGTAGAGATCCGTTTACCGAAAAAGGTTCGTGCACAATCCTGCCGAAATGGAAGGTCCAGCCAATTCCCATTGATCCATTCCTTATGCCTGAAATCTCGCTGGTATCTGGATCAAGAAATATCTTGCTGTTATATGTTCTTTGTATCTTTAAATCCAAACCTCCGTTTCCTGGTAGGAAGACATCTGTATGTGAGAGTATTAGATTTCCGGAGAAGGGGTTAACATGCTCTTGGGTTGAATACTCGATGTATGTTCTATTGGACCTGAATCCCGTTTCGTCGTAGTTATCGCCTATAGCAAACACGTTAAGTATCGGTATTGAAATTGTTAGCAGGTATGTCCAAACAGTGGTTTTTATGATAGTAAGAACTTTTCCATCCATTAAATAAACTCCTCTCATATACCTGATGGACTCTTTTACAGCATGGGCCAGGAATATTTGAGTAAGACTTACTCCGTTTACTTTGCTAGGTCAAAGCTGGAGGGAATCATCTTGTGTTGAATGTTTCTTAGCAAAGCTCCATTCTGTAACTTTCATAGCCTAATTTTTCTGTCTTCTTAAAAAGAGAATCAATCGTGCTCTGCTACTATTTTGGGCTTAGAAATCCTCTGCTACCCTGAAATAACAAAAAGGCTCGATACAAAAAGCTAGTCTATTGGTTTCTAGCTATTTGGTGAGTCGGTATAATAGAAAATATGACCAGGGTAGAGGCAATTCGAAAGATGATTGAATTGGGAGGGTGGAAAGTAGAAGACCTGGGCGGTGAGGTTAATAGTAAGGGTATCTTCGAGATTAGACACGGGGGCTGTGTAATCGGATGGATGACCGAGGGGGAAGGCCGGGGGCTCATTATATGCAAGCCATTTTCCGGGACGTATGTAGAGGTCTCTTATGAGACTGACAATTATAAACCGGCAAGCCCCTCCTTCGATGAGTTAAGAAGCTATGTGGCAGAAGAGAGCGTTAGAATTTGGGATGGGATTAGGTAATAAGACTTGTAAAGAATCTTGAAAGTAATTAGAAAGCTTTGGATAGTCTTTACAGTTATTTTTTGTATATCTCCTACCCATGCCGGAGAGATCGATGCCGAAAAAACCGTTGATGAGAGTTTACCCAAGTATATCTTTAAGACCCTTCCTAAGAACCTGCTGCTTGGAACCGGGAGGAGCCTCTGGGGATATAATCTCACCGCCCTGGGTATAGGAGCCGGAGCGGCAATAACCCTTTCCCAAACTGATGCTGACATGGAGATACAGGAAGATGCCGCCGATTCGTTAGGAGATTTCGGAAAAATAGGAGACATCGGAGGAAATGGACTCACTCTGGCGGGGATAGCATTCTCGACTTATATACTGGGCAGATTGACAAAGGATGAAAAAGTTATCGAAACAGGCAAGGCTCTCATTGAAGCAGAAATTATAGCAGGGGTAATGACGAAGGTAATAAAAGTATCTACTGGGAGGGAGAGACCGAATGGAGAGGATGACCGCTTTTCTTCTTCCTTCCCCTCCGGTCACGCATCGGGCAGTTTTGCGGTAGCTTCGGTATTCGATGTTATGTACGGCCATAAGATAGGAATTCCACTATATATGTTCGCCGGGTTTGTGGGATATTCCCGCCTGTCGGATGACAAGCATTTTTTATCGGATGTTTTATTTGGGGCAGTTCTAGGGACGGTAGTTGGAAGAACAGTAGCAAAAATGCATAAAAAGGAGGAGTATAAGAAGTTATCTATACTTCCTTATTCTGACGGAAGTTGTGTCGGGCTGATGCTTAGTCTATCGTGGTAAAAAAACCTATAGTTGTTAATCTTTCCTCTGGCAATTTGGACAATAATAAGTCGTGCGCCCGGTTACCTTGATCTGTTCGAGAGAACTGCCGCATCGAGGGCACAGACCCTTTTTACTCCGTCCTTTAATCAGGTAAGACTCCGGAAATTGTTCGTAGTCCGCCCAGTGTCTTATGGCCGTCTGAAGCACCTTTTTCATCCTCTGGAACAGGATCTTCATATCTTTCCGGTCGAGTTGCCCTGCCTTTTTCAAGGGGTGTATGCCCGACTGGAACAGTATCTCGTCGGCATAAATATTGCCCACTCCGGAAATGAGCTTCTGGTTCATGAAGGCGGACTTGATAGAGCCCTTGGCTTTCATCAAGATGTTTTTAAAAGTGGGCACGTCCAGTTCGAGCGCGTCCGGTCCGAGCTTCCGACTCTTGATGTACCTCTCCACATCCTTTACCAGACCGACCTGCCCGAATTGCCTCTGGTCTATGTAAACCAGCTTTGACCCGTTTGAAAACCTGATTATGACCCGGCTGTAAGGCAGGTTGTTTTCAATCCGGCAATACTTGAGATATCCGGTCATGCCGAAATGGAACATGAGCCAATGAACGCCCTTCAGGTTCGCAAAAAGATATTTCCCATGGCGTTTAGTCGATCTTAGAGAACGTCCCTCAAGACCTCTCTTCAGTTTCTCTATCGATATGCTTCGAAGGATCTTCGCGCTCTGTACCTCTACTATGCTGATTTTCTGGTTTAGCGAGGTTGCATCGAGGTATTTTTTAAAAACTTCGACTTCCGGCAGTTCCGGCATGGAGAGATCCCTTTATTGAGGTATAATCGGCAGTATATCTTAGCTTATCTTTGTCCGTTAGTATAGAAAATCGGTTCATACTTTGTCGCTGAGATAATTCCGGGAACCGTATATTTACGATAAACGTTGTAAAACGCCCCGGCGATATCAACTTTTTAAGATATGCTGTTAACGGATGAATATTGATCTTGTGTGCAAATTGACGGTGCAGTAATATAGATTTGTTTGGTACATAACTCTGGCGAAAGAGACAGTAGAAGCCGATAAGGGCCTACGATTATTCCTCACGGGTTTTACAAGTTCATGACAAGGAGACATATATGCGGGAGTTTCAGCCCAAGACCATTATCGAGCCGTTTCGTGTCCGGTCGGTCGAGCCGATTCGCTTCACCACGATGAAGGAGAGGACGCAAGCGCTTGCACAGGCCGGCTATAACACATTTCTATTGCATTCTGAAGATGTGTTGATAGACCTTCTCACGGACAGCGGCACGGGTGCTATGTCATCGCGCCAGTGGGCGGGGATGATTTCCAGCGACGAGTCTTATGCCGGAGCTTCTTCGTTCTATAAGTTTGAAGCGGCAGTTCGAGACATCACCGGCTTTAAGCATGTAATTCCTACCCATCAGGGGCGCGCCGCCGAGCATATCCTCTTCAGTTCCACTGCCAAAGTGGGTGATGTCATTCCCAACAACACCCATTTCGATACGACCCGCGCCCACGTGGAGCACGCCGGTGCCGAGCCGCGTGATCTTGTGGTTGCCGAGGGCAGAGAATCGCGTTTGCTATACCCGTTCAATGGCAACATGGATGTAGAGGCACTCAAGAAGACTATCCGAGGGATAGGGCGTGACCGTATTCCGATCATCATGCTCACGGTTACGAACAACTCCGGAGGCGGTCAGCCGGTGAGCATGGCTAACGTTCGCGCCGTCAGCGCTGTTGCCCACAAACACGGCATCCCGCTTTTCATAGATGCCTGCCGCTTCGCCGAGAACACCTGGTTCATCAAGACGCGTGAAGAGGGTTATGCCGATAAAACCCCGCTTGAGATTGCGCGAGAACTGTTCGGCTATGCTGACGGCTGCACCATGAGCGCGAAGAAAGATGGTATGGCAAACATCGGCGGTTTTCTGGCGATGAATGACGACACACTGGCCGCACAGTGCCGCAATCTTGAAATCCTCACGGAGGGCTTCCCGACCTACGGCGGCATGGCCGGTTACGACCTGGAGGCTATTGCCCAAGGTCTATATGAAGCGCTCGACGAAAACTATCTCCGCTATCGCATTCGCTCCATTGCCTACCTGGGGGAGAAATTGACCGAAGCAGGCATTCCCATTATCCAGCCTACCGGCGGGCATGCGGTGTATCTGGACGCCCGCGAGATGCTGCCCCATATCCCTCCTACACGATACCCGGCCTGGTCGTTCAACAACGCGCTCTATTTGCTGGGCGGCGTACGCGGCGCCGAAATCGGCACGGTAATGTTCGGCTTGCAGCCCGACGGAACGGAGCGACCAGCAGCGGCCGAACTGATACGCCTGGCGTTCCCCCGGCGTGTGTACACGCAGAGCCATGTGGACTATCTGGCTGAGGTGATACTGGAAACGTACGCGCAGCGCGAGCACTTGCCGGGCTATCGTATAGTATGGCAGACGCCGGTACTACGCCATTTCACCGCCCGGATCGAGCCCATACCATAAGATGCCGATGAGGGTTTTTATCCGTGTTTTTCTAGTATCTTCTGCTGGACATGGAGTGGGACTTTTGTAGTCTGCAATATCCTAGCACATTCCATAAAAGCAACAACTCCCCTCTGAAGAGGGGGCTAATCCCTAATCTTTTCCTTCTACCATTTGTAAAGAAACCTGGGTAGGATGAGAGACTGTATAAGTGAGCAAAAGCGAGAAGGTTTATATATCTGTAGGGAACGCAGATACTTCGGCTTAGCTCAGTACAGGTCTGCACTCCTTTCTTTTTTCAAACAAAAACCTGCGTCCTACAACTTCTGAAATCATGCTCAGCCACTAGCCTTGCTATCGCTCTCGCAATTTTCTCTCCGCCTTTAATTGAGGGCTCAATAGGATTTGCATAATCGGTATCTTCGCTGCAAACAAGGCGCAGGTCAATCAATGGAATTCCTACAGCGAATGCCTCGCGTATTATGCAGTCGTTGAATACGGTCAATGCAGTAACCGCAAGCCTTTGAAGCACTGGATCTGGGAAATTAGGATAATAAATGGTACACACAGCCGTCGGGATTCCGTGCGAGATAACTTCCGTTAGCATCCGGTTGTACTTAATTTCAAAATCCTTGCCAAGTTGAGACAGCCTGTTTAACACATCAGCCACCGAAGATGCTGTCTCATATAAAAACCCGGCATAACCCAGAGCATCGTTTCCTCCGGTGCTGATGATTAAATGACTGGCATCTTTAGGGAGCAATCTAATCTGGGCGTGTATATCTTGAATCGTGCTCCCATCGACCGCAAGCAAGGTTATTTTCCAATCATTTGGCAGTATGCTCTGCAATTGACTGCGAACATCCGGCCCGCCTTCCACATAAGCGGCGTTATCGAAGATCGAATCACCGAGTAAGACAATATGGGTCACTTGTATTAATTCGCTCCTTAAAAAGTTTTTCGGTCTTTTGCTTTATATTGTTTTAGGCTTTCTTTTAGGTCTCCAATTATCGTTTCCCTTAACTCATCTGGCTTCAACACCTCTACATCCGGTCCGAATCCCCTTATCCAGCCAAGCAGTATCATATTCAGGTCACTTTCAAAGATGAGGGTTACACTTCCGTCCTTGTGCTTCTTAACCTTTTGATTCGGATACCATTCTCTTTCCAGGATATAGTCTCTCATGTGAGGGGCAAATTTTAGCTTAATAAGCTCTTTGTCTTCATTAAAGCAGAATATATCGGACTCAAAGAACTTCTCCGCATCAAAATCAGAAGGATAATCAAAGTCTTCACTTTCTACTACCTGAACATCTTTAATTCTATGGAGAGCTAGGTTGATATATGTATCTTTGTCGCTTTGTACGGAAGCTTCTATATTTTTTCCTAATATGTACATTGCATCCCTATAGTTAAAGAAATGAAGCGGCCCGATTCTAAATTTCTTTCCTTTCTCACCATGGGTCACGTCACAAACCTTGAAATCTAATGCCGCATTAATTAATTTCTCTAGGAATTCCATGTTATTGTCCTGGTTATATAGCCTGCCGCCCAGTTCCCTGGGTAAGATAAAAAGGTTTGAGACCCTTTCTAAGAAATCATTTTTGGTTTTTGCCTGTGACTCCGTTGCAGAAAGACTTATCTTATTGAAAACCTCGGCCAGGTTCTTCTGGACAAAGGGTATATCCTTGAAGTGAGCAAATCCCCTCACAAAATAAAGGGCAAGTATCTCATAAGTGCTTAGCATTAGCGGCCTGAACCTGGTTGCCTGTTTTTCCATTCTGTACCGGTATTTTCTATCATTACCTATCTCCTTTATGAGTTTAATTCTCAGAGTCTTCTCGATAGCTTCCAGGTCTCTCCTGACCGTTTTCTCACTTTTACCCGTTCCATCGGCTATTTCTTCGATAGTAACACCGTATCTAAGATTGGATAACCACTCCATCATCGTGAAAAGGCGGTCGTATCTCTTTGCCGCTTCATAGATATAAACCAATTTTAATCCCCCCCGATTTTAGATTAATGAACCACTCTGCAGCAAGCCGCGGGTATAAATACATACGCAAGCACTCTGACATGTCATTGCGAACACTTCGGCTGCGCTCAGTGTAAACTCCATGAAGCAATCTGACACAAGTTGTCATTCTGGAGCGGAGCGAAGAATCTAATAGATTGCTTCGTCATGGAATTTATCCTGAGCCTGCCGAAGGATTCCTCGCAATGACAGGCCGGGGAATTGCGACTCTCCTCTTCGATTCCCTCGCAATGACAGCGGAAACCCCTGTGGCAAGCCACAGCAAATTCTCAGGTTAAACATTATACCCTTCAATGGTCATTTTTTGTCCATAGAGCGTTTTATATTAATAGCATGAGTAAACGAAGGAGGAGATTAAGTATGGAGCATCAGATTAAAGAGTTTACATCACCGGTTTTGGACAAGTCTCTAAAGAGCTATAAGATCGTTTGTCCTCTGCACTACTTTGCCTTCGGAGGGTTTAAGGAGATTCTTCTAAAAAGTGGTTATGAACTTACTCATCCTCAAGGCATCTTTT
>FWPU01009172.1_pt1 | contig 15882 bp, 6 predicted proteins | sample 2228361 | NCBI WGS metagenome assembly FWPU01 (sample SAMEA103939777, study PRJEB20133) | metagenome
AGAAGAGCACCGCCACCGCCGCCGCCGGCAGCTCGGTGTACAGCGCCGTCTGGTAGGTGCGCTCGGCCACCAGGAGCAGATTCTGCACGGCGGCAGGCGAGCTGGGCGGAAGCGCGCGCTCGACGTTCTCCCGGGCCTTGGCCTCGATCTCCTGCTCGCGCGCCACCAGCTCCGCGCGGAGCTTCGCCTCCTGCTCGGCGCGGGCGCGCTGCTCGGCGGCGCGCGCCTCTTCGGCTGCCCGCTGCGCCCGCTCCTCGGCCTCGCGCTGGGCCTTCTTGACGCGCTCGAGCTCCTTGCGGAGCTGCTCGAGCTCGCCCTCGCGGACCTGGAAGCGCCGCCGCATCGCCTCGGCCTCGGCCCTCGCCGCCTCGACCCTGGCCTCGGCGGAGGCCTCGAGCTCGGTGCGCCAGGCCACCTTGCGGGCGGTGAGCTCCATGGCGCGGCGAGCCTCGGGATCGTCCGGGTCGGCCGCCAGCGCTGCATCGAAGTGCTCGGCGGCCTTGTCGAAGTCACCCTCCTCGGCCGCAAGGTGCCCCAGATCGATGTGCAATTTGGGCGCGAGCCGGCCGCTCTGGAACTCGGGGAGCGACGCGGCCTCGAGCAGGACCGCGCGGGCCTCGTCGCGCCGGCCGAGCAGCCTGAGCGCCCTGCCCTTCGTGGCGAGCACCTCGAACGCGTAGCCCAGGTGCCGCTCGCCGCCGGCGCTGCCAGATCGCTCGAGGTGCGAAAGCGCCAGCTCCGGCTGGCCGCGGAGGTTGGCGATCTGCGCGAAGAGCAGCAGGTCCTCGGCGGTGGGCCCGTTCTCGATCCGCTCGCGCATCAGCTCGTCCGCCAGCGCGTCGTCGGAGGCGAGCTGCGCCGCGTACGCCATGTGCCCCAGTTGCGCGCTGTCGAGCAACTTGGCCGCGCGCAGCTCTTTGAACAGCGCGAGCGCTCCCTCTGCGTCGCCGAGGAACAGCCGGCAGTCGGCGCGAACCGCTCTGGCCGCGGACGAAAGCTGCGGCGACTTCGCGCCCGCTTCGACCTGCCTGGCAATCTGTTCGGCCTCGGCGTACCGGCCCGCCCGAGCGCGCGCGATGGCCTGCACCAGCCTCGCCTGGTGCCCGCCGCCGGATCCGATCGCCGTGGCCAGCGCCTTCTCGGCGTCCTCGATGCGGCGTGCCCGCACCAGCGCCAGCGCGTACTGAGTGAGGAAGCTGGGGTCTCGCGCGAGCTTGCCCTTCACCCTGCCGAAGAGGGCGAGGGCTTCGTCGACGCGGTCCTGCTGCCAGACGGCGTTGGCCAGACGGGCGAGCAGGTCCGCATCGTCGGGAAAGCGCTCGAGCCCGTCGCGCAGGGTCTTCTCCGCGTCGGCATGGCGGCCGGCGTTCGACTGCGCCTCGGAAAGCACCGCGAACGCGGCGGAGAGCTTGAGGTCGGACTCGTAGGCGACCTGTTTGAGCAGCTCCTCGACCTTCTCGTTCTGACCGAGCGAGAGGTGGAGCCTGGCCTGCTCGAGCAGCGCCGTGGCCTTCTGCTTGTTGATTCTGGTCACTTTCCGAAGGCGGAAAGCTTAGCGGTAAACGCGGTAATCGATCTCGGGAAAGATGTTGTTCTTCGACTCCACGTACGACAGCCAGCCCTCGTCGATGTTGCCGGTGCGGATCTGCTCGTTGAGCCGCAGAAAACGCAGCACGTGCTCCTTGGTCCGCCGCACGGCGTAGTCGACCATGGTGCCGGTCTTCATGATGAACGCCCAGTCGGACGACTGCGCCAACAGCAGCTCGCGCGCGGCCTGGTTCAACGCGCGGCGGCGGAGCGGGTCGGCGTCCGGGAAGTCGCGCGCGAGCGCCACCATCAGATCGGCGCATTTGATCAGGTGCCGGTAGATCCAGTCGTTCGAGCCGTCGAGCCACATGTTGGCGTAGCCCTTCTCGCCCCAGCTCGACATCGGCGGCTGGCAGACCTGGTTCTCGGCTTGCTCGCGCAGATAGTCTGCCGGAGTGGCCAGCCGGTACACGTCCTGATCGAACGCGCTCTTCCGGATGAGGTAGTCGAGGAAGTGCGGCCCCTCGAACCACCAGTGGCCGAACAGCTCGGCGTCGTACGGCGCGATGACGATGGGCCGTCTGCCCTTCATGCGCGAGGCGAGGTGCTCGATCTGCCGCTCGCGGTTGAACATGAAGTTCCCCGCGTGCGTGGCGGCGCGCTCTTTCGCCACGTCGGGATCGTACGGCTCCTTGTGCTCGGTCTTGCCGGTGATGCGGTAGTACTTGAGCCCGGTGTTCTTCCGCGCGCCGGTGGCCTGGATGTACGGCCGGATGTACTCGTAATCGAGGTCCCAGCCGATGTCCCGGTAGAACTCGCGGTAGACCGGGTCGCCGGGGTAACCGAAGTCGGCGCTCCACACCTGCTGGCTCGATTCCGGATCCCGCCCGAACGCGGCCACGCCAATCTCGGTGAAGATGGGCGCGTAGACGCCGTAGAGCGGCCGCGGCGTGGCATCGGTGATGCCATGCGTGTCGACGAAGAAGTAGCGGATCTCCTCCGCCTGCAACAGGCGCTCGAGCCCCGGGTAGTAGCCGCACTCGGCCAGCCAGATGCCGTCGGGGTTTCTGCCGAACGTCTGCCGGTAGTGGGCGGCGGCCACCGCGATCTGCGCGCGCACCGCATTGGGCTGGCTCTGCATCAACGGCAGAAAGCCGTGGGTGGCGTTGACGGTGACGATGTCGAGGTGCCCGGCGTCCTGGTGGCGGCGGAAGGCGGAGACCAGGTCTTTTCGGTACCGATCGTGGAACAAAGACCTCAGGCCGAAGAGGTGATCCTTGTAGAAGCGGGCGATGCGGCCGAAGGTCGGGTCCGACCGGGTGCGGTGGACCTCCTTCTCGGCGAGCTCGCACAGCCTGTCGAGCCGCTGCGCGTACCGCGACATGAGCAGCTCGTCGCGGAGCATCGACAAGAGAGGCGGCGACAGGCTCATCGTCAGCCGGAACGAGATGCCGTCGTCGGCGAGCCCGTCGAACACCTTGAGCAGCGGCAGGTACGTCTCGCTGACCGCCTCGTAGAGCCAGTCCTCCTCGAGGAACTCCGAGTGCTCGGGGTGGCGCACGTACGGCAGGTGCGCGTGCAGCACGAGGGCGAGATAGCCTTGCATATTACGGGCGGCCGGACGGAGGCGGCGTCCACCGTGGGGGCGAAAGGGTGTCGGCACGCTCGAAGCCGGGCGGAACGGCCCACGAAGCGCTCGACGGCGTCATCCAGCTCGGCGCCTCGAGGTGGGCGCCGGCTCGCTCCTCGAAGCGCACCCTGCCCTCCTTGAGCATCGCCTGAAGCTGCGCGAGCGAGAGCCCCCAACTCACGCGCATGAAGCGGACGGAGAGATCCTCCGACGGGCCGGTGCGCGGCAGGAGCACCGCGTTCGACGAGCGGCCGATGCGCCGCGACTGACCGTCCCGGCCCACGAAGACCGCCTCCACCCGGTAGCGGCGGCCGGGAATCAGGCCGTGGATGTAGAAGCTGTGCGACTCGAGCGCGAAGTCCACCTCGCGGACCAGATGGTCGCCGTCGAAGAGGCGGATCACCGCGCGCGGGTCCTCGAGGTTCGCCATCGCCGCGGCCGTGGTGCGCGAGGAGAAGTCCCAGAAGAAGTAGAGCGTGTGCGGGTCCCGCGGCAGGAGCACCGCCGCGTCGTCCCCGTACAGGTGCGGCAGCTCGCCGAGCCGCTCGTCGTAGCCGGCGCCGTTGGCGAACTCGGCGACGGGCGGCGAGAGCTCCTCGGTGAGGTGGTGCCGTCGGGCCTCCTCCTCACCGGCGACGCGGGCGACGAAGAAGCCTTCGACCAGAGGCTCGGCCGGGTGCTGGCGATCCTTTCTCACGGGAGGAGGCCTGTTGGCGGCCTCGGCTCCGGCGGCGACGATCTTCGTGGCCGGCTTGCCGACGCGCCGGGGCCTGGTCTGCTGCTTCTTCTCGCCGGATGCGGGTGACGCCCGCTGCACCGCCCGTTTCGCGATGCTCGCCACCCGCTTCACCGCGCGCACGGGCGCGGCCTGCTCGAGCCTGCTCAGGTCGGGCACCAGCTTCTGCAGCGCTTCGACGAGCTGTTGCTTGGTGAGCTTCGAGTAGCCCTTCACCAGGTGCTTTCTGGCGAGCTCCCGCAGCTCCTTCACGCTCGGCGTCTTCGATGGAGCCATACGCGGGGCGATTACGCTCGCGGCCTCTCACCGTCAACCCCTTCGACGCGCCGCCGTTCAGTCGAAAAGCGCGCGTGCTAATCTGCTCGAACGCTTGAGCGAGCTTTCGCGACTGCTCTTCTGCAGCTTCGACGTCATCCCGGGGCCGACGGGGTCGTCCCGACGACTGGCCGAGTACCTCAAGGGATTGCAGGACCGCTTCCAGGTGGTGGTGCTGTCGGCCAAGACGCCCGATCACTCGCACATCGAGCGCTTCCACGGCGCGCGGCTGTTGCGCGTGCCGGTCGGCACGGGAGATCTCCAGTCGCGGCTCATGGCGTTCGAGCGGGCCGTGCGGCGCCAGCTCGAGAGCGAAGAGTACGTGCTCGCCCACTTCACCGACCCGTTCGGCGGCTACGCGCTCTGCGAGCAGAAGAACGAATACGGCTACCGCCTGGTGTACGAGGCGATCGGCTTCCCGTCGCAGGAGCTCCGCTACACGCACCCGGCCACCGAGGGCGATCGGCGCTTCCTCTCCAAGGTGCGCCGGCAGGAGCTGTACTGCCTGATGAACGCCGACGTGGTGATCACCGGCTCTCAGACCACGCGCCGCTTCATCCGCTCGCTCGGCGTCTCGGACGAGCTGGTGCGCGTGCTCAGGGCGCCGGTCGACCTCTCGCTCTACCGGCCCGACCAGATGGCCCTGCCCGACGGCAACCCGATGCGGGTGCTCTATCTGGGCAGCCAGGCCGGCTACCAGGGCCTGCCCACCCTGCTCCGCGCAATGCAGCTCGCCCAGAGACAGGTGGATCTCCGGCTGGCGCTCGTCGGGCCGCAGCACCCCGACTGGCAGGCCCACCTGCAGGACCTCGTCGACGAGCTTCACCTTTCGGGCAAGGTCGAGCTCCAGCCGCCGGTGGGGTTCGACGACCTGCACAAGGTGGTCGGCGCCTCGGACGTCGGCGTGCTGCCGCTCGACGACTGCGAGCGCAACCGCGAGCAGGGCGGAGCGCTGTCGAAGATCTCCGAGTACTTCGCCGGTGGCCGGCCGGTGATTGCAGCGGACCTGCCGGTCACGCGCGAGCTCTTGCCCGAGTCGGCCGCGCTGTTCTTCCGCCCCGGCGACTACAAGCAGCTCGCCGAGTCGCTGGTGCACCTCGCGAAGAACCCGTCGCGGCGGGTCGAGCTCGGAGCGAGGGCCCGCGCCGACGCAGTGATGCACCTCGACGCATCGCTCGTCCGCGGGAAGCTCTTGGACATCTATGACGAGCTGCTCGGGAACGCGCCGGCGCGCGGGCGCGAACAACCCGAGGGCCCGGTGACCCAGATCGGCACGCCCACCGGACGCGTCGACGAGTCGCCCGACCGCCGCCGGGAGACAGAGCCGGCGATCCACCTGGCGGATCTGGACGAGCCCGAGCGCCGCCGCGCCGGCAACAAGCCGTGGCGCGAGCCGACCGAGCCCGAGTCGCTGCCGGTGGTGGTGGGGTTCGCGGTCGCGGAGGAGACCGTCTCGGGGCCCGCGGCGATCACCGAGCCCGACGCGCGCGCTCCCGGCGAACCGCCGGTGGTGATGGGTACGCCGCTGCGCGACAGCGAGGCCGCGCCGAAGGTGGCGCTCGCCGACGCAGTGGCACAGAACGGCCAGCCATCGCCGCCGAGGCTCGTCACGCCCCGAGCAGCCGACCTGGTGGATGCTCCGCTCGCTCAGGGTGGACGTCCGCCGTCGAATCCGAAGATGGCCGCGGCCCGGCCGGCAGAGCCGGTCGACGCTCCGCTGGCATCGAGCGGACGCCCGCCCTCCAACCCGAAGATGGCCGCGGCCCGGCCGGCAGAGCCGGTCGATGGTCCGCTCGCTCAGGGCGGACGCGCGTCATCGAATCCACGCCTGACAGCCATTCGACCCGCTTCGTCGGGCTTTGCGCCCGCGATGCCCTCGCAGGAGTCGGCTTCGGGCGAGGGCCGCGCGACACCGGCGGTGACTTTGACGAAGGGCGTCGCGCTCTCGCCGGTGGTGCCCGCGAACCTGGTGCCGCTGGGCGGCGACGATCCGCTGGAGGTCTCGAGCGACGACATCGTCGAGGCCGACGAGGCGCAGGAGGGCCCTTCGAAGCTGGACCCGTGGTTCGCCCAGCTCGCCCACGGGTACTGCCCGCCCGAAGGAGCGCAGTTCGCGCGCCCGGTGCCTCCCACCAACTTCCCCGGCCGGGAGGAAGCGCCCGGCCGCGGCAAATGACCGGCCCTCGATTCAGTCGAGGCGCAGAGACTTGCGGGGAACTTCCGGCAACTCCGAATCGCTCAACGCCGCGCGCATGAGCAGATCGCGCGATTCGGAGTCGAGCGCCGAGAAGTCGCCGCCCTCGAACGAGATCCTCGAGCCACTGAGCCGATTCGTCCTTCACACGATGAAGGTAGCCAAGGCCCATCCGCGTTCCAAGGGCAGCTCCGACCGGCATCCGTTCACCTTTCGGCGTCCAGCTCGTCGCATCACCGAACGGCGCGAAAAATCGGGCGTCCGCGTTGCTTTCCTGCCCCGACGCCGCTGGGTAGGATGAAAGCACCGCATCACATCGAGCCTCCATGGACCGTCGCGTCCTCATCGTCGAAAGCAAGCAGGATTTCGCTCTCACCATGGCCTCCGTGCTCAAGGGCGCGGGGTACCACACGGCGATGGTGGCCACTGCCGCCGACGCGCTGCGCGAGCTCGAAAAGCGCCGGCCCGACCTGGTGGTGCTCCGCGCCGAGCTGCCCGACACCTCGGGCTTCGTCCTCTGCGGGCAGATCAAGAAGGGCAAGCACGGCCAGGGCCTTCCGGTGGTGCTGCTCTCGTCCGAGGTGGGGCCCGAAGGGCTCGAGCAGCACGCGCAGAGCGGCAACGCCGCCGACCTGTACCTGCCGATTCCCTTCGACCCGGCCGATCTGGTGCAGAACTGCGCCCGGCTGGTGCCGCTCAACGGCGAGGGCGAGCCCGACGAGATGGACGCGTCCATCGACAGCGCCCTGGCCGGCGGCCCCAGGGAATCTCCTCCGCCGGTGCCGCCGCCGATCCGCACCACCTCGGGCGGCCCGCCCAAGCTGCCCAAGCGGGAACGAAGGAGCGCCCTCACCGAGGAGGACAAGGCCTTCCTCGAGCGCGCCTTCCAGTCGATCGCCGACCGCAAGGCCGAGCTGCTCGCCGAGTCGCGCGAGCTCAAACGGCCGCAGCAACGCCGCGAGCTGATGGGCACGCCCGAGGGCAAGATCCAGATGCTCCGCGAGGAGCTCAAGGTCCGCGAGGCGCAGCTGGCCCGCATCAGCGAGATCTGGAGCGTCCGCGAGCGCGAGCTGTCGACCTCGGAGGACCGGCTCCACGAGAAGGACGTGGAGATTCAGGGCCTGAAGATGCAGGTCGACGACCTGGTGCGCCGGCTCAACGAGGCGCAGCAGACGCTCATCCAGAAGGAACGCGAGCACGGCCAGATCGTCGACGACCTGCTCTTGCAGAAGTTCGTCGGCGAGAAGGAGGTCATCGAGGTCGTCTCCGCCAAGGAGAAGGACATCAACCTCCTCCGCAAGGAGATCTCCGCCCGCGACGAGGAGCTGGCCCGCCGCGCCGTCGAGCTGGAGACGCAGAAGACCGAGTACGAGAAGCTCGAGAAGCAGCTCAACGTCGCGACCCTCGAGTACGAGGTGAAGGAGAAGCAGTACCTGGAGGCGATCCAGGCGCGCGACGTCGAGCTGGCCTCGGTCAAGGCCGACCTCGCCCAGACGAAGGAGCAGCTCGAGCAGACGGCGGCCGAGCGCGACGAGCGCTACCAGCAGTACGAGGCGAAGGTGTCGGCGCTCGACGAGGCGCTCGAGCAGACCCGAGCCGAGCGCGACCAGACGGTGCGCTCGCTGGAGGCGCGGCTGGGCGAGGCCCAGGAGCACGGGCGCAACGCCGACGCCGAGGTCGAGCGGCTGAGGCTGCAGCTCACCGAGACCGAGCGGCGGTACACCGAGCAGGTCGACCAGCTCGAGAAGCAGATCGACGAGCTCAACTCCAAGGCCGAGGACCTGCGCATCCAGCGCGACGGCATCGCCCAGTCGATGACCGACCGGCTCGCCGAGCGCGACGCGAAGATCGCCCACCTCGAGAAGGAGCTGGCCGACACCATCGAGCGGGCCGAGCGCTCGGAGGCCGACCTGCACGAAAAGCTCCAGGAGAAGCTCGAGCGCGTCGGCGAGCTCGAGGGCGAGATCGAGGCGCTGAAGGCGGCCTCCGCCGACCGCGAGCAGGAGCTCGAGGGCGAGTTGGCCGCGCTCAAGGACGCCAAGGACCAGCTCGAGCAGGACCTCACCGGCAAGCTGTCGGCGGCCGACGCGGAGATCGGCCGGCTCAACAACCGAATCGCCGACCTCGAGGCCGACCTCGAGGGGAAGAACCAACACATCCAGGGGCTCGAGCGCGACCTGGCCGACGTTCGGGGCCGGCTCGAGGCCACCGAGCAGACGCTGGCCACGCGCAACGAGCAGAACGCCGCCCTCGAGGCCACCCTGGCCGACCGCGAGCGCACCATCTTGGCCCTCAACGAGGACGTCGCCGACCGCGACGCGCGCATCGACGAGCTGGCCCGGCGGCTGGACGACACCCAGAAGGCGCTCGCGGCCACCGAGGAGGACCTGCGCGAGACGCGCGAGAACCTGGCCGCGCGCGAGGCGCAGCTCAAACAGACCGAGCAGCACCTCGCCCAGATGCGCGCCGACCTGCAGCGCACGATGCAGGAGAAGGCCGACCGCGAGGGCGAGCTGAAGCTCGCGCGCAACGAGATCGCCCGCGTCAGTGGCGTGCTGAGGCAGACCGAGGCCCAGAAGGCCCAGATGGAGGAACAGCTCACCTCCCAGATCGGCCAGCTCCGGGCCGACCTCTCCGAGGCGCAGGGCAACTACGAGGCCGAGAAGTCGGCCCACGACGAGCTGCAGGCCGAGCACCAGCAGCTCACCGCCGAACGGGACGGGCTCGCCGAGCGGCTCGAGTCCACCCGGGTCGAGCTGGCCCAGGCCCAGGCCAACCTCGCCGACACCCGGGAGGCCCTCGCCGACGAGAAGCAGGCCCACCAGAAGACGCGCGAGGCCCTCACCGGGCAGATCCAGGCGCTCCACCGCGAGCTGGAGGAGGCCAAGGAAAGCGGCCTCGAGCTGGCCGAGCAGCTCGCGCAGATCAAGCAGGAGCTGGGGCAGCGCGTGGCCGAGGTGACGCAGCTCACCTCGCAGCTCGCCGAGGCCGAGAACACCCGGGCCCACCTCGAGGAGCGCATCCAGACCGTCACCGAGGAGGCCACCCGGCGGGAGGAGCTGCTCCAGAACGACCTGGCCACCAAGGGCAAGGAGCTGGCCGACACGCTTCGCAAGCTCACCGCCGTCACCCAGGAGAAGGCCCGCCAGGGCGAGGCGCTCACCCGCGAGATCAGCGCCAAGACCGAGCAGCTCAAGCAGGCCGAGGCGAAGCTCAAGGCGATCTCCGACGAGTCGAAGAAGCGGCTCGACGACGCCCACGCCAGGCTCTCGGCGTCACAGGCCGAGCTGGAATCGGTACGCGCCGAGCTGGCCGAGCGCTCGGAGCAGCTGAAGGCGCTGAGCGAGGAGAAGGCCCAGCTCACCTCGAATCGCGACCACCTCAAGGCCCAGCTGCAGCAGCACACGCAGCAGGCGAACGCGCGCTTGAGCCAGCTGCAGCAGGAGCTCCAGAAGGAGCAGGCCGACAAGAAGCGCCTCTCGGACGAGCTGGGCCAGCGGCTGCACAAGGCCGAGCAGCGCAACGCGCAGCTCCAGCAGGAGCTGCAGGCCCGCCTCGCCGAGCTGGATGGCAAGCTCAAGGAGGCCCAGGCGCAGATTCAGGCCCGCACCAAGAAGATCCAGGAGCTCGAGCTGGCGGTGGAGAACTCGCACTCGGCCCGCGTGCGCACCGAGAAGGACCTCAACGCCAGGATCGCCGCCGCCGAGGCCAAGGCCAACGAGGCCTCGGCCAGGCTCGCCGCGCTGATGCGCGAGAAGAAGGAGCTCGAATCGCGCCACCTCAAGGAGATGGAGGAGCTCGCCCAGAAGCACAAGCAGGAGCTCGAGCGCCGCGACCAGGTGAAGGCGCAGGAGGTCGCGCGGCTGCAGCAGTCGGTGCAGGAGAAGAGCAAGGCCCTGAAGGTCGTCGAGCTCGAGCTGGCCCGCTACAAGACGAAGGGCACCGGCTCGTCGGGCGTTCACAAGCCGCCCGCTCCGGCCGGCAAGGCCCCCGGGTCGATCGCCGCGGCGCTGGGCGAGGGCGAGAACGTGGCCACCGCGCCCAACCAGATTCCCCTCGACGCGCGGAAGACGGACCCCGCGCCCGAGCCGACTCAGACGCACCCGGCGCGACCCAACCCCCTGCAGAAGTCGCCCACCAGCCCGGCCCGGCCCGGAGCGATGCCGGCCAAGGTGACGGCTCCGGCCGCGAAGAAGGGGCCGGTTCAGCCGCCGCCCGACACCGGCGACCGGACGGTGCTGATGCCGCTTCCGCCCAAGTCCGACGGCGAGCCCGAGGACGACTGGACCGCCCTGGTGGACGAGCTCGACAAGTAGGTGGTTTCGGCCCCTCCCATCCCTCCGAGGGGGCGTCTTCGCGTATAGTTCGCCGCCCTCCCGGGGCACGTAGCGAGCGGAGCTCCCACCATGTCGTTCTCCAGATTCGGCTGGACCGCGGTCGTTCTCTTCGCCCTTGCCTGCCGCGAGCGGGCCACGGTGCGCCCCCCACCCGATGGCGGGCTGGTCTGCGGCGAGAACGAGCGCATCGTCCAGGGCGAGTGCACCTTCGTCTGCGACCGCGACGCCGACTGCGAGCAGAGCCAGCGCTGCAACCTGCTCACCGGCAGGTGCGAGGCGCGGCCGCCCGAGCCCGATGCGGGTCCGATGACGATCCGGTGCACCACCGGCGCCGAGCGCTGCAGCCTCGACAAGAAGGCGGTGGAGAGCTGCGACATCGAGGGCCGCTGGCAGGTCAAGGAGCCATGCCCTTTGCCATCGGGCTTCTGCCTGAACGAGAAGTGCCTTTTCTGCCAGCCGGGCTCGAGCCGCTGCGCGGACGGAAATCCCAAGCAGGTACTGGTCTGCGCCGACGACGGCTCGGCCACCCGCACGGTGACGTGCGACGGAGCCGCCACGTGCACCGAGGGCGAGTGCCGCGAGTGCACGCCGGGCGAGAGGCGTTGCAGCCCCGACGGCAAGTCGGTGCAGACCTGCCAGAAGACGCAGGACGAAACCTCGCGCTGGGCGTGGGTGAACACCGGCGACGCCTTCGACGGCACCTGCATCACCCAATCGTGCGAGGTGGCGTCGGGCCAGGCCCGCTGCCGGCCGCCGCAGTGCTTCCCCGGAGCGACGCAGTGCAAGGACGCGCAGACGCAGCAGGTCTGCTCGGCGACGGGCAGCTGGTCGGACGTGACGTGCAGCTCGCTTTCGGGCTACGGGCCGGGAGCGGTCTGCCAGAACGGCGTCTGCTTCGACGAGTGCGTCGAAGCCGCCAAGGCCAAGAGCTACTTCGGCTGCGAGTACTGGACGGCGGTGCAGGACAACTCGGTCGATACCGTCTTCAAGGGCAACACCCAGAGCGGCCAGGGCACGGCCGACTCCGACTTCGCGTTCGTGGTGGCCAATCGCTCGGTGAACGCCGCGACCGTCGAGGTATGGCGCCACAACGGGTCCGCGCCCGTGCGAGTGAAGACCGAGCAGGTGATGGGCCGGAACGATCCGGCCACCAAGGGGCTACGGGTCATCAAGGTACCCTGGCAGTCGATCGGGCCCGCCAGCAACGTCACCGGCGTCGCCAGCACGGGCCTGGCTCGCTACGGCTATCGACTGACGTCGACGCGCCCCATCACCGTCTACCAATTCAGCCCGCTCGAAGCGGTGAAGATCTCGAGCACGGCCTGTACGGCCTCCGAGGGCTCGCTCGACACCGCGTGCAAGGGCAACCTGCCGCAGTGCTGCGCCGACGCTTTCTGTCAGCTCTTCTTCGGGTACCCGCTCTGCCCCGGCGTGTGCAAGACGACCGGCGGCAACAAGCGGTGCCACTATTACTCGTACTCGAACGACGCTTCGCTGCTGTTGCCCGCGCACATCCTCGGCACGAGCCACGTCGTGGTGACGACCGAGCACATCGCCATCGCCAACAACGCCAATTCGAGCCCGGTGGGCAGCGGAAACGGGCACCTCACCATCGTCGCGACGCAGGACGCGACGCAGGTCACCATCCGCTCGTCGGCGCGCACCCTCGCCGGCGGTGGGATCACGGCAATGCAGAAGGGCGAGCAGCGGACGTTCACCATGAACAGCTACGACGTCCTGCAGCTGGCCACCGATCATCTGGGCAATCAGTACATCGAATGCGCTCCCAACCCGTTCGGCGGCTCGGGCGTCTTCTGCCGGGTCGACAACGACCTGACCGGAACGGTGGTGACGTCGACCAAACCGATCGCCGTTTTCGGCGGCGCGGCCTGCGCGCTCAGGCCGTTCGACCGGGCCGCGTGCGACCACCTCGAGGAACAGATCTTCCCGTTCGAGACGTGGGGCAAGCACTTCGTGGCGATCCGCTCGCACCCGTTCCGGTTGCGCGACCAGAGCTTCGCCACGAATTCGCCGCCCGACCACTTCAAGGTGGTGGCGAGCTGCCCGGCCTCGCAGTGCCCGCAGGGAACGCTCATCACCTTCTCCACGCCGCCGGCCGCCTCCAACGTGTTGCCACCCAACCGGTGCGCCACAGGCACCATCGCCGGCAACGACTGCCGGCTGATGGGCGGCCAGTACATGGAGTTCAAGCACACGGCGAACTTCACCATCACCGCGCTCGAGGGCCCCATCGCAGTGGCCCAGTTCTTCCCGGGCCAGGGGCCGGCTGGCGTGCGGCCGACCGATCCCGAGCAGGGGGACCCATCGATGGTGCTCTTGCCGCCGTCCGAGCAGTGGCGCACCAGCTACACGGTGCTCGCCGCGCCCGGCATCAAGGACAACTATCTGGCCATCGCGATCGACGGTGCGCGCGTCGCATCGGTGGAGGTCGACGGCGTCGCCGTCACCGGCTTCACCGCCGTGCCCGGAACGACCTTCATGGTCAAGAACCACCCCATCACCGTGGGCACGCACACCATCAACGTCGTGCCGCGTGCCGGGCAGAACCCGCTTCCGGGGGCGGGCATCACCGTCTACGGCTACGACGAATACGTCTCCTACGGCTACACCGGCGGGCTCGATCTGACGCCCATCGTCAGCGGGATCGATCCCGGCGGCTGAGCAGAGCCGCCGAGCTGCTTGGCGCGGCGACCTCGGCGCTCAAGGCCTCGTGACGAGGATGCCGCGATTCGGATCCTCGCGGGTCGGCCCGGTGCCTTCCACGTACGTGACGTAGACGGAGATCTGCGAGTCGGCGGCGAGGCCGAGCCACGACGGCATCAGCGCGGTCCCGCCCAGGGCCGACGGATCCACGGCCAGGGTCGACCCGGCGGCGGTCGCCGGGGGAACGAACCAGCCCGTCCCGTTGCTGAGCGGCGACTGGCGATCGAAGTCGAACGGCACCACGTACGCGCGGTACTCGGACGGAGAGGCTCCGCGCGACCGGCCGGCGATGAAGCCGAGGAATGCCCTGCCCGCGGGCGTCACCACCACCCTCGGCGCGAACGCGTCCCACGGGTCGGTGATGGACCGGTCGGGGACGACCAAGAACGAGGTCTGGGTCCGATCCTTCACGAAGACACCCAGGTCCGAGCCGGTGATCCACTCCTTGGTCCGGGCGTTCCACAGCGAGACGTAGACGGTGTTGTGCACGCCGTCGGGCTCGTGGGAGGTGAACGCAGCGATGGCGCGCCTCGCGCACCGCTTCGTGGCCTGCACGCAGGTCGAGCTGATGGGCTGCCCTCCCGGCGTCATCGCGGTGCAGTCCTCGTCGCGGGTGCACGAGCGCTTGGGCTCGATCGCGACGTCGACGTAGTCCTGCGCCAGGGCCGAGGGCGCCGCGTTGAGCCGCACCGGCGCGGTGAACGTGCCGCCCGTGCCCGGATCGCGGTAGACGGCGTACGGCTCGGTATCGGTGGCGCCGCCGGCGGTGGCGCGCGAGACGGTGAAGCCGATGTGCACGATGAAGTCCTCGGGCGCGGTGGCGATCGAGGGCCGCTGCGGCGCGTAAATGCCTCCGTCGGCGGTGCTCGACCGAAACGCCACCGATGGGGCAGAGGCCGCGAATGGCGTGTCCGTCACCACGCGCACGATCAGGTCGTCGCCCTCCGTCGTCACCATGATGGCGTCGCCGTCGACCCACGGAGCGATGTCGCAGTCCTGGATGAAGACGGGGAAGCCGCCGTCGCCCGGATCGGGGTTGACGATGTCGATGACCTCGTCGCGCGGCCAGCTGCGGCCGAGATCCGGGCTCTTGCGCACGCGCACGCCGAAGCCGACGTTGTAGCAGGCGTACAGCGTCTGGTTGGACGGTTGGAACGCCAACCGGATGCGCTTGCCGACGTCGTCGATCTTCACCGTCTGGGCCAGGTCGTTCGTCACGAAGTCCTTGCCGCGGTTCTGGGTGAAGTGACCGAAGAGCTGGTTCTCCTGCTCCATGGCGACGAACTGCCGCGCCGAGTCGAACGCCACCACCTCGGGAGCGTTCGCCTGCACGCCGAACCGGCTGACGAAGATCTCCGGCGAGAAGCCGGGCTTGCCCGTGGTGACCGTCACCATCGAGGAGATGAACGGCTTGGGCTGCTCCGCACCACCGTCCGAAGTGCCCGCGTCGATCGTCCCGGCGTCGCCGAACCCGCGGATGCACTTGAAGCTCGAGCACGAATAGCCATTGGGGCAGGTGCTGCTCTGCGGGTTGCAGTTCTGCACCACGCAGTTGCCGAGGTTGCACACGCGGTCGACCGGGCAGTCGAGCGGGCCCTGGCAGCCGGCGTCGACCTGGCCGCCGTCGGACGTGAACGGAACGCCCAGGACCACCTCGTTGCGCTCGTCGAGCCCGACGATGAAGAAGCTCTTCTTGGCGCCGACGCCGGCGTCGCGCTCCTCGTAGGTGAGGCTGCCGCCGGGCACGAAGACCTCGGGGAAGCGCAGGCCGATGGCGTTCTCGGCGTTGATCTCCCAGCGGGTCACCACTCCGCGCTGCCTCGCCGTCCACGCCAGGGCGTAGGTGCTCTCGTCGGCGACGACGACCAACTCGACCGCTCCGCCGCCGTCGGTGACGGGCTGGCGGCCGGCATCGACACCCCCGTCCACGCCACCGTCCGAGCCTCCGTCCTGCCCGGGGAGGACGCCGCCGAACATCGCGTTCCGGCAAGGCTCCGAGAGCGTTCCAGCCCGGGCGAGGCACGCGGCCCGCTCGGACTCCCACGCCGCCTGGCTCGCGGCGCTGCACGTCGAGAGCTTGTCGAGGCAGGCGGCCATCGCGTCGAGCGCGGCCTGGTCCGCCGCCGAGCAGCTCGGGATCGCGGAGGTGCACTGGCCCTTCGACACGAGCGTCACGCCCGCCACGGAGCAGTTGCCGGCCTTCTTCGCCAGGTCGACCGCTGCCAGCCGGTCGCAGGCGTTGCCGCCGCAGTTGCAGCCGACGATTGCGACGGCGACGCACGCCGCCGCGACGATGAGCGCCTGTCGCATCGGACTCCCCACCAGAACCCGTTCCGGCCCGAAGCCGGGCGTTCTGAGATGAAACGGCCTGTCAAGTCCAGCAGAGAGTTCGTTCAGGCTGCCACCTCCTGCGGGTGTG
>FWPU01009175.1_pt1 | contig 15880 bp, 15 predicted proteins | sample 2228361 | NCBI WGS metagenome assembly FWPU01 (sample SAMEA103939777, study PRJEB20133) | metagenome
CCTCCTTCTCTTTGGAGGTAGTATTTTACCTCAATCTACCCTGACATTTCTACTTTGCAAAAAGGTGACATTATTATATTGCGGTAACAGTTTTTCCTATACCCAACACCCCTTTCTTTGATATTTTAAGAAGTAACCCCCAGGGGCTTTTCCCATTGGCTCTATGCTTCTTTCAGCCTTGCTCTTTGCTTCAGGATTAGGATGTGTGGGCTATAAGGGGGCGTTATTCTTGTCTGTTTAGGTTTTCTTAATAAATATTTATCTTCTCTAAAAATGGCACCTTTCTTTCCGTATGATACAAAAGACTTCATCTAAAAAAGAACACTACCGCCTCCTACCCTCTTGGTGATATTTTTTTTATTTGTGGTCTTCGGCTTTCTCTGTTAAAATCTTTCTGTGCAGAAACTAAAAAAACTTATCTCTTACTGTAAGAAAAATAAGCTGAAAATAGCGGTATGTGAGTCCTGCAGCGGAGGCTACCTGGCTTATCTTCTTACCAGCATCCCGCAAAGCTCTCAGGTTTTTAAGGGAGGCATAGTAGCGTATAGTTTAGAGGCAAAAGAAAAGCTCTTAAAAATGCCTGCTTCTCTTTTAAGAAAAACCCAGGGGGTCTCTAAAGAGGTAGCTGGCCTTTTAGCCCAAAGGACGAAAAATCTTTTTCGGGCAGATATTGCTTTAGCGCTAGTGGGTTTTGCAGGTCCTACTGCTAGAAAAGGTATAAGGGTAGGAACAGTATTTATGGCTCTGGCGGATAAAGAAGGTGTAGTGGTAAAGAAAGGAAATTTTAAAGGCTCAAGGGATAGCGTAAGGAAAAAAGCGAGCCTGGCCACGATTAATCTCTTAAAGCAAAAACTCTTAAAAAATTAAATTATGCGTGCCTTTATTGCCTGGGAGCTTCCTCTATCCTTAAAATCAAAATTAGAAAAAACCCTGGAGGAATTTAAAAGGCTTCCCCTGGAGGCGAAATGGACGGAGCCTAAAAACCTTCACCTTACCCTAAAGTTTTTAGGTGAGATTGAAGAGAAAAAAATAGAGGAGATTAAAAAAATATTAGTAGATATCAGTCAAGAATTTAAAAGCCTTATAGTGAATCTGGTGGGTTTTGGTTTCTTCCCTAATGAAAAGTATGCGCGCGTATTCTTTGTGGCTACCGATAAAGAAGAGCCTTTAGCTAAAATCGCTCAGCGCTTAGAGGAAAAACTACAGATATTAGGTTTTGCCAAAGAGAACCGCTTTAAATCCCATATTACCCTCTGCCGTTTACGCAGTTCCAAAAATATAAATTTGCTCCAAGAAAAAATAAAAAAGCTCTCTTTAAAGGAAGCTTTTATTTTAAAGAATATCTGCCTTTTTAAAAGCGCCCTTGCCCCCTCTGGGCCTATTTACGAAGAAATCTTTAAGATCAGCCTTAGCGCTTGAAGGATAATATTGGTATAGATACCTGCACATAAATCATCTCCCACTACGCCTATTGCACCGGCTTTTTTCTCTATGATGTCCGAAGGGGGGACCTTTAAGGCATCAAGGGCACGAAAAAGAAAAAAGGCCAAACCCACAAAGACAAAATCATGAGGAAGATAAAGAAGGGCTACGAGCATCCCGCTAAAATCGTCAATTACAATCTTTTTTGCATCCTTTTCTTTCAAAATTCTTTCTGCCCGGCCACTTACCAGAAAGGCTAAACTTGAAAGGATAAGGCTAAAGATAAAAAAAATATTTCTGTCCTTAAGGGAGAAAAAGAAAAAAACCCCTGCCAGAGAAGCCCAGGTGCCTTCTAAAAAGGGTAAATAGCCCAACCCGGCCAGGCTAGCTGTAAATAAAACTATACCCTCCTTAAACTTGTGCATCAGAATGTTTTTATGGTACGTCTATTTATCCAAAAATAATATACCCCTGAAAAAAGGGTAATTATCACCACATACCACATCACCCAGTGGCTTACCCTTTCGTAGAGAAAATCTACTAAATAACTCTGAGGAAACCTCTTATGCAAGATGAGACTGATAAAAATAATTACAATGGCAACTACCTGCGAGGCGGTTTTATGCTTTCCCCAACGCTTTGCCTCCAGAACCTCACCCTTATTTAAACCGTAAAGCCTCAAACCCGTGATAATAAATTCCCTCAACATAATGATGATTACCATCCAAACATTGATAATTGCCTTTATCTGCAAAAAGGCTAAAAATACCCCTAAGATTAAAATCTTATCCGCAACGGGGTCGATAATCCTTCCTAAATCCGTAATTAAATTTTTTTTACGTGCAAAATAGCCATCTAAAAGGTCAGTAAAGGAAGCGAAAATAAAAATAAAAAAGGCTAACAGAAGAGAAAAAAGGCTATTCTGCAAGATAAGCCCTATACAAAGAAAACTTAAACTTATCCTTAAAAATGTAAGTTTATTAGAGATATTCATTGTCCTATCAAATCGTATCCACAAGCTTCTTTTATCTTTGCTTTATAAAACTCTCCCACCTTTAAGCCCTTTTTCTTCAAAAACACTACCCCGTCAATCTCATAGGCATCGTAAGGGCTTCTTGCTAAAAAAAATTCTCTCTCCTTTTTCTCCACCAAAACCTCTAAGGTTCTTCCTACGAAACGTTGGTTTACCTCAAAGGCTATTTCCTTCTGCAGGCGCATCAGTTCCTGAAAACGTCTCTTCTTTTCTAAAAAAGGAACTTGCGGCTTAAACGAATAAGCCGGGGTATTTTCCTCGCGGGAATAAATAAAGGCACCTAACCTTTCAAATTTTATCTGACGCAGAAAATTAAGCAACTCCTTAAATTCCCTTTCGCTCTCTGTAGGAAAACCCACAATGATACTGGTGCGCAATACCACTTCAGGGATTTTCTTTCTTATCTTCTCAATAAGCTGAATAATCTCCTTTTTGGTAATCTGTCTCGCCATAAGCGTTAAGATCCTATCGTTGATATGCTGGATAGGTAAATCTATATATTTACATATCCTTTTTTCTTGAGCAATCAGCTCAATCAGATCCTGGCTAAAATGCCGCGGATGGGTATAGAGCAGGCGGATCCAGGCAATATCTCTGGTATTTTTCAAAATTGCCTTAAGGAGCTCTCGGAAAGTATTTTCGCCAAGGTCTTTACCCCAGCTGGTAATATCCTGACCAATAATATTTAACTCCTTTATCCCCTTTTGTTCTAAAAACCTCACCTCCTTAAGGATTTCCTTAAGCGGTTTACTCCTTAAATTTCCTTTAATTAAAGGAATGGCGCAATAACTACAGTTATTTATACAACCCTCAGAGATCTTTAGAAAGTCAATATGGCTGGGGGTAAGTTTTTTTCTCTTTAAAAAATGCAGGCTAAACTCTTGGGGTCCCCACCAGCTGTCTACCTGGGGAAAAAACTTTTTTAATTTTGCTGGGTATCTTTTTACTAAACAACCAAAGACATAAAGCCTCTTTATCTGGGCTTTATTCTTTAAAGCCACTGCCTCTCTAATTGCCTCTAAGGATTCTTTTTTAGCCTCTTTAATAAATCCACAGGTATTGATAATAAGGGTATCCAGAGGCTCATTTTCTCTTATCATTTGTGAAAACCTATCGGGCGGAACAAGCCTTAACCCTTCCTTAGCGAACCTTTCTCCTACCAGTTCGGAATCGTAGAGGTTACGAAAGCAACCTAAAGAGACTATGGCAAAGGTTTTAGGCATTTATTTTTCTATATTAATACCTGAAGGGTCAACTTTTAGGCTCTTTATCGGTCGGGGGCCAGCACTGATAGCCGGAAGGGCCTTGCCATTTACCTCTATATATATGGCAGAAGCATCTCCTGCCTTTAACTCTATCTCCTTTGTCCCCTGCCAAACCTTACTTTGACCTTTTCTAAAAACCCCTTCAAAAAGCAACTTGCCATCTACTCTGACCCTTAAGAAACAGTCCCTCTTGGCAGAGATACCTAAACTAACTTGACCTTTCTTTAAAGGTTTAGTTACAACTAAAGGCTTTTGTACCGGAGCCGGCTTTTCTTCTTTTTTCTGTACCAAGGGCTTAGAAGAAATTTTTTTAAAAATAAGACTAACCCCTTTTGCCAGAATAAACAGAAGCACTAAACTTAACAGAGAAAGAAAAAAAACCTTTTTAAATTTAGGAGAAACCCTCGGCAAAGAAATTAAGGGCAAGCTTTTTTTTAAGCCAGGCCCCTTGGGGAGAGCTTTAGCTTCTTCCTCAAAGAGAGCAATGTCTTTTAAAACTTCGGAGGCATCGATGCCTAAAAAAGAGGCGTATATCTTAATGAAACCGCGACGATAAATAGGGCTTATCTTTTCTAAACTACCCTCTTCTAAAGCTTTGATTGCCGAGGGATAAAGTTTGGTTTTCTCCACTACCTCCTCCAGGCTGTAGCCTAATTCCTGCCTGCGCCGCCTAAACTCCTGAGCTAATTCCTGAATATCCACGCTACACCCAACCCTTCTCTTTAGCATAACCTTCAGGGTCAACTAAAATTTCCCTTGCCTTGCTCCCACAGAAAGGCCCGACGATCCCAGCCTTCTCCATCAAATCTAAAAGTCTGGCGGCCCTGGTATAACCTACCCGCAAACGTCTCTGCAAGATAGAGGCGGAAGCCTGTCGGGCAAGGATAATCGTCTTTACCGCTTCCTCAAAAAGTTCGTCTTCTTCCACATTGAGATTATTTTTTTTGTCCGCCTCCAAAATATCCTCCTCATAAACTGGTCCTCCCTGGCTACGGACAAACCCAGTCAAGCTCTCAATATCCTCATCATCTATAAAACACCCCTGAGCGCGGATCATCCGCACTGCCCCTGGTTTCAAAAATAATAGGTCTCCTTTTCCTAAAAGCTTTTCTGCACCCATCACATCTAAAACTGTACGCGAATCCACCTTGGAAGAAACCTTAAAAGAGATGCGCGCAGGAAAATTTGCCTTAATTACCCCAGTAATTACATCCACCGATGGCCTTTGTGTAGCCAGGATAAGATGGATACCCACTGCCCGAGATAGTTGCGCTAAACGTTGAATAGCCACTTCAATACTTTCCTTAGCTACTACCATAAGATCTGCCAGTTCATCCACTACAATCACGATATAAGGCATACGCTTTTCTATTTTATTATACATATCTATATTGCGCACACCCTCCTCTGCTAAAAGGTGATAACGCCGCTCCATCTCTTCCACCGCCCAGTTAAGAGCAGCGAAAGCCTTCTTTGCTTCAAAGATAATCGCATGTAATAGATGGGGAATACCCGCAAAATGTGCCAACTCCACCATCTTGGGATCAATAAGAATAAACTTTACCTCATCGGGCTTGGCTTTAAAAAGAATAGAACAGATAATTGAATTTACACAAACGGTTTTTCCTGAACCTGTAGTTCCCGCAATTAAAAGGTGAGGCATCTCTTTTAGGTCTGCTACTACAGGATTTCCAGAAACATCCTTACCTATGGCTAAGGTGAGTTTAGAGCTTGACTGGATAAACGCCCTTTCCTCCAAGACCTCCCTTAAATAAACCAAATGCTTTTTCTCGTTAGGCACCTCTACGCCTACGGTTCCCCGAGCGGGAAGAGGAGCAACGACCCTTACTGAGGAAGACTTCATCGCCAGGGCAATATCATCCGCTAAGGCAGAAATCTTATTTATCTTTACCCCGGCCTGCGGTTGTAGTTCATACATCGTCACTACTGGACCCTTCTGTACGCTGACTACCTTTGCCTGCACATCAAAATCTAAAAGAGTCTCCTCTAAATTCTTTATGCTTTCCTCAATATCCTCCTTTACCTCGCGATAATTTAAAGCAGGGGGGACCTTTAAGATACTAAGACTAGGCAATTTATAAGTCTTAGGGTCAAAACGAGTCCTGTTCCTTTCTAGGACCTCCAACTTTTTCTTTATCTCTTCGGAATTAACTTGTTCTTTTCTAAGAATGGTTTCTGGCTCTATCGAGGGAGTATCTTTTAGCGAAGGCTCTCTCTTAGAAACGGCGGAAACCTGCGGGGCATAAACTTTTATCTCAGGCTTTATAGGGGTCTGAGCTTCTCTTTCTCTTGGTTCTTGCCTCTTTAGCTTAATCCCCTCTTTAGAGACCCCACTCTCCAGCTTAATCTTTTTCTTTCTCTTTAAGAAGCTTAAGGGCGTTAAAATAATTCGGAAGAGGCTAAACATCTTTAAGGGGAGGCGCCTAAAAAAGGGAAAGATATCCAGAAAAAAGAAACCAAAAAGTAAAACCGCGTTAATGCTCAATAAAAGTAAAAGGGCGATAAAAGCTCCGCTAAAGCCTAAATATTTTTTCAAGAAGCTGGCCAAAAAATTGCCCCCCAGACCCCCGGGGTAAAGATGAAGCCTTGCGCTTATGGAATTATAAAATAGGCCAATAAAACTGGATAAAAAAATTAAAAAAAGGGGGGAGGAAAAAAAAATAACCCATCTGTTTCTGGCTAAACCTGCAAAACGCAAAACCTTAAATCTTTCCAGAGCTAACCCCAAAAAATAAAAGCAAAGAAAATAACTGGCATAACCAAAACAAAAAAAGAGAATAAAGCTGATATAGGCACCAACAATCCCAATCAAATTATGCGTGGTTTTTAAGGGAGGATAAGCCACAAAAGAAAGATCCTGAGGGGTATAAGAAAAAAGGCTTAAAAAAACAAGCAGGGCAACAAATAGAAAGATTATTCCCTTGAGGGTAGCGGTAAGATTTTTTCTCATAAAAAGATGTCTCTTGCCGAAGGTAATCTTCTCTAAACAAGCAGCTACACCTGTTTAATACTTAAAGTAATCTTTCCCTGCGGGTCAATATTAATTACCCTTGCCTTAACTATGTCACCCTCGTTAACAAAATCACGGATGTTTTTAACAAACTTATCGGCAATCTCTGAGATATGAATTAAACCCTGCTTACCGGGTAGAATTTCACAAAAAGCGCCAAAATTAGTGACCTTGGTAATCTTTACCTCGTAAACATCCCCTACCTCTATTTCTTTAGTTAAACCTATAATCTGGAATACAGTTTTTTGCAGGTCTTCTTCATTATAAGCGACTATGGAGACGTTTCCTTCCTCATCATCAATATCAATACTCACATTATTTTCCCGAATAATCTTACGGATAGTCTTTCCGCCTGGACCAATCACGTTACCTATCTTATCCGGTTCTACCTTAATTGTCTTTATTTTAGGTGCGTAAGGAGAGATAGCGCTGCGCGGAGAAGAAATTACCTGCCCCATCTTCTCTAAGATAATTAAACGTGCTTCTTTAGCCTGCTCTAAGGACTCGGCAATAATCTGATAGTCTAAACCTAAGATCTTAATATCCAACTGGATAGCGGTTATTCCGTTTCTGGTGCCGGCTATTTTAAAATCCATATCCCCGTAATGGTCCTCTATCCCAGCGATATCCGTAAGGATCTTGTAATTATCTTCTTCTCTTACCAACCCTAAGGCAATACCCGCTACCGCATTCTTTATAGGAACACCGGCGTCCATCAAAGAAAGGGAAGAGGCACAAACTGTGGCCATACTGGATGAGCCGTTTGACTCTAGGATCTCGGAAACTATGCGAATAGTATAAGGAAAAACCTCTTTAGGAGGGATAACACTTAATAGGGAACGCTCAGCCAGAGCCCCATGACCAATCTCTCGGCGAGAAGGACCCCTTAAGGGCTTAATCTCGCCCACGCTAAAAGGCGGAAAGCTATAATGGAGCATAAAGCGCTTGGACTTTTCGCCCTCTAAGGCTTCAATAAGTTGCTCGTCTGTACTTGTTCCCAGGGTGGTGACCGCTAAAGACTGGGTTTGCCCGCGACTAAAAAGGGCAGAGCCGTGTGTCCGCGGAAGCACCCCCACCCTACAGTGAATAGGTCGAATCTCTTTAAGGGTTCTCCCATCGGGCCTTTTTTCCTCCTGAAGTATTTTTCTGCGCATAAATTCATCCTCTATAGTAAAGAAGACGTTGTTTAACTCTTCCCGGCTAATTTGATTATCTTCCTGAGAAACCTCTGCGTACAAAGAATTAAGTAAGTTATCTATCTTCTCCTCACGCTCCTGTTTTTCTACTATGCCGTAGAGATTTTCCAGCTCTTTTTCTATTCGCTCTTTAAATCTTTGGTAAAGTTCTTTGTTTATCTGCCAGAGGTCAAACTCTTTCTTTTTCTTACCCGCTTTTTTTCTTAATTCCCTTTGTAGGCTGATAATCTGACGGATGTAGGGGTGGGCGAACCTTATCATCTCCAGAACCTCCTCCTCTTTTGTCTCAGAAAAGCTACCCTCTAACATTGCAATCTTATCTTCGGTGCCCACTATCACCAAATCCGCGCTCAGCTTTTCTCTTTCCGTATAGGTAGGATTGAGAATAAAATCGTCCTTTAGCTTACCTACCCTTACCGCCCCCAGGGGGCTTTCAAAAGGAATCTCTGAAAGAAAAAGTGCCGCACTGGCGGCATTTATCGCTAAAACATCCGGATCATTTTTGGCATCGCTGGATAAGACCATAACAATAATTTGAATCTCGTTGCTCAAGCCTTTGGGGAAAAACGGCCTTAATGACCTATCCACTAAGCGCGCAGAAAGAATCTCCGTGTCTTTGGGGCGACCCTCTCTCTTTATAAAACCACCGGGGATCTTTCCCATAGCATAGGTCCTTTCCTGATATTCTACGCTAAGGGGTAAAAATCCTTGAAAGGCTTGAGAGACCTTGACCATGCAGGCAGTAGCTAAAACTACAGTGTCGGCGTACGTGGCCAACACGCTTCCCTGAGCCTGTTTAGCCACTTCCCCTGTAGAGAAACTAACGCTTTCCCTTCCTAACTGAGGTAGAGACAGGCAGATAGACATTTTATTTAAGATTGAGCTCCTTGACGATCTCTTGGTAGCTCTGGGGGTCCTTCTTCTTAAGGTAATTGAGGAGGCGACGCCGTCTGCCCACTAACATCAGCAGGCCGCGGCGAGAATGAAAATCCTTTTTGTGCTTCTTCAGATGGTCAGTAAGATAGTTAATCCTTTCCGTAAGCAAAGCCACCTGGACTGAGGCTGAACCTGTGTCCTGGGGGTGTTGTTTAAATCTCTCAATTAAAGTTTTTTTCTTTTCCTTAGTTATCATCGTAATATCTTACCTTTTTAAATTGCTTCTGTCAATGGAGTAATCCTCTCATAAAGAGGGAAAAGAGGAAAAAACCCTCTGAGGTTACTTTATTTTACCAAAATATTAAATTTTGTAAAGAAAAATGGGTCTATTTAGGCGTAAGTAGAAAGCATCTTTATCCTCTTTAGCATATTCGGATGTGTGCTTAAAAGTTCAAAGACTCTATCCGCAAAATTAAGCCTTAAGGAAGAACCCTTTAACCCTTTTAGCTCATTAGACTCAATGCTTCCGCTCTGGTCTAAGTCTAAATCCTGGAGCTCTTTTATTTCACTGCGGGCCTGAGAAGGGTCATTTAAAAAGAAGGCTTTTATCCCCTCCGTCGCCGCCAATTCCTCCTTAGGGGTTCTGGCTACCCCATAAACCAGTTTATAAAGGGCACTGGCTAAGCGAGAGGGAGAATTCCCTAATTTTACTGCTCCCATATCTGCGAAATATTCCCGAATTCTTGAGACATAAAGCACTAAAAGATTAGTAATAAAATATAGAATTAGACTGACTATTCCCAAAAGAAACAAATACGTTCCAATATCTTTCCGGCGCGAGCGAGAATAGCTAAAAAAAGTACAATAACGGTAAAGATTAAAAAGCAAAAGGGGGATAACGGAAAGAAGGGTAATCACTAAAACATCCCTGTTCTTTAAATGGGTAATCTCATGGCCTAAAACTGCTTTTAGCTCCCCTTCATCCAATAAATCTAAAATACCCTTGGTCACACATACCCGACCGTCGCGTATACCTCTACCAAAGGCAAAGGCATTGGGGAGGCTAATATGGGCTATCCCCAAGCGCGGGGTAGGAATACCTGCTTTCTTGGCCAAATCCTCTACTAGGGAAAAAAGCTGGGGAGCTTCCTCTCTCTTTAGGTATTTTACCCGCATTATCAATTCTACAATCTTTGGACCCATTAGATATTGAAAACCCAACATAATAAAGGCTAAAATTAGATGGGGCAAAAAACCCCCTATTCCCAGACCATAAGTCATAAACAACGAAGAAATCACATAGAGAATAGCAAAAAGTAAAATCACCACTAAGGACATCCTTAAGGTTAAGGGAAACATCGCCTACTCTTTTTTTTGCTCAAACTCTTTAACAATATTGCGCACCTCCAACTCCGTATTCTCTATCTTTTCCTGACAAAGTTTAATCAGCTCTACTGCCCTCTTTATCTTTAAAGAAACCCCATCCACATCTATCCGCTCTGCCTCTAAATCCTCCAGAATAGCGTTTAACTCCTGAATCGCCTCACTATACCTTATTTCCCTCTTAACCATCCTTTTCCTTTTTGACTACCTGTGAGATAAATATACCCCGATAAAGTATCGTCTCTATAATATCATCGTCTTCAATCTTGTCAATATCCTTTAAGGCTTTCCCCTCCTTAAGGGTAATGGAGTAACCCCGACAGAGGATATTCTTAGGGTCAAGAAGCTTGAGTTTTTCCTGCTTGTGTTTTAGGTCCTCTTTTTGGGATTTCAAAAAATTATCTATGTGGTTTTTTAAAATATTAAGGTTATCCGCCAGGCCCTTGCGCTGTCTAATAAGGAAATCCCTCCAGAGATTATCCAGCCTAAACCTTCTCTCTAAAAGTTCCTGCGCCTGCCTGCGAAAATAACGGCTTAATAAAGTTTCTAAGCGCATCAGGCTTTCTTTTAAGCTCCTCTTCTTATGGAGAAAAAAGCCTTTAGAAAGATTAAGAAGGCTGAGCTCTTTTTTGGAGATCTCAAGGTGGTGTTTTTTAAAGTACTTAGAAAGGTTAGTTTCAATCCGCAGGGTCAAATCCTTTAAACCCTTTTTCTCTTCTCCAATAACCCCTTCACCTAACCGAAGGATCCTTTCTTTTGCCTTTTCCACCTCTTGCATAAAGGAACGCACTGTTTCTATAAGAAATTGAGCGCCCTTGGTAGGGGTTTTTAAAGAGGTATGCGCTACCAAATCCGCAATGGTAAGGTTTATCTGATGCCCCAAGGCAGTAATTACGGGGAATTTAGAGAGGGCAATTGCCTCGGCTATTGTCTGGTTATCAAAACTACTTAATTCTGCGCTCGAGCCACCACCCCTGCTAATTACAATTACATCCAAAAAGTCCGGCGGGAAGCGGTTAAAAAACTTAAGCGCAGAAAGAACACTCCTTTCGGTAAGGCTACCCTGCATATAGCAATTATAGAGCCAAACCTTAAAGCTAAACCTGCTCTTCTTGAGCTCATCGATAAAGTCGTGATAGGCGGCAGAATCTTCTGCGGTAATCAAACCAACCCTTAAGGGAACCCTGGCTAAAGTAAGGCCTTTATTTTTATCTAAGAGCCCTTTTTTCCTTAACTCCTCAATTATCCTCTGCTTAGTCTGTGCAATCTTACCTAAGGTATAATAGGGGTCGATATCCACTACGATTAGACCGAAGCTTCCGGTTTTAGGATATAAGTCCACCTCGCATTTTACCTTTATCTCAATCTCATTCTTTAAAGTAAAGGTTGGATCTATATCCTCTAAGCGTTTAAAGATCTGTTCTTTATAACCCTCAAATATCTTTGCGCTCACCTGGGCAACAATCTCCTCCACCTCAGGGTGTTTCTGGGCTAAATTGAAATAGATATGGCGTTTATCCCTGCTCATCTTTAGGTCCTGGACCTCTCCGCAGACCCAGATGTAGTCGGGAAATTCTAATTTTAAAAACCTTCTTACCGTAGTATTTAACTCTAAAATACTATATACCTTTTCCGTCTTTACTTCCATACTAAAAAGATTTGTTTTCCAGTCTCTTTAATTCTTGATATTTAAGATAACTAATAAACTGATAAAGCCCTGCAAAAAAGGCAACCGCAAAACCGTAAAAGCCATCCCGATAACCCTTCTTCACAAAATAAGAACGGATAAACCTATCCAGGGTGCGCCAGAGAAACCTACCCAAACGCATGGGCCTGTCCTGACTGAACCACTTCTCTGCCTCCCAGCTGGTCTGTCGATTAAGTTTTGAAAGAAAGTCCTCAAGGTTTTCATAACTAAAATGGATAAGGTCTTTCTTTAGGTGGCCGCAGGAGCCATCCAGAAAAGCGCGCGGATGCACATAGGTTTCCTCATAACGAAATTTATCCTTTCGGAAAAGTTTTAACTGTCCCGCGGGATACCAACCGCTATAGCGCACCCAATAATCTCCAATGTAGTTTCTGCGCGGGATACTAAAACCAGCCTCTTCAGGATTATTCCATAAGAGGCTGGCTATCTCCTCCTGCAATTCTTTGCTCAGCCGTTCATCCGCATCCAGACTTAAAACCCAAAGGTTTCTTGCCTGCTGATACGCCCAGTTGCGCTGCCTTCCCTCTATATCCATTTTACGCCTCAATACCTTGGCGCCCAAACCTTGAGCAATCTCAACTGTTTTATCTGTGCTTTCGTCATCCACCACAATCACCTCATCGGCCCAGCCCAAAACAGTCTCCAGACAGGCTTTGATATTCTCTTCTTCGTCCTTAGTAATAATCACTACCGAAAGAGGTACCTTATCTCCAGACATATAAATTTTCCTTTTTAAGAAATTTCAAGAATCCCTGAGAAAAAACCTTAAAGTATACCTGCGGGATAAATCCAAAAAATAAACCCCAAATATTCCAAGCCACAACTAACAATCTTCTATCAATCCCCGACACTCTTTATAAACCTCTTCCACGCTAATCTCCTCTAAACATCTTTTATTAAAATTACAACCCCCAAATCTAAAGTTTCTATAACAGGGCCGGCAGGGTAAATCTTTTTTTATCACAATGTGATTAAAGTCTGGGGGGTAGGGACCGTAAACCCTCTCATCCACCGGACCAAACAAAGAAACTGTTTTTATCCCCAAGGCAGTGGCTATATGGATATTTCCGCTATCGTTAGCAATTAAAACATCACAAAAAGAAAGTACACCTAAATACTGAACTAAAGAGAACCTCCCTCCTAAATTTATCACTTTATTATCGCTCATCCTTTCTATATAATCAAGGGTTTGTTTTTCCTGCCTATCTGAAAAAAGAAGGATTTTGGTATTAAAACTATCCGCCAACTTTTTAATAAGCTCTATATAATTTAAAACTGGCCAGTGCTTCAGATATGCCTGTTTGCCCCAACTTTCTCCTCCTAAGGGAACCACGCCTATAATAGGCCTCTTAACCTCTAACCCCTTAATGAAACTACCCGCCCACCCTTTGACCTCTGCCTCCAAAAACAACTCTAATCTTGGCTTAACTGGAGGGCTTATCCTTAAGAATTCCAAAAGGTCCAGGTAATATTCCACCATATGTTTAGCACAATAGCCATCTATATCAACCTTATCGGTTAAGAATCTTCCTCTCTTTTTATAATTAAACCCAATCCTTCTTTTTATTCCTACCAGTTTACAAAATAAACCATAACGAGGGTCTAAAGAAAAATCAATGGCTATATCAAAGGCCTGCTGTTTTATCTGAAAGAATAATCCCAAGACTTTTTTAATCCCGGAAAATCTATTTTTTTTAAAAAACCTCTTAAGGTCTCCGCGGGCTAAATCAAAAACTATATCTATAAATGGATTATTCTTTAAGATGGGCTTTACCCGTCTATTGCACCAATAACCAAGAAGGCCGGCGGGGTACTTTTCCTTTATCCTTCTTACCAGAGGGGTAGTAAATAATACATCGCCGATGCCAAAGGGATTAATAAGAAGGATTTTTTGCTTCATAAATTAATACTTTATCTTAGAAAGATGAATAAAAAGCTGAAGCGGTAAGCCCTAACTCCAGATACCGGGAATCTTTTTACCACAGAACGAACATTTCCCATCTTTAAGATTATTGGCCAGGACAGTAAAGTGCACGCGGTGGATAATGTTTTTACCACATTGAGGGCAGAAGGTGGAATTATATTTATGTCCAGGGACATTGCCTATAGTAACAAAATTTAGACCGCATCGCTTAGCAATCTCGTAGGCTCTTTCTAAGAGGGGAAGGGGTGTAGCTGGTAAGGTTGTAAATCGATAAGCAGGAAAGAAGCGCGAAAAATGTAAGGGTGTATCCGCTCCTAAATTCTCTTTGATCCAAAGACACATATTTTCTATATCTCTGGGGTTATCGTTTAAGGTAGGAATATGGAGATTGACAATCTCAAGCCACTTATTCTCTTCGCGGATTATCTTTAAAGTCCTTAAGACAGGTTCTAATCTTGCCCCTGAGGTATTCTGGTAGAACTCTTCAGTGAATCCCTTTAGATCAATGGTGACGGCGTCTGTATATTTTAAGAGTTCCTTTAGGGGTTCTGGATTCAACGAGCCATTGGAATGCCATAGGATCTTTAAACCCCTCTGTTTAGCCAGTCTTGCGGTATCATAAACGTATTCATAAAAGGAAATTGGCTCATTGTAGGTAAAAGATAAAGTGGGTATCTTTTTTTCTATAGCAAAATTAACTGCGGATTCCGGGGAAAGTTTATAGGTATAATCCATCTCTTCAATTGCTCTTTGAGATAAATGCCAGTTCTGACAGAACTTACATCGGAAATTACAGCCGGCTGTACCAAAACAAAGAATAGAGGTTCCCGGCAACATATGTAAGGCAGGTTCTTTTTCAATGGGATCGATATGCACTGCTGAAGGTTTAGCGTAGACTAAATTGTATAACTTGCCACCTCTATTTTCTCTATTCCGACAAAAGCTCCTTTCTCTTTCCCTTAATATACAACCCCGAAAACAAACCCCACACTGAACCGTATTTTTATTTAACTTCTTATAAAACTCAGCCTCCCTTAAGGATAAATCACCCTCCACCTTTGCCTCTAATTTTTCAGAAAATAATTCTAAGAGAGGCCCGGCTAAACCTAAATATGCCAGAAACCGACTGCCCTTTTTTAAAAAATCCCGACGCGAAAGTCCCTTTTTAAAGAAATCTTGCATTTTATTTTAATAACGAAGGGTGGTTCTTTAAATCCGAATTGCCTACCACAACGAATCTCCAAGGCTATATATTGCAGGCAGAGGATGCAAAGCGGACTGCCTCCAGAACAGCACAGAATCTTTTCTCTTTCTCCAGCTCTATCTGAATAATCACGCACACTTCTTATTTTATTTATAGTCTCTAATATTAGCGACATGAAAATATTAAACTATTTCAATACAGATTTAGGCGGATCTAAGGCGCATTCTCACGGATATTTCTTATGGCCCCATAAACCCTACGTATCTGTTTTATCACACCCAAAATTCACTAAATAACCTCTTTTATATTACTACCTTTTAGATAATAATAAAGCTGTTTTTCAAATGCCTTAGGCACCATTAGAAGAGATTTTACTTCTATGATTATCCTGCCTTCAATTATAAAATGCGGCTCATCTCCTCCTATATCTCTACCTTCAAATTTTATCTTAAGTTTTTTCTTTTCTACAAAATTTATCTTCTCATCTGCAAATAATATTTTTAATGCCTCATGATATATCTGTTCTTTAAGTGCCGGCCCAGTTCATTATAAACTTTATAGAAATATCTCTTAATCTATAACATAAACTTCGTATAATAACTTCCCATACTTTAGCGCCTGCCTCCGCCTTTAAATAGATATTTAGAAATCTGTCGCATTTATGACCAAATACCCGGAATAGAGTATTGACAGAATTTGCAATCCCCACCAGAGGTAAGATTGTTCTCTAAGATCGTAAAACCCCGGCGCTGGATTAAAACCTTCTTACATTTAGGACAATATGTATTTTCGGCCGCATGTACGGGAACATTACCAATATAGACGAAGTCTAGTCCTG
>FWPU01009178.1_pt1 | contig 15877 bp, 13 predicted proteins | sample 2228361 | NCBI WGS metagenome assembly FWPU01 (sample SAMEA103939777, study PRJEB20133) | metagenome
GTCCTCAATGGATACGATGCCGTCAGTGCCCCCGTATTCGTCGACCACCAGGGCAAGGTGAATGCGGCTTGCCTGCATCTTGGCGAGCAGATCGATCGCCGGCATCGACGGGGGAACAAACAGAATGTCGCGGATGATGTTGATCGTCGACAGCGGCCGGGACAGGTCGATGGCGCGCAAATCGAGGCCGGCCTGCAGCTTCCTGCGCTTGCCGCGCTTCTCCGGGGGGACTTCGGCCTGCGACATCATGAAGGCGATCAGGTCGCGGATGTGCACCATGCCGACCGGATCGTCGAGTGTGTCGTTGTAGACGACAAGCCGCGAATGGGCCGCGCTCTGAAAGGTTTTCAGCAGTTCTCCAAGCGAGATGTCCTGTTGCACGGCGACGATGTCGGCGCGCGGCACCATGACGTCGTCGAGGCGGCGTTCGCGCAGCGCCAGAATGTTCTTGAGCATTCGGCGCTCTTCCTGGGAGACGCCGGTCTCGCCGGGCACCGCGGACTCGACCACGACTTCGATGTCGGCGCGCGTCGGGCCCGCCTTCCAGCCGAACAGGGCGCGGGCAATCCGCGCAAAGAAGCCCTCCCGGTCGGCGGAAGGTCCGGGCAGCGGCGGAGCCGGCACCGGCAGGTTGCGCGGCTCGGGGGGCGCTTCAGCAGCGTCGCTGCGCCGGTTGTCCGCATCAGACATGGCAAGACTCATTCGCCGTCCCGCGCCGCGTAGGGATCAGGAATGCCGAGTCGCGCCAGAATGGCGGTCTCCAGCCTTTCCATTTTGGCGGCATCCCGTCCTGTCGCGTGATCGTGGCCGAGGAGGTGCAGAAACCCATGCACCGCAAGATGGACAAGATGATGATCGAAAGATTTGCGCTCGGCGGCTGCCTCCCGCGCCACGGTTTCGTAGGCGATGACGATGTCGCCCAGAAGTCGGAAAGGGGTGCGGCGTCCGGCCGCAGCCGCCGGGGTGGCCGCTCCGGCGACCTTTCTGGCGGGAAACGACAGTACATTGGTCGGTGCATCAAGCTTCCGCCATTGCCGGTTGAGCGCGCGGATCTCGGAATCATCGGTCAATACGATAGCAAGCTCGGCTGGCGGCGTTGAGGCGGCCTCGGCCGCCGCCGCAATCGCCCGCCGCACGAGGGCGCTGGCCTGCGGTCTCGCCTTCCACCGTGGCGATCGGACGAGCACGTCGGTCAACAGCTTCGGCCGCTTCTCCCTCTCCCGCTTGCCGGGGAGGGTCGAGGAGGGGGCGTGCCTCACGGCATCAACTCAGAGATTCGACCCCTCCCGCCGGCGTTCGGCCGCTGGTCTCCCGTAAGCCGGGAGGTGAAGGTGGCTCGCGGCCTCATTCCTTGGTCTCGCGCTTGCGCCGTGCGGCGGCGGCCTGATCGTAAGCCTCGACGATGCGCGCCACCAGCTCGTGGCGAATGACGTCCTCAGCAGAGAAAACAATATGGCTCACGCCCTCGATGCCCGCCAGCAGTTTGGTCGCTTCGGCAAGGCCGGAGACCTGGCCGGGCGGCAGATCGACCTGGCTCGGATCGCCGGTGACGATCATGCGGCTGTGCTCGCCAAGTCGGGTGAGAAACATCTTCATCTGCAACGCGGTGGTATTCTGCGCCTCATCGAGGATAATCGCCGCGTTGGACAGGGTACGCCCGCGCATAAAGGCAAGCGGCGCGATTTCGATCTCGCCGGTCTGCATGGCGCGCTCAATGATGCGGGCATCCATCATATCGAATAGCGCGTCGTAGACCGGCCGCAGATAGGGATCGACCTTCTCGCGCATGTCGCCCGGCAGGAAGCCGAGCCGCTCGCCCGCCTCGACCGCGGGCCGCGACAGCACGATGCGGTCGACTTCCTTGCGCTCGAACAACGACACCGCGTGGGCGACCGCTAGCCACGTCTTGCCGGTGCCGGCGGGGCCGGTGCCGAACACCAGCGGATCGCGGCGCATGGCGCGGATGTAGGCGTCCTGCGTCTTGGTGCGCGCGCACACCGGGCGCTTGCGCAGGTTGATCTCCTCGAAGCTTGGGCGCTTGGTCGCGGGATCGAGCTCGAATGCCGCACCTTGCGCGATGGCTTGCCGGATGGCGCCCTCCACGTCGCCGGCGACAAGCTCGCCGCCGCGCTTGAGCCGCTCATAAAGTGTCTCCAGCACGCGCCGCGCCTGCTCGCAAGCTTCGCGCGAGCCCTGGATCGTCACGTGGTTGCCGCGCTGCTCGGTAACCACGTTGAGACGACGCTCGATCAGGGAGAGGTTCTCGCCGTATTGGCCGAACAACACCGAGGCGAGGCGATTGTCGTCGAAGGCCAGCACGACCTGGGTGGCGGCGTCGTCCGCGGGAATCAAGTCTTCGGGCCCAAGCGTCCGCAAAAATCAGGCTCCCATGCTGGCCGTCGCCGGCGCGCGCGCTTCACTTTGCGCAAGCGTGCCGAACAGACTGTGCGTGCCGAGATCGGAGACGGTCACCGGGCGAATTTCCCCGATCAGCTCGGCCGGCCCCATCACCTGCACGGGTTGCAAGTAGGGCGAGCGGCCGATGAGCTGGCCGGGCAGGCGGCCGGGCTTCTCAAACAGCACGTCGAACGTGCGGCCGCGGCAGCGGGCGTTGAAGGCGGCCTGGTGGCGCTCGATCGCAGCCTGCAGACGCGCAAGCCGTTCGGATTTCACCGCCTCAGGCAATTGCTCCATTTCGGCGGCGGGCGTGCCGGGCCGCGGCGAATATTTGAAGGAGAAGGCGCTGGCGTAGCCCACTTCCTCGATCAGGCGCAGCGAGTCGCGGAAGTCGTCCTCCGTTTCGCCGGGGAAACCGACAATGAAATCGGTGGCGAAGGCAAGATCAGGCCGCGCTTGGCGCAGCGCCGCGACAGTGTTCAGATAATCGGCGCGGGTGTGACGGCGGTTCATCGCGGCAAGAATGCGGTCGGAGCCGGACTGCACCGGCAAGTGCAAATGCGGCATCAGCGCCGGCAGATCGCGATGCGCGGCGATCAGATCTTCGCCCATGTCGCGCGGGTGGCTGGTGGTGTAGCGCAGGCGCGCGATGCCCGGCACTTCGGCCACCCGATGCAGGAGGCGCCCGAGCGTCCAGGCACGGCCGTCCGGCCCTTCGCCGTGATAGGCGTTGACGTTCTGGCCGGTCAGCGTGATCTCGCGCACGCCGGCATCGGCAAGGCGCTCGATCTCGGCAACGATTTTTGCCACCGGACGCGACACTTCGGCGCCGCGCGTGTAGGGCACGACGCAGAAGGTGCAGAACTTGTCGCAGCCCTCCTGGACGGTGACAAAGGCGGACACGCCGCGCGCGCGCGTTGCGCCGCGCGTCGGCGGGGCAAGATGGTCGAATTTGTCCTCGACGGGAAACTCGGTGTCGACGACCTTGCCGCGCTGCGCACGTGCAAGCAGCTCGGGCAGGCGGTGATAACTCTGCGGGCCCACTACGATGTCGACGACCGGCGCGCGGCGAATAATCTCCGCGCCTTCCGCCTGCGCCACGCAGCCGGCCACGGCGACGGTGACGCGGCGCTTCGCACGCGCGGCACGTTCCTTGAGCTGGCGGATGCGACCGAGCTCGGAATAAACCTTCTCCGCCGCCTTCTCGCGGATGTGGCAGGTGTTCAGCACGATCAGGTCGGCGTCGTCCGGCACCGCGGTCTCGACAAATCCCAACGGCGCGAGGGTGTCCGCCATACGATGCGAATCGTAGACGTTCATCTGGCAGCCGTAGGATTTGACGTAAAGCTTCTGCGGTCTGGTCATGCCGCGCGCTGGCGATTCAAGCTTCATTCAAAAATCGCGGGTCTCTCGTCGCCTCAAGTATTCGGCGGCCGCCGCTCCCCTCTTTCATAGCCGATTTCGCCCGGAAATGAAATGGCAGACGAAATGCTGCATGCGCTCAAGCATGACTTGTCTGCAGCGGTTTTTCCTCGACCAGCGCAAGGCAAATCAGCGACGCGGCCAAGCTTGCGGCGGCCATCAGGAACACGCGGGCAAAACCCTCGGCGTTGTAGAGGCTCGTGGCAACGGCGGCGCCGGGGCTCGGTTCGGCGGAGGTTCCAATCAACACCAGTGCGCCGAGCACGGCGATGAGGATCGTGCTGAACAGATTGCGCGAGAACTGCATGGTGCCGACGGCAATGCCGAACTGATGGATCGCCACCGTGTTCTGCAGCGCGGCGGAGGCGAGCGGCGGCATGGCGCCAAAACCTATGCCGATGAGCGCAAGCAGCACCTCGAACCAGAACAGATTTACGTTCTCGACGTGCCAGGCCAGCACCAGCACCGCAAGCATCGCCAGGGCAAGGCCGAGCATGGGAAGCGTCTTGTAGTGCTGCGCATGCGCGAGCCATTGACCGGCAAAACCGGCGCTGATGTTGAGGGTGACCATCAGCACGATGAGGCTCAAGCCCGCGGTCGCGGCGGAATAGCCCAAGACGCTCTGCAGATAAACGGGCAGGAAAATGTTGAGGCCGACGATCGAGGCCCAGCCGAAGGCGTTGCAGGCGATGATGCAGCGGGCGATCGGGTCGGAGAGGATCGAAAGCGGTATGAGCGGCTCGGGAGCGGTCAGCAAGCGCACGACAAAACCGATGCCGATCAGGAGCGCAATGCCGAACAGGCTAAGGATGGCCGGCGAGGTCCAAGCAAAGCGCACGCCGCCAAGGTTGAGCCCGAGCATGAAGGATACCGCGGCGGCCATGATCAATGCCGCGCCGAGGAAGTCCAGCCGGTGCGGGCGTTCGCGGCGCGGCAGGTGACGCAGCAGCGTGAGCGCAAGCGCAATCGCGGTCAGCCCGAGCGGGATGTTGAGCCAAAAAATCACCGACCAGTGGAGATAATCGGCAATGAATCCACCGAATGCCGGCCCGCAGGCGCCGGCGGTGGTGTAGGTGATGGAAAAATAGCCGTAGTAGCGGCCGCGGTCGCGCGGCGCGGCCACATCGCCGAGCACCACCATGCCGATCGCGGTCAACCCGCCGCCGCCCAGCCCGTGGACGATACGGCCAAGGATCAGCACCAGCATGTTCGGCGCCAACGCGCAGATGAGGGAGCCCGCCATGTACAGGCCGACGGCAATGAACAGGGTGACGCGACGGCCGTGAATGTCGCTGATCTTGCCGTAGAGCGGCGTCATCGCGGTGCTGGCGATGAGGTAGGCGGTGATCAGCCAGGGCAGGCTGTGCACATCGTTGAAGTCGCGGCCGATGGTCGGCAGCGCGCTGGCAAGAATGGTGTTGTCGAGCGCGCCCATGAACACAGGCAAGAGCACGCCGAGCACGACGAGCGTGGTCTCACGATGAGTGAGGGCGCGGGATTCGCTCAGCGGCGCGGATGCATCCATTCCTGCGACTCTGCAACGCCACGGCGCAAATTCGCCTCTCCCCACGAGCGATGCGAGCGGTGAGGACAGGTCGGGGGTCGGGGGCAGGTTGCCCACCCCGATGATTTTCGTCGACCCCTCCCAGCGATCCGCGGGCGGAGAGCGAAGAGGGGAACGTGCAAGTGCATCATCAAGTGCATCATGAAGCCTTTCCCCTTGCGTTCTGGATCGCCTGCCACACCGCATGAGGGGTGGCCGGGAGCGGGAGGTCGCGGATGCCGAATTCGCGGAGGGCATCGACGATGGCGCTCATCACCACTGCGGGCGCAGGCGTGGTGCCGCCTTCGCCGCCGGCCTTGATGCCGAGCGGGTTGGTCGGCGAGAGCACCTCGACGATCTCGGTCTCGAACGGCGGCAACGTGGTCGAACGCGGCACAGCGTAATCCATGAAGGAGCCGGTGAGCGGTTGGCCCGCAGAGTCGATGTAGCACTGTTCCCACAGCGCTTGGCCCACGCCTTGCGCAATGGCGCCATGCGTCTGACCATGGACGATGAGCGGATTGATGCAGCGGCCGACGTCGTCGACGGCGCAGTAGCGCGTGAGTTCAACCAGGCCGGTCTCCGGATCGACCTCGACCTCGCAAACCGCGCAGCCATTGGGAAACACCGGGTCATGCATTTCGTGCTCGGCGGCAACCACAAGACCGCCTTGCAGCTCGGCGGGCAGCGCAAGGCGAGGGATCTCGGCGGCAAGCTCAAGAAAATCGAAGGTGCGGTTGCTGGGCGGCGCCGAAAAACGTCCGTCGGAAAACTGCACGCGGTCCGGCGTGGTGCGGAGCGCAAGCGCGGCGAATTTTCTCCCCTTTGCGATCAGCTCGACGGCGGCCTTGGCGATGATGGCGCCGGCATGCCGCATGGAGCGGCCGGAATGGGAGCCGCCACCGACGCTGACGATGTCGGTGTCGCCGAGAACGATGTCGATCCGCTCGACCGGCACGGCAAGCAGATCGGCGGCGACCTGCGCGAACGAGGTCTCGTGCCCCTGACCGCTCGGCTGGGTGCCGATGACGATGGCAACGCGGCCGTCCGGTCGCACGGTAATCTCGGCGCGCTCGCGCGGAGAGCCGATCGAGGACTCCACGTAGTTGGCGATGCCGAGCCCGAGCAGGCGGCCGCGGCGCTTGGCCGCGCGGCGGCGCTGCTTGAAGCCGGCGCAGTCGGCGAGCTTCATCGCGCGATCCATGTTGGCTTCGTAGGTGCCGCTGTCGTAGGTCATGCCGACGGCGTTGGTGTACGGCATCGCGCGGGAACGCACGAGATTGCGCCGGCGCAGCGCCACGCGGTCGATGCCGAGTTGTTCCGCCGCCATATCGAGCAATCGCTCGATGGCGTAGGTCACCTCCGGGCGGCCGGAGGAGCGGTAGGCGTTGGTCGGCATGGTGTTGGTGAATACCGCGCGGGCGCGCAGGCTGGCGACCGGGATGGCGTAGCAGCCGGTGATCAGCCCTGCGCCTTTGCTGAGCGGGGAGAGCGAGACGCAGCGCGCGCCGACGTTGGAAACATTGTCCGCGCGCATGGCAAGAATTTTTCCGCCGGCGCTGAGCGCAAGCTCGACCTTGGTCACGAGATCGCGACCCTGATAGTCGCTGAGGAAGGCTTCCGAGCGGGTCGCCGTGTACTTCACCGGGCGTCCGAGTTTCTTCGCCGCCCAGAGCACGAGACCGAACTCCACGTAGGGCCGGTTCCGGGACCCGAAATTGCCGCCGACGTCGTAAGAAAGCACCCGCAACCTGGCGGGGTCGATGCCGAGCACGCCGGCCAGCTCCTGCTTCTGGCGCACCGCGCCGCCGGAGCCGGCATAGAGCGTGTAGCGGCCGGTATTCGCATCGTAATGGGCCAGCGCCGAGCGCGGCTCGATGGGTGCTGCGGTCACGCGGCCGATGTTGAAAGTCATGCCGATCACATGATCGGCGGCGGCGAAGGCCCGTTCGGTGGCTGCGACATTGCCAAACCGCGTGTCAACCAGCACGTTGTCCGGAACCTCGTCCCAAATCGCCGGGGCGCCGGGCTTGAGCGCATCTTCGCTTGCGGTGACAAAGGGGAGCTCGTCGTATTCGACGGTCACGGCTTCGGCGGCGTCGAGCGCCTGATGGCAGGTCTCCGCCACCACCATGGCGACCGCTTCGCCAACATGCCGTACCTTGTCGGCGGGAAGCAGCCAATGCGGGCCGATAAAGATTTTCCCGCCGCCAGGCGCCGTCAGCTTCATGTCGTAGCGGGTCGAAGGAACCGGCGCATGAGGGATCGGCGCCAGACCGTCGGCGAGCGCATCGGCGCCGGTGAAGACACCGCGCACGCCTGGCATTTTCCTTGCGCGCTCGGCGTCGATGCGGACGATGCGCGCATGCGGATAAGGCGACCGTACCATCGCCGCGTAAAGCTGGCCTTCCAGCGCAAAATCGTCGCTGAAACGGCCGCGGCCGGTGAGCAGGCGCTGGTCCTCCTTGCGACGCAACGGCTGGCCGATGGCGCGAAACTCGGCGGGCAACAGGCTGTCGTTCAATTCACGTCACCATGTGGGTCAGGCGAGGCGCGCCGCGAAGGATAAAGCATGTTCCGCTTTGGCAGAACCATACCCGTTCGTTCCCACCCCCGATCACGTCGGGGGTAAACCCCAGCGGGAATCCAGAAAGCATCGGGGCCTGGTCCTGAGTCCCCGCTTTCACGGAGACGAACGGAGGTGAAAAGCGCTTCGGTTCGAACGGAAATGCTCTCGCCTCAGGACGACGGAGATGGGCGTGAACCCGAGGCGCCAGGGTGCGGACGATGCGCTAGCGCCGCGGCTTGTCGTCGAGCGGCACGGCATAGAGTTCGAGCCGGTGGTCCACGAGCTTGAAGCCGAGGCGGCGCGCAATTTCGGCCTGCAGCTTCTCGATCTCCTCGGACTGGAACTCAATGACCTGGCCGGTGCGCAGGTTGATCAAATGATCATGGTGGGTATCGGGGATCTGCTCGTACCGCGCGCGGCCCTCGCGGAAGTCGTGGCGCTCGATGATACCGGCATCCTCAAACAGTTTGACGGTGCGGTAGACGGTGGAGATGGAAATGTGCTTGTCGATCTCGGCGCAGCGCCGGTAGAGCTCCTCGACATCGGGATGGTCGGCAGAATCGGCGAGCACGCGCGCAATAATGCGGCGCTGCTCGGTCATGCGCATGCCCTTGCTGATGCAAAGAGCCTCGATGTTGGTCTTGGGTGTCGGCACGATGCTTTTCTCGTCAGCGCCCACATCATATTGAGCGGGCAGAAATCCGTCCATCAGGATCATTCACGCAAAGTCCCGCCGCAGAATGAGGGCGGTTCCGGCGGTATCGCGGCCCTGCTGATAGTAGCCCGGTCGGCGGCCCACGCTGCGAAAGCCGGCGCGGCGGTACAGGCGGCAGGCCGGGGCGTTGTCTTCATCGACCTCCAGAAATAGCGAGCGGATTCCTAAGCCCGCGAGCCGCCGCATGTGCAGATCGAGCATCGCGCGCGCGATTCCCTTGCCGCGGCGCGCGGGCGCTACCGCAATCGACAGGATCTCGGCTTCGCCCGCGGCAAGCCGCGACAGAACGAAGCCGACGAGGGCGCCGCTGTGGACAGCACGGTGGGCGAGCACAGCGCGGTCGGTGAGCAGCCGCTCCACTTCGTCCTCGCTCCATCCGCGCCGAAAGGACGCGGCGTGAAGCGCCGCAATGGCCGCGGCATCGCGCGGGGAAGCCTCGGACAAAACCGGCGCGCCGCGGCCAAACAAGCGGGCAACCCTGCTCATCATCGGCGCGGCAACCTTGCGGCGTCCTGCGGCTGCGCATCGGGCAGGCGCAGGTAGAGCGGCTTCGGCGGTCCCTGCGCCTCCATCGCGGCGACACCCAGCCGGGCAACCCAGGAAATGTCGGGCGCGGGGCGCTCCTCGATCAATTTGGGCTTCGGTTCGCCCGTGGGCCAGGCGGCGGCAACGAGATTGGCGGCGGAGCCGACGACGCGCGTCGGGGAAGAGGCGGCGGTGCGCACGGCTTCCGCGAGCGAGACAATGCGCGGCGCAACAAGGGTGCGTCCGCCACGGCCGAACACCTGAAGGTAAACGTGGTCGTGGCGGGCGTCGATAACGGCGGCAAGCGGCGTGGAGTCGTCGCTTGCAATGTGCGGCGCGGCAAAGGCGGCAAGAGTGGTGACCCCCACTGCGGGCTTCGCGGAGGCGAGCGCAATCGCGCGCGCGGCGGAAATCCCGACCCGCAGGCCGGTGAAACTGCCGGGCCCCACGGTCACCACGATACGGTCCAGCTCGCCGAATTCGGCTTTTGCTTGGTCCATCACCCGCGCCACCAGCGGCAGAAGCGCCTCGGCGTGGCCACGGGTCATCGGCAGCGTTTCACCGGCGAGCGTTTCGTCCAGAGCGCTGTCGAACACAGCCGCCGAGCAGGCGGCGAGCGCTGTATCGATGGCAAGCACGCGCATGCCGTGTGACTCTGAAGGAAGCTCGGCGGTTGCGGGACGGCGCTCCGTCACACGGGACGCACTTCCACCACTTCCGGAACGTAATGGCGGAGCAGGTTCTGGATGCCGTGACGCAGGGTGGCGGTGGAGGACGGGCAGCCGGAGCAGGCGCCTTTCATGTTCAGATAGACCACGCCGTCGCGATAGCCGCGGAAGGTGATGTCGCCGCCGTCATTGGCGACGGCGGGCCGCACGCGGGTCTCGATCAGCTCCTTAATGGCGGCCACAGTCTCGGCGTCGCCCGGTTCATAGAACTCATCGGCCGGCACGTCGCCGCTGTCCTCGCTGAGCAGCGGGGCGCCGGACATGTAATGCTCCATGATGGCGCCGAGAATAGCCGGCTTGAGCTGCGGCCACTCGCCGGACGATTTGCTCACCGCGATGAAATCAGAGCCGAAGAAGACGCCGTTGACGCCCGGGATCTCGAACAGCCGTGCGGCAAGCGGCGATTTCGCGGCAGCCTCCTTGTCGCGCAGATCGAGCGTGCCGTGCTCAAGTACCGGCCTGCCAGGCAAGAACTTCAGGGTGGCCGGATTGGGGGTGGCTTCGGTCTGGATAAACATGGCCATGCTCCTTGGCAGCCGGCGGTGAGGCCGCAGGGATCAACATTATAGATGGCGATCGAGGCGGCCGGAACAAGCGGTCACGGGCGATTGCAGGGACTGTTCGGCCGTATCAGGAGAGGGCGTCGATCTCCTCGTCGGTCAGATGGCCCGGCACGATGGCGACCGGAATCGGGTATTCGCCGGCGGTCTTGCCAAGGCTCGACACGAGAGGCCCAGGGCCTTCCTTGCCCGTGCCGGCGGCGAGCACCAGGATCGCGATGTCCTCGTCTTCCTCGATCAGGTTAAGGATCTCGGTGGCGGTATCGCCCTCGCGCACCACGCGCTCGGGCTTGATGCGGGCGATCTTGCGGGCGCGTTCGGCCGCGCGGTCGAGCACCTGCTTGGCCTCCTCGTGTGCCTCCGCCTTCATGATATCGGCGACGCCAAGCCATTGCTGATTACGGTCCTGGGTGCCGATGACGCGCAGCATCACCACACCGCCGCCAATGCGCGCGGCCCGCCGGCTGGCGAAATAGAGCGCGCGGTCGCATTCCGGCGTATCGTCAATGACGACGAGGAATTTCGGCTTGTGTCCGGCCTCGTAGCTGCGCCGTTTGCGGCGTTGTCGGCCTGCCATGGGAGTCCGCGCTTCTACCTCGCCCGAGCCCGCTCGCCCTGCCTCACTCCACCCTCTCCCCCGCTCGCCGGAAAACCATGGTGCCACGCGGACCGGCCGCCCGCCAAGGGGCATAAGTTGCGGAGGGGAAAAGATTTTCCCAAACTCAGCGGTGAATAAACCCGACGATGTCCTTGACCGCGCGCATGGTCTCGGCGGCCTGCACCTTGGCGCGGGCGGAGCCGTCGGCGAGAACGGAATCAATGTAGGGCGGGTCCTGCATCAGGCGCCTGAGCTCCGCGCCGATCGGGCAGATCTTGGCGACCAAGAGATCGGTGAGCGCGGACTTGAAGGTGGAAAACTGCGCGCCGCCGAATTCCTTGAGCACCTCCGCCTTGCTCTTTTCGGCGAGCGCCGCGTAGATCCCGACCAGATTGTCGGCCTCCGGACGCCGGTCGAGACCCTTCTCCTCATGCGGCAGCGGGTGCGGGTCGGTTTTGGCGCGGCGAATCTTGAGTGCGATCGTGTCGGCGTCGTCGGTGAGGTTGATGCGCGACTGCTCGGAAGGTTCCGACTTGGACATCTTTTTAGTGCCGTCGCGCAGCGACATCACACGCGTCGCCGGTCCCTGAATCAGGGGCTCGGGAAGCGGGAAAAAGGCCTTGCCGTAACCGTGGGCGTGAATCGATTGGGCAAAGTCGTTGTTGAACTTCTGCGCGATGTCGCGCGACAGCTCCAGATGCTGCTTCTGGTCCTCGCCCACCGGCACGTGCGTTGCCCGGTACACCAGAATGTCGGCCGCCATCAGATTCGGATAGACGTAGAGCCCGACCGAGGCGTTCTCGCGGTCCTTGCCGGCCTTCTCCTTGAACTGGGTCATGCGGTTGAGCCAGCCGACGCGCGCCACGCAGTTGAAGATCCAGGCCAGTTCCGCGTGCTCGGCAACTTGGCTCTGGTTGAACACAATGTGCTTCTTTGGATCGATGCCGCAGGCGATAAAGGCGGCGGTAACCTCGCGGATGGCCTGCGGCAGCTCAGCGGGATCCTGCCATACGGTGATCGCGTGCATGTCGACGACGCAGTAGATGCACTCGTACTGGGATTGCAGCGCCACGAACTTGGTGATGGCGCCAAGGTAGTTGCCAAGGTGGAGGTTGCCGGTCGGCTGCACGCCGGAAAACACCTTCGGTTTGAACATCGCGGGCTCCCTAAAGCGGCCTCTTGCCATGACGTGTCCGCTCCATGCAAGGGACAAAGGGGACGTTGCCCACCTGCGGATCGCCGAATCGCAGGCCGCGCGGTTGCCGCACGCAGGGCCGCCGCTATAGTGCGCGCGTCCGAGGGGCTGCATGGCAAACATCCAGTACGACGTGCTCGGCATCGGCAATGCCATCGTCGATGTGATCGCGCGCGCGGAGGACGACTTTCTTCTCCGCCACGGCATGCACAAGGGCGGCATGGCGCTGATTGACGAGGCGCGCGCGCAGGCGATCTACGCGGCCATGGGCCCGAGCGTGGAGATTTCCGGCGGCTCGGCGGCGAACACCGCGGTGGGCGTGGCAAGCCTCGGCGCGCGCGCGGCCTTCGTCGGCAAGGTCAAGGATGACATGCTGGGCCGCGTGTTTCAGCATGACATCCGCGCCGCAGGCGTGGCCTTCGACACCAAACCGGCGAGCGACGGCCCGGCGACCGCGTGCAGCTATATTATCGTGACGCCGGACGGCGAGCGCACCATGAACACCTACCTCGGCGCGGCGCAGAATCTCGCGCCGGAGGACGTGGATGCGGACCAGATCGCCGCGGCGGCCATCACCTACCTCGAAGGCTACCTGTGGGATCCGCCGCAGGCCAAGGCGGCGTTCCGCAAGGCCGCGGCGGCCGCGCACGCGGCGGGACGGCGGGTGGCGCTGACTCTGTCGGATGCATTCTGCGTCGACCGCTACCGCGACGAATTTCTCGAACTCATCCGCAACGGGACGGTGGACATCGTGTTCGCGAACGAACGCGAGCTGCGCAGCCTGTACCAGACCGCCGACTTTGACACCGCACTGGACGCGCTGCGCGACGACGCCAAGCTCGCCGTGGTCACGCGGAGCGAGAAGGGTTGCGTGGTGGCGACGCGTGAGCGGACAGAGGCTGTGCCGGCCTACGCGGTGGAGCGGGTGGTGGACGCAACGGGCGCGGGTGACCTGTTCGCTGCCGGGTTTCTCGTCGGACTTGCGCGCGGGGTTGACTCCCGCACCGCCGCGCGGCTCGGGGCGCTCGCGGCGTCGGAAGTGATCCAACACGTCGGCGCAAGGCCGCAGGTGTCGCTCAGGCAGCTCGCGCAGCAGAACGGGTTTGCGGTGTAAATGGCACCAGAATCGGCCTCAAAATGCGATCGCGGGCGGGCAACGGCGTGTCCGCAGGCCGCGCTTTGCACTGTCCGGATAGAGGCAGCGCGCCCCGACCCCGACCATTGTCGGTCGTAGCGATTAGGCGCATCTTGGCAACGCGCAATGTTGCCAGGATCGGGTCGGGCCATGCACACTGCGATCGCAACGGTCTCGCTCAGCGGCGGACTTTCGGAAAAGCTCGAGGCCATCGCGGCCGCCGGGTTCAAGGGTGTCGAGATCTTCGAGAGCGATCTTCTCTCATTCAACGGCAAGCCGAAGGATGTCGCGCGAATGGCGGCGTCGCTCGGCCTGAACATCGTCACCTTCCAGCCGTTCCGCGACTTCGAAGGCATGCCGGAACCGCAGCGCACCCGCACGTTCGCGCGCGCTGAGCGCAAGTTCGATCTGATGGGAGAGCTGGGCTGCGATCTGCTGATGATCTGCAGCAACGTGTCGCCCGAATCGCAGGGCGGCATCGACCGCGCGGCGGACGATTTCCACGAGCTCGGCGAACGCGCGCGCAAGCGCGGTATCCGCGTCGGATTCGAGGCGCTGGCCTGGGGGCGACACATTAATGATTATCGAGACGCCTGGGAGGTGGTGCGGCGGGCCGATCATCCCGCCATCGGGATCACGCTCGACAGCTTCCATATTCTGGCCCGCCGGACCGACTTGCGGCCGATTCGCGCAATACCGCGCGACAACATCGCGCTGGTGCAGCTCGCCGATGCGCCTTGGCTCGACATGGACGTCATGTCGTGGAGCCGGCACTTCCGCTGCTTTCCAGGACAGGGCGATTTTCCGCTGCTCGAATTCATGGATGCGGTATTTGCCACCGGCTACGAGGGGCTGCTTTCGCTCGAAATCTTCAACGATCAATTTCGCGCCGGCTCGGCGCGCAGCGTCGCGATCGACGGCCAGCGCTCGCTCATCTATCTCCTCGACCAGTTGCGCAGCCGCGGCGGCGTGCCGGCAGCCATCGCACCGCAATTGCCGCCGCGCGCGCGCTGCCTGGGCGTGGAGTTCGTGGAATTCGCGGCTGACGAGCGGAGCGCAAATGACTTGGCCAAGCTGTTTGCGGGGCTCGGCTTCCGCAAGACAGGCGAGCACAAGTCGAAGGCGGTCACGCGCTGGTCGCAGGGCACGATCAACCTCGTGCTCAACTGCGACAAGGAAGGCTTCGCCCATTCCTACCAGATCACCCACGGCCCTTCGGTGTGCGCCATCTGCCTGAAGGTCGACAATGCCGCCGCCACGCTCGCCCGCGCGCAAACCTTGCGCGATACGCCGTTCCATCAGCCGGTGGGGCCCGGCGAATTGGAAATCCCGGCCGTGCGCGGGTTGGGCGGAAGCCTGCTGTATTTCATCGACCCAGCGAGCGAGCTCGGCAGGCTCTGGGAGATCGATTTCGCTGCGACCGCGACGCTGGCGGCAAACGAGGGGTCGGGGCTCACCACCATCGATCACATCGCGCAGTCGATGCACTACGAGGAGATGCTGTCGTGGCTGTTGTTCTACACCTCGCTGCTTGATGTGACCAAGACACCGCAACTCGACGTGATCGATCCCGGCGGCATCGTGCGCAGCCAAGTGGTGCAGACCTCGGACGGCGCATTGCGCATCGCGCTCAACGCCTCGCAGAGCCAACGACCGCTCTCCTCGCGTTTTCTTACGGAATTCTCCGGCTCCGGCGTGCAGCATATCGCCTTCGGCACCGGCGATATCGTCGCCACGGTGCAGGCGCTGCGCGCCAACGGCCTCGAATTGTTGCCGATCCCGGAGAACTATTACGACGACCTCGAAGCGCGCACGAATCTTCCGCCGGAACGTCTGGAGGTGATGCGCGCCAACAACATTCTCTATGACTGCGACGAGCACGGCGAATATTTGCAGGCCTACACGCGCAGTTTCGAGCACCTGTTCTTCTTCGAAGTGGTGGAGCGACGCGGCTATCGCGGTTTTGGCGCCGTGAATGCGCCGATCCGGCTCGCGGCGCAGACGCGCTTGGCAGCGTCACAAGGTCACAGCGCGGGCGAGCAAACCTAGACGTCGGCCGCCGGTGCGGCGCTCCATCAATTGGGCGGAATCGGTGGGCGGGGAGCCGACAATCGAGTTATTGGATGGCGAGAGCGGATGGCCGAGCCGCAAATTCCGTGTCAGATTTGCCCGGCCAGGAAAGGGAGCAATGGCATGAGGCGGAAACGGCTCACGGGGTTCGCGGCGCTGGTGCTGGCGTGCATGCTGCCTGCGCCGGTCGCGGCGCAGACGCCGCCGGCCGGCCAGAAGCCGGAAATAATGATGGAGAACTGCCCCGGTCTCATCGCCTCGAATCGGTCGCGCTTGAAGCTTGCGGCGGCGGGCCTGCAACCGGCGTCGCTCAGGCTTGCGCTCAATGCAGACCAGGTGCGCATCACCTACGTGGGGCACTCGACGTTTCTGATTGAAAGTCCACGGCTCGTGCGGATTGCCACCGACTACAACGACTAT
>FWPU01009179.1_pt1 | contig 15876 bp, 14 predicted proteins | sample 2228361 | NCBI WGS metagenome assembly FWPU01 (sample SAMEA103939777, study PRJEB20133) | metagenome
AATGGCTGAGGTACTACAACGAGGAGCGGACGCACCAAGGGCGCTGGTGCTACGGCAAGACGCCGATGCAGACCTTCCTCGATAGCAAAGCGCTGGCGAAGGAGAAGACACTCGCGGCGTAGCACCAGCCGACAGTGACGAAGCCGACCGACACTCGGAGAGAAAACGCAGACTGTCAGATCAAGTATTGACTTTGGCAGCTTCAGCGCCCGGCGCCCACGGCCGATAGTCCCCGCGTGGAGGTCCTGGCGGAGCGTCTGCATGCGAGCGCCGTGCCGGCACGCTGGCTCGAGCGCCATGCGGCGGTGGTCGGCGTCGCGCTGTTCGCTGCGACCCTCGCGCTCGTCCTCCCGATGCTCGGCGCGCAGGGGATCTGGTTCGACGAGGCGAGCACCCTGCAGAACCACCGCCTGCCGTTCGACCTCGCGCGCGACCTCCGCGCCGACGCGACGCCGCCGCTCTACGCGATCGTCGTCCGCGCCTGGACGGCGCTCTTCGGCGCCTCGCTCGAGAGCGTGCGCCTGCTGTCGGCGCTCGCGACCGCGGCGAGCACCGTCCTGCTGTTCCAGGTCGGCCGGCGCTTTCTCGGCGCGCGCGCCGGGCTCTTCGCGGCGCTCCTCTTCGCGACCTCCCGCCTGCAGCTCTTCTTCGCGCACGAGGCGCGGCCGTACGCGGTCGTCGTCCTGCTCTGCATCGGGTCGTTCTACGCGCTGCTCGCGCTCCTCGAGCGGCCGTCGCGCGGCCGCGCGCTCGCGCTCGGGCTGCTCGACGCGGCCCTCCTCTACACGCACTACGTCGCGGTCTTCGCGCTCGTCGCGCAGGCGTTCGCGGTCTGGCTGCATCGCTCGACCGATCGCCGGCCGCCCCGCGCCTTCGTCGAGAGCCAGATGCTCGCGGGCCTGCTCTTCCTGCCGTTCGCCGTCTACCTGACGACGCTCCTGCCCCTGCCCATGACGGGCTGGATCGCCGCACCGACGCCGCGCACCTTCCTCGTCGAGCTCGGCAAGCTGAGGGGCGACCAGGCGCTGCTCCTCGCCGACTGCGTGCTCCTCGCCGGAGCGCTTGCCTGGAGCGCGCACGCGGGCTTTCGCCCGGCGCTCCTCGACCGGCGCAAGGCGCTCGCGCTCGCGAGCTGGGCGCTCCTGCCGCTCGTCGCGGCGTACGTCGCCTCGTCCGTCGAGCCCGTGTTCCTCGCGCGCTACCTGCTCTACGCGGCGCCCGGGATCTTCCTCCTGCTCGGCTACGTCCTCGCCTCGACGCCCGCGACGGCCGCGGCGCAGGGGCTCGTGGCCGCAGCGCTCTGCGCCTGGTCGCTGTGGCTCGGCGCCGCGCAGCCGATCGTCCGCCCCGCCTGGCGGGAGGCGGCCGAGCTCGTCCACACGCCGAGCAGCCGGGGCGCGGTGACGGTCGTCCTGCCCGCCCATCAGGCGCTGCCGTTCGCCTACCACTTCGCGCCCGAGATCTTCGGCGACGCGAGCCGGCTCAAGCACGAGCTGCGCGCGCGCGGGATCTTCGGCCTCAACCGGACGGCGGAGCTGCGCGATGCGCGGCTCGCCGGCGTCGGCGAGCTGGTGCTCGTCCTCGCCACGGCGAACCCCGCCGACGAGCCCCGCGCGACCCGCTGGCTCGGCAAGCAGGGCTTCACCCTCGTCGAACGGCACGCGCTGCACGGCGTCGCGGTGCTGCGCTACACGAGCGGGGCCCGGGCCCCGCACCCCGGCTGGAACGGGAGGCCGCCGGCGGGCTAGAGTCGCCCGCATGACTGCTCCCGACCCGGCGACGCATCCAGGCCGCGCCGACGATCCTCCCTGGCAGCTCGGCGCTCTCGCCGAGGGACCCGCAGCGCTGCCGCTCGTCGTGCGCGCCGGCGCCGACCCGGACCCGGCGCCGCTCGCCGACTGGCTGCGGAGCCACCCCGCGTGGGTCGAGGAGCGGCTCACCACGCACGGCGCGATCCTGTTCCGCGGCTTCGCCGTGCACCGCCCGGAGGACTTCGAGCGGGTCGCGCGCGCGATCGACGACCGCCTGCAGAACGAGTACCTCGGCACCTCGCCGCGCGACGCGCTCACCGACTACGTGTTCTCGGCGAGCGAGCTGCCGCCCTACTACCCGATCCCGCAGCACTGCGAGATGAGCTTCGTCAAGCATCCGCCGCGGCGCCTCTTCTTCTGCTGCCTCGTCCCGCCGGCGCCGGGGAGCGGCGAGACGCCGCTCGTCGACTTCCGCCGGGTGTGGCGGGAGCTCGATCCCGAGGTGCGGCGGCGCTTCGAGGAAGGCGGCGTGCGCATCGTGCGCAACTACGCGGGACCGTCGGGCGGCTCGCGGCTCGACTTCCTGAAGCTCAAGCGCTGGGACGAGATGTTCCGCACGACCGACCGCACCGCCGTCGAGCGCAGGTGCCGCGAGGAGGGCTTCGAGCCGCTGTGGACCGGCGGCGACCACCTGCGGCTGGTGAGCACGCAGCCCGTCTACCGCGACCACCCGGTGACCGGCGAGCGCGTCTGGCACAACCACGTGACGACCTTCCACCTCTCCACGCCGGCGGACGAGTACCGGCGGATCTTCGCGCTCCGCCCGACGGTGCGTCACTTCGTGCTCTGGCAGTTCGCGCGCCTGCTGGTCGCCGCGCAGCGGCTCACCCGCTCGTCCGACGAGCAGTCGATGCACTGCACGTACCTCGACGGGCGCGAGATCCCCGACGAGGACGTCGAGCACGTGCGCGACGTCGTCTGGCGGCACCTCGTCGTCTACCCGTGGGAGCGCGGCGACGTGGTGGCGATCGACAACTACGCGGTGGCGCACGGGCGCCTGCCGTTCACCGGCCCGCGCCAGATCGCCGTGTGCTGGGCGTGACGGCGCGCGCGGCGCGCTCGTCGAGGATGCCGGCGCAGGTCGTCGCGCGGTCGATCGAGCCGAAGCGCTTTTCCATGCCCTCGGCGCGGAGCAGCTCGCGCACCGAGGCGTGCGCCTCGGCGAGCTCCATCGCGACGCCGCGCTCGGCCGTCCGGTCGTGTAGCTCGCCGAGCGTGCGCACGCCCGCGAGGTCGATCTGCGGCGACGTCGAGAGGTCGAAGGCGACCAGCTCGAGCGGCCCCTCGTGCCGCTCGACCGCCTCGAGGAAGCGCTCCTTCACCGTCTCGACGTTGAAGTAGTAGAGCCCGCCCTCGACGCGGAAGAAGAGCACGCCGGGCGTCGTCTCGTTCTCGGGGTGGCGCTCGACGTCGCCGAAGCGGTCGGTGCCCGGGATGCGCCCGAGCACCGCGGTGTGCGGATTCGCGGCCCAGCGGAGCAGCATCGCGAGCGAGAAGATCGCGCCGAGGAGCAGCCCCTCGAGGATCCCGAAGGCGAGCACGACGAGGAGCGCGACGAGCGCGATCCGGAGCTCGACCTTGTTCACGCGGCGCAGGTGGCGGAACGCCGCGACGTCGATCAGGTCCTTGATCGCCATCGGCACGACCGCCGCGAGGACCGCCCGCGGCAGCTCGTGCAGCAGACCGGCGACGTGGAGCAGCAGCGCGCCGATCGCGACCGCCGCGACGACGAGCGCGAGCGGCGAGCGTGCGCCCGCCCGCTCGTTCACCGCGGTCTGCGACATGCCGCCCGCCGACGGGTAGCCGTGCACGAGGCCCGCGAGCAGGTTCGCGCCGCCGAGCGCGAGCAGCTCGCGGTTGGCGTCGATCGTGTCGCGGTGCGGCTCGGCGAAGGTCCGCGCCGCGCTGATGCTCTCGCCGAAGCCGACCAGGAAGCAGCCGAACGCGAGCGGCGAGCCGTCGCACGTCGTCGAGGGTCACGGGCGGCACGTCGAGCTCGGGCAGGCCCGCGCGGAGCTCGCCGACCACCTCGACGCCCCGCGCCCCGAGCCCGAGCGCCGCGGACGCCGCGATCGACGCAACGACCACGACGAGCGCGACCGGGCGCGCGGGGAGCAGACGCTGGCCCGGGGCGAGCGCGAGCAGCGCCGATCGCGATGATGACGGTGCCGACCGCGCCGAACATCTCGAGGCTTGCGAGCAGCAGGTTGCCGAGCCCGCCGGTGAACGTCGTGGAGCCGACGCGCGCGAGCACGGTCGCCACCTGCACAAGCCCCGCCGTGCCGCCGCCCGCCACGGCACGCCCGGCACGTCCCGCAGCGACGCGGTGCAGCCGCGGCGCGCTACGCCGGGCAGCCGCGCAGCTCGGGGAGCGGGGTGCCCTCGGGGACGAAGGTGAGCGCGAGGCCGTTGTTGCAGTAGCGCTTGCCGGTCGGCTTCGGGCCGTCGTTGAACACGTGGCCCTGGTGCCCGCCGCAGCGGGCGCAGTGGTACTCGGTCCGCGGGTAGACGAGCTTGAAGTCGGTCTTCGTGCCGACGTGGCCGGCGATCGGCGCGTAGAAGCTCGGCCAGCCGGTGCCGCTGTCGAACTTGGTCTTGGCGTCGAACAGCGGCAGGGCGCACGCCGCGCAGACGTACGTGCCCGGGCGCTTCTCGCGCTCGAGCGGGCTCGAGAACGGAGGCTCCGTGTCCTCCTCGAAGAGCACCGCGTACTGGGCGGGCGAGAGCGTCTTGCGCCAGGCCTGGTGCGGGCAGTCGAGCCTCGCGACCGAGCTCGAGGTGCGCTGCTCCTCGTTCGCCTCGGTCCGCCTCGTGCAGCCCGACAGCACGGCACCCGCCGCGACGAGCCCGCGGAGGAAGGCGCGGCGCGGCACACGGTCCTCGGCCAAACGCGTGCAGAGCATGCCCAGAGGATGCCGCAAGACGCAGCCGGTTGCACGGGCCAGCTCGGCACGCCTTGGCACCCGCCCGAGCCGTCCCCGGGGCGGCGACATCGGGCGTTGTCCGGGGGCGAGCGACGGCGCTACAAGCGATCTTTTCAGGAAGAGGATTCGTGTCCGAGCTTCGAGCCCTGCTGGCGCGGGAGCGCCGTCCCTCCTTCCTCCTCCGTCCAACGACCTGCGTCTTCGTCGCGGCGCTCGGCTTCCTGCTGGCGACGCACGGCGGTCACTTCTATGCCTCCGACACGCTGCTCGTATACTTGACGGGCATGCGCCTCGTCGAGGAGGGCCGGCTCGAACCTCGAAAGGGTCTGGGGCTCGGTCACGGGCGCCGACGGCAAGCGCTACGCGCGCTACGCGATCGGGCTCTCGCTGCTCCAGGCGCCGCTCGCCTGGCTCGGAAAGCAGCTCGACGCGCTCGCTCCGGATACCTTTCGAGCGCTCGCCGGCGACGGCATCAGCATCTACTACCCGGAGAACCTGAGCATCTTCGGGGCGTCGCTGGTCGGGCCGCTGTTCGGGGCGCTCGCCGCGGCAGCGCTGTGGTCGGTCGCGGAAGCGCTCGGCTACGCGCGGCGCCACTGCGCAGTGCTCAGCGCGTTCTTCCTCTTGACGACGCAGGCCTGGCTTGCGTCGCGCGACGGCTTTCCGCACATCGTCGTCCTCGCCTTCCTCCTCCTCGCGGTGCGCTCGGCGATCGTCTGGCGGCCGAATGCGAGCCCCGCGGCGCTCGGCGCGTTCATCGGAGCGATGCTCCTCGTGCGCCCGTTCGACACGGTGCTGACCGCGCCGGCGCTCCTCGCCTACGTCGTGCTGCGCCACGGGCGCGCCGAGCTCCAAGCGGGGCGCGCGGCGCGCGACGTCCTCGCGCTCGGCCTGCCGCTCGCCGCCGCCTCCGCGATCGTCATGCTGCACAACTGGCTCCGCTTCGGCGACGTGCTCGCCTTCGATGAGCCGGGGACGCAGGTGTTCAACACGCCGCTCGCCGTCGGCCTGTACGGTCTGCTCCTGAGCTCGGGGCGCGGGCTGTTCCTCTACTCGCCGATCCTCGCCGTCTCGCTCTGCGGCTTCCCGGCGCTCGCCCGCCGCCGCCCCGCGGAGGCGGCGCTGCTTGCCGCCGCGTCCGCCACGCTGCTCGTCGGCTACGCGAGCTACGCGCACTGGGACGGCGGCCTCTGCTGGGGACCCCGCTACATCGTGCCGCTGATCCCGCTCCTCTTCCTGCCGCTCGGCGAGCTGCTCGAGCGAGGCGGCGTGACGCGCGCGGCAGTGATCGCGTTTGCCGCAGCCGGCCTGCTCGTGCAGGTCGCCGGCACGGCGGTCGACTTCCACCGCGCGGCGCACGAGGTGGGCTTCGAGCGCAGCACGCTGCTCGACCCCGAGCGCATGCCGATCCGCGACCACTGGCGCCTCCTGCGGGGGGCGCCACCTCGACTGGCTGCCGGTGCGCATCTGGAAGACGCGCGGCGCAGCGGCGGCGCTCGCCTACCTCGCGATCCCGCTCGCGCTGCTGGGCCGGGGGACCATCGGCCTCGCGGTCACGCTGCGCCGCGAGCGCGCCGTGCCGCGCTACCGGGGGCAGCCGTTCCTCCGGGTTGCGTCACGAGCCTCCCGCGCGCGATGAAGGAGGCATGGAGGGCGCCATGCTCGAGATCGTCGGGAACGTCAAGCCGGAGGACGACTACACCCATCCGCTCGGCCCGGAGCCGAACTTCAACGAGTCGGTCTACTTCAACTTCTTCGACCGCAGCCGGCGGCTTGGCGGCTTCGTGCGGATCGGCAACCGCGCGAACGAGGGCTACGCCGAGGTGACGGTGCTCGTCTACCAGCCCGACGGCTCGGCGCTGTTCAACTACAAGCGGCCGACGATCACGAGCAACGACGGCTGGGACGCGGGCGGGCTCAAGGTCGAGATCCTCACGCCGGGCGAGAAGCTGCGCACCACGTACGACGGCTCGGTGGTCGTCCTCGCCGACCCGCGCGCCATGCAGGACCCGGGGAAGGCGTTCAAGGAGAGCCCGCACGCGAAGCTCTCGCTCGACCTCGTCCACGAGGCGGTGGGCCCGCTCTACGGCCACGTCGGGCAGCCGGGCGACGGCAACGAGTTCGCGCGCGCGCACTACGAGCAGCACATGCGCGTCACCGGCACGATCTCGATCGACGGCGGCCCGCCGGCGCAGCTTGCGGGGCACGGGCTGCGCGACCACTCCTGGGGGCCGCGCTACTGGCAGTCGACGCCCTCCTACCGCTGGATCACCGGCAACTTCGGCGACGATCTGGGCATGGTGCTGTCGGTGATCGGCGACCGCGTCGGCGGCGTCTTCCACCGCGGCATGAAGCTCGCGCGCGTCACCGACCTCGCGCTCGAGAGCGACTACGAGCCGGGAACCAACTTCCACCGTGCGCTGCGCGCGCGCGTCAAGCTCGAGGACGGCACCGAGCACCGCGTCGAGGGCACGGTCAAGGGCTTCATCCCGCTGCGCAACCGGCGCGCCGGGATGTCGACCCACATCGGCGAGGGGATGACCGAGTACGTGCTCGACGGCGACCGCGTGGGCTACGGGCTGAGCGAGTACCTCGATCAGCCGGAGGGCGCGCCCGCCGCGGGCTGAGCACGGCGCCAGGGGCGGCGGCCAGCAGTGCGCTCGCACCGCGACCGTTCGTACCTCTCACGCGAGCGCGGCGAGCAGGAGCTCGCTCACCCGCTCCGGCTCGTCGTGCTGCACCCAGTGCGTCGCGTCCTCGAGGTAGGTGACGGACGCGTCGTCGCACAGCGCGCGGCTCCGCTCGGCGAGGTCGCGGATCGCGTACGGGTCGTGCACGCCCCAGAGGATGCGCACCGGCACGCGCATGCGCGGCGCGTGCGCCGGATCGGGAAGGTCCTTCGCGAGGAGCGCGCGGTACCAGTTGACCATCGCGGCGAGCGCTGCGGGCTCGCGCCACACCGCACGGTAGCGCGCGAGGTCCTCTTCGCTGAACGCGTCCGGACGGCGCGCGCCGCGGAGCGCGTCGGCGAGCGCCCTGTGGTCGCGCGCGCGCATCAGGAGCTCCGGGAGCCCGGACAAGCGGAACACCCGCACGTACCACCTCCGGCGGCGCTGCACGGGATCGCTGCGCATCGCGTGCTTCCACACGCAAGGGTGCGGCGCGTTCAGCACGCAGAGCCGCTCGACCCGCTCGGCGTGGCGCGTCGCCACCCACCAGCCGACCGTCGCGCCCCAGTCGTGGCCGACGACCGAGAACGTGCGCCGGCCGAGCGCGTCCGCGAGCTGCGCCACGTCGTCCGCGAGGACGTCGAGGTCGTACGCCGCAACGCCGGGCGGCTTCGAGCTCGCGCCGTAGCCGCGCTGGTCTGGAGCGACGACCCGGTAGCCCGCGGCGGCGAGCTCGAGGAGCTGGTGCCGCCAGCCGTGGCGGCACTCGGGAAACTTGTGCAGGAGGAGGACGAGGCGGCCCTCCTCCGGGCCTGCCACGTCGCAGTCGAGCTCGACGCCGGACGCGAGCCGGACGCGGCACACCTCCATCGCGCGGCTAGAACTCGATCCGGTAGAGCCGCACCCAGAGGTCCGGCTCATCCGAGCCGTCCTTGCGCACGTTGAATGCCCGGGCGTTCGGGCCGTCGCCGCCCGCGCCGGGGGGCGGCTCGAGAACCACCGTGCGGCAGAGCGACCTCGCGCGCCCGAGCGCCTCGCAGAACGCCTCGGTGCACCAGATCTCGCCCGGCGTGACGCGCGGCTCGATGCGCGCCGCGACGGCGATCGCGTGGCCGCCGGTCACGGTCGCGGTGTCGCCGTTCGCCTGCAAGCGAACGTCGCCGTGGTGCAGCGCGATGCGCAGCAGGGGGTGTCCGGGTGCGTCGTAGACGTCGTCCAGGATGCGCCGGGCGATGCGCGCGAGCAGCCCCGCGTCCTCGTGCGTGATCAGGATGTGGTCGCCCTCGGTGATCTCGCGCGAGCGCGCGCTGTGCGCGTGCCGCCCGACCGCCTCCTCGATCGCGCGCCGCACCGGGCCGTCGATGTTGCGCGTCATCAGCGACAGCATGCCGCGCACGTCGGCCTGCAGGACGCAGAGCTGCTCGGCGCGCGGCTCCGACGGGTCGCGCCACGGGCGCCTGTTGCCGACCACGTTCAGCCGGTCGATGCGCGCCGCGTAGTGGTGGTTGAGCCGCGCGATGATGTGCGAGAGCACCGGGTGCATCAGGTAGTACGTCGAGCGCGGCAGGACGCCGTCCGGCTCGAACGTCCCCTCGCCGGGACGGAGGAAGCGCTGGCGGAGCGTCCCGTCGACCATGTCGTGGTGGAGGTAGCCGAGGAGGCCCGCCTTGAAGAGCGCGCAGAACACGTGCTGCTCCGCGCCGGGCAGGGCGCCGGTCGCGTCGTTGTACTCGCAGAAGATGGTCTCGACCTCGTCGCGGGTCATGATGTGGCCGGGGATGCGCGCGAGCAGGTCGTTCAGGTCGATTCCGCGCAGGGAGGGAGCGATCTCGCGCAGGTACTCGTGCGCGATGTCGGTCGCCGCAGCGTTCACCGCGAGCTTGAGCTGCTCCTCGGTGCGCTCGGACGGCTTCATCGCCGAGATGCGCTGGCCGATCGTCATGAAGTCGCGCGGGCGGAGCAGCGTGTGCCGGCAGACGTAGGCGAAGACGTCCTCGCGCTCACCCGTGTAGCCGTGCGTGAAGTGGGTCGTGCCGAGGAAGGCGAGGAACGGGTCGTCCTTCAGGCGGTCGGGCAGGACGAGCCGGCTCGCCGGCTCGCGGCGGACGTTGCTCGCGAAGATCTCGCGCAGGCTCTCGATGCCGTAGCCGATGTCGACGGCGCTGCCGTGGTACTGCTGCGACATCACCGTGCTCTCGGGCAGCTTGAGGTACGCCTCCTTGCGCACCGCCCCGAACACCTTCAGGTGATGGTTGATGCGCCGGAGCTGGTAGCCGACCTCGACCAGGCCGAGCTGCGAGAAGTACCAGATGTTCGGCGCGAGCTCGCCCGCGGCGCTGGCGCGGCCCGCCCCCGACTCGATGTGCTTGTTGAAGTACTCGTCGACGCTGTCGATGAAGATCGCGACCGGCACGTCGATCGCGCGGAGCCGCGGCACGAGGTGGCCGTCCGTGTCGTTCGCGCACCTCTGCAGCTCGCCCGGCGTGAAGTCGAGCAGCCGGACGAAGTGGTCGATCACGCCGCGCAGGTCCGGGTCGACGAGCAGGCTCTTGAGGCGCGGGCTCACCTCGAGACCGGCGACGCGATCGAGGCGCTTGAGCGTCGCGAGCGCGATCGACGTCAACCACACCTTCGACCACCAGAGCGGTGACTCCGAGTAGAGCGCGATCGCTTCCTTGCCGAAGACCTTGTCGCCGATCGGCTTGTCGAGGAGGCTCCGCTCCGGGAGGCAGACGCTGCCGCCGCTCTGGTGCAGGACGCGCTTCGCCTTGAGGAGCAGCGTCTTCCCGAAGCCCTTCGTCCCGATGACGATGAACTTGTCGCTGCCCTGGCTCAGGAAGTCGTCGATCTCGGGGGTGCGGTGGAGCAGCGCCGAGTCGAAGTCCTCGGCGACACGGATGTCGTCGGCGTCTACCGTCCAGGCGCGCATGAACCCACCACGCCGCCAAGCGATAGGCCCCGCACCGTCCTGCGTCAAGCTGCCTTCCTCGAGCGTGCAGAACCGCCGTTGACGTGCCGTCGCCGCGCGTCGTGATCGCCGACCGCACGAGCAGCTCGATCGCGCTTTCCTGGTCTGACGACCCCTCCGGAGGCAGGGCGCGCGCGCGTCCGGACGGCGGCGCCGCGCGCTCAGGCCGCCGCGGGCAGCGGCCCGGGGAGCGCGAGCCGCCAGATCTTCCCGACCGTCGTGCCGAACTGCCGCGTGAGCGAGCCGGTGTTGTACGGCAGGCCGTAGCGCTCCGCGATCTCGCGCACCCGCGGCGCGATCTCGCCGTAGCGGTTGCTCGGCAGGTCGGGGAAGAGGTGGTGCTCGATCTGGTGGCTCAGGTTGCCGGTGAGGACGTGGAACAGGCGCCCGCCCTCGATGTTGCACGAGCCGACGATCTGCCGCGCGTACCAGCCGCCTCGGGTCTCCCCCTGCACGTCGGCGCGCGTGAAGTGCAGCACGCCGTCCGGGAAGTGGCCGCAGAAGATGATCGTGAAGGTCCAGAGGTTGCGCATCACGTTCGCGGCCGCGTTGGCGGCGAGCACCCAGAGGAAGAACGGCCCCGCGAGCGCCGGCCAGAGGACGTAGTCCTTCAGCACCTGGCGCGACGCCTTGCGGCCGACCTGGCGGAGAAGCGGCCGCGCCTCGGACCACGGGCGCTTGCCCGCGAGCACGTTGCTCAGCTCGACGTCGTGCAGCGCGACGAACCACTCGAAGAGCAGCGCCATCACCACCGTCGAGAGCGGCTGCACGAGGTAGAAGCGGTTCCAGCGCTGGTGCTCGGTGATCCGCACCATGCCGTAGCCGACGTCGCGGTCCTCGCCGAGGACGTTCGTCCAGACGTGGTGCCGCACGTTGTGCGAGTGCCGCCACTGGTCGGACGGGCAGACGATGTCCCACTCCCAGGTGCTCGACTGGATCGCGGGGTCGCGCATCCAGTCCCACTGCGCGTGCAGCACGTTGTGCCCGATCTCCATGTTCTCGAGGATCTTCGCGAGCCCGAGGAGGAGCGTGCCCAGCCCGAGCGCCGCGAGAAAGGGCAGCGAGCCGGCGGCGGCATGCGCCCACCACGGGTGCAGCGCGATGCTCGCGAGCATCAGGACGCGCGCCCCGAGCGCCATCGCGCGCTGCACGCGGATCACGCGCAGGATGTAGCGGCGGTCGCGCTCGCCGCGGCTCGCGAGCACCTCGTCGCGGACCGCGTCGAGCTCGCGACCGAGCGCCTCGAGGCGCTCCGCGTCGAGGTGGGCGAGCGGCGCGAGCGGGGGATGGGGCTTCTTCATGCGGTCCTGGTCTCCTCGGGTCCTCAGGCTTCGACCTCGACGTCGCCGCGCGGCGCCGAGACGCAGAGCTGGATCGGCGCTCCGGGCTCGACGGTCACCCGGCCGTCACGCACGTCGCGCACCGCGCCCGCGACCAGCCGCACGGTGCAGCTATGGCAGACACCGATGCGGCAGCCGTGCGCGGGCGCGAGCCCGGCGTCCTCCGCGACGCGAAGGAGCGGGGTCGCGCCGTCCGCCCGCACGGTGCAGGCGCTCCGCGCGAAGCGGACCACGCCGCCCTGCGCGTCGGCCTCGGGGGCGACGCGGCGTGCGTGGAAGCGCTCGACGCGAAGGCGCGACGCAACGCCCGCCGCCGCCCACTCCGCGAAGGCCGCGTCGAGCAGGCCCTCGGGGCCGCAGGCGTAGGCGTCGCGGGCCGTCCAGTCGGAGCACAGGCGGGCGAGCTCCGCCGCGGTGAAGCGGGTGCGGGGCGCCGACACGGCGCTGCCCGGCGCGCGCGTCTCGACGACGTGCAGCCGGTAGCGCGGATGCTCGCGCGCGAGACGCTCGAGCTCGCGCGCGAAGATCAGGCGGCTCGCCTCGCGCACGTAGTGCAGGTGCACGACGTCGGGCAGCGGCCCGCGCGAGGCCAGGCTCCGCAGCATGCTCATCACCGGCGTGATGCCGCTTCCCGCGGTGACGAAGAGCAGCCCGTGCGGCGTCGCTTCCGGCAGCACGAACTCGCCCTGCGGCGCGCCGAGCGCGACGGTCTCGCCGGCGCGGATCCCGTGCACCAGGTGGTGCGACACGCGCCCGCCCTCGACCGCCTGCACGGTGATCGTGATCCGCCCGTCGGGCCGCTCCGGGGCGGAGCTGATCGAGTACGTGCGGTCGTGCCGCGCGCCCTCGATCGTGACGCCCAGGGTGACGAACTGCCCGGCGACGTGCCGCGGCCAGGCGCGCGCGGGACGGAGCACCAGCGTGCGGGCCTCGGCGGTCTCCTCGATCACCTGCTCGACGCGGGCGAGAAGCTCGCGCGTCGAGCGGAGCGGGCGGAAGAGCGCGAGATAGTCGGACGCCCGGAGCGGCCAGGCGAACGCGTCGAGCAGCGCCGCGACCCGCTCGCGCAGGAGGCGTCGTGCTCCCCCGGCGGCCGGCGCACGGGGCGTATCGGCCGCGCGAGCGGCGGGAATGGCGGAGATGCTTTGCACGCAAGAGACGAGGGACGCGCGGCGGGTGACAGCCGACGGTGGCGTAGCCTACTCTTGCGTAGGTTACGCTAGCGTAATATACGAGTCAAGCGTGGCGCGAAGGAGTCGGAGCGGCCGGCTGACGGCGGCGGCGCGCCGCGCGCAGCTCATCGAGGTCGGGCGCCAGGTGTTCGCCGAGCACGGCTACGAGGCGACCTCGGTCGAGGAGATCGCCGAGCGCGCCCGGGTCTCGAAACCCATCGTCTACGAGCACTTCGGCGGCAAGGAAGGGCTCTACGCGGTGATCGTCGACCGCGAGGTGGAGCACATCCTGAGCCGCATCGTGGACGCGGTCGCCTCCGGCACGCCGCGCGAGCGGCTCGAGCAGGCCGCGCTCGCCTTCCTCACCTATGTTAAGGAGAGGCCGGACGGCTTCGCCGTCCTGCTGCGCGACGCACCGCCGTCGCGGCGCGGCGGCGAGATGCCGGCGCTCATGTACGACCTCGCCGACAAGGTGGGGTCGATCTTCAGCGAGCAGTTCCGCAAGGCGGGCTACGACGCGAAGACCGCGCCGATCTACGCCCACGCGCTGGTCGGCATGGTGGCCTTCGTCGGCCAGTGGTGGATGGAGGCGAAGAATCCGCCGCCGGCCGAGGTCGTCGCGAGCCACATTGCGGCGCTCGCCTGGATGGGGCTACGTCATCTGCCGAAACGGCCGGCACCGATCGCCCCCGCGAAGCGGCCGGCGAGGGAGAGCTGACGTGCGAATCCGCCAGGTGGCGCTCGTGGCGCGCGCGCTCGCGCCGGTGACCGACGCTCTCCGGGCCGTGCTCGGCCTCGGCGAGCCCTTCCACGACGAGGGGGTCGGGGTCTTCGGGCTGTGCAACTCCGTGCTCGCGCTCGGCGATCAGTTCCTCGAGGTCGTGAGCCCGGTGCGCGACGACGTGACCGCGGCGCGCTTCCTCGCCCGTCGCGGCGGCGACGGCGGCTACATGGTGATCCTGCAGACCGAGGACGACCTCGAGACGCACCGCGCGCGGCTCGCCGCGCACGGCGTGCGCGTCGTCTGGGAGGTCGCGCTGCCCGACATCGCGACCATCCACCTCCACCCGCGCGACTTAGGCGGCGCGATCGTCTCGCTCGACCGTCCGCTGCCCGCACGCTCGTGGCGCTGGGCCGGGCCCGGCTGGGAGGAGAAGGGCGCGGCGAGCGACGCGCGGCGGATCGTCGGCGTCGACCTGCAGAGCGACGAGCCGGAGGCGCTCGCGCGCCGCTGGGCGGAGGCGCTCGGTCTCGCGCCGCCGGAGCGCGACGGTGCGGCGTTCCGTCTCGGGCTCGAGGGCGGTGACCTCGCCTTCCACCCACTCGCGGACGACCGCGGCCCCGGCGTCGCCGCGCTCCGGCTCACCATCCGCGACCCGCAGGCCGCGCGGCGCCGGGCCGAGGAGCGCGGCCTGGTCGACGACGCGGGCAGGGTGCGGATCGGCGGCATGCGCTTGGACCTCGCCGCCGACGAGCCCGGGACACAGCCCGCCGCTTGATCACGCGCGGCGCGCGGAGGAGAGTCGCGCGCGTGACGAACCGGTGCGTCCTGGCGCTCGCGTGCGCGCTCGTGTGCGCCGTCCTCGCGGCGTGCGGCGATCGGCCGCCCGCAGCGCCTCCCGACCCGCCCGGTCCCGCCGACCGGCTGCGCCTCGACCAGGCGTGGCTCGTCGGCACGCACAACTCGTACTGGGTCGACCGCGGCATCGCGGCGGACCTCTTCGCGAGCGGCGTGCAGCAGAGCCTCCTCGACCAGCTCGTCGCGGACCACGCGCGGGCGATCGAGCTCGACGTCCATCCCGACCCCGAGCGCCCGCGCTGCTACCGCGTCTTCCACACCGTGCCGGGCAACGGCCTGTGCGACGACCTCGCCGACTGCCTCCGGCCGCTCCGGCTGTTCCACGCGGCGCTGCCGCGCCACGAGCCGCTGCACGTGATCGTCGAGCTCAAAAAGTTCACCGGCTCGAGCTTCGACGCAGAGCACTCGGTCGACGACCTCGAGGCGATCTTCGAGGAGGCGCTCGGCCCGTGGCTCTACCGGCCGCGCGACCTGCTCGCCGCGTGCGATCCGGACGGGAGCGATCCGGATCCCGATCTCGCCGCGTGCCTCGCGCGCACGGGCTGGCCGACGATCGCCGCGCTGCGCGGCCGCTTTTTGGTGAGCGTGCTCGGAAACTTCGACGACCTCCTGCCCGAGGCGAAGGGCACGCTCGACTGGGCGATCTTCACCCTGCACGGCGACCTGCGCGCGCGCTCCGCCTTCTCGATGGCCTCCTCGTGGAAGCTCGACTGGGACGCGCTGCCCGAGAAGATCCGCGCCGAGCTGTCGCGCGAGGACCTCGCCCGCGCGCTGCGCCGGGTCGTCTACCTTCAGGTCGAGGATCCGGCCGATCCGAACCTCGGGCCCTTCCTCGCGCGCCACGGGATCGTGCGGATCGGCGGCGCCTAGACCGTGGACGACCAGCGGCGGCGCATCGCGCTCGGCGCGCAGATCCTGCAGGGCGACTCGCCGTGGATCCAGGCCGACGACCGCGGCCCCGCGCAGCCGCTCCGGCCGTTCGCTCCGGACGCGGGCGAGATCGTCGAGCCGGGCGAGCGCCTGGTGCTCACGGCGTCAAGCGCAGACGGCCAGGCGCTCGCCTGGCGCGACGTGCCGCCCGCGTCCACCGCGCGCTGGACGACGCTGCCCGCGGTCGGCGGCGCCTCGGACGCGACACCCTGCCTCGCCGCGATCGCCGACGCCGCGTCTCCCGAAGGCACCTCGTTCGCGATCTGCCGGACCAAGCGGAGCGCCGTCCGCACGTCGGGCGCGCCGCTCGGCAGCGGCCACCCGGACGCGGAGCGCCTCGAGCTACGCCTGCGCGTGTGCCGCGCCGGCGCCTGCTCGTGGACGCCGCTCGACCCGGGCGCGCACGCCGGCGCCGCGGCGCAGGCGGCGCTCCGGACGCAGGCCGAGGTCGGCGTCGCGCTCGGGCTCGAGGTCGAGCCGCGC
>FWPU01009180.1_pt1 | contig 15874 bp, 9 predicted proteins | sample 2228361 | NCBI WGS metagenome assembly FWPU01 (sample SAMEA103939777, study PRJEB20133) | metagenome
GGACGCTTGCTCTACGTAGCATAAGCGTCCTCGCTTGTTCAGACCTGCCGGACGTGTTTGGCCTGCCTGAGCAAGCGGGGACGCTTGCTCTACGGGGCGAGGACGCTTGCTCTACGTAGCATAAGCGTCCTCGCTTGTTCAGACCTGCCGGACGTGTTTGGCCTGCCTGAGCAAGCGAGGACGCTTGCTCTACGGGGCGAGGACGCTTGCTCTACGGGTGGAATATGGCTGAACGCGGCCGCCGTGCGCTTGCTTTGCCGTTGAAGCAACCGTAATCTGGCTGATTGGAGATTGTCTCTGCCGGCCCGACGTACCTGGAACATCAACCTCCACTGGCGCTTGGCTGCCGGAACCCTTGTCCCCTAGTCATCTGCGGGAAGCGCTCCTGTAAGCCAGCGTATATGCCATGTTGCCCTGTCCCGATCAGGCAACGCTCATCCAGTTTGCCCGCGGCATGTTGCCGGCCGCGGCGCATCGAACCTTGTCGGCGCACCTTTGCGAGTGCGAGGCGTGCCGCGCGCGGCTGTTGGATGGCGAGCCAGCGGCCGGCGCACCTCAAGATGAGCCGCTCCCTACGGTGTCGCTGCCTCCAACACACCCGGTGCCTGAAGCTCACGCGCCGCCTGCCGCGGCGGCAGCACGCGCCGGCCAGGTTCAGCTTGCTCCTCCGCAAGGATACGAGCTGCTGGAAGAAATCGGCCGGGGCGGCATGGGCATCGTTTATCGGGCCCGCGATCTGCGTCTAAACCGAGATGTGGCTATAAAGCTGCTGCGAGACTTTGCTACCGATGGGTCCGAGGCGGCCGCTCGCTTTCTGGTCGAAGCGAACATCACCGGCGGGCTTGAGCATCCCGGCATTCCGCCTGTACACGAACTGGGCAGCTTACCCGACGGGCGCCCCTTCTTGGCCATGAAGCTCGTGAGGGGTCAGACGCTTGCCAGCATGCTTGCTGCGCCTGGCAACGCGCACGCGGATCGGGGTCGTTACATTGCCATCTTCGAACAGGTATGCCAGGCGGTGGCATACGCACATGCGCATGGGATCATCCACCGCGACCTGAAGCCCGCCAACGTGATGGTTGGAGCACATGGGGAGGTGCAGGTGATGGATTGGGGGCTTGCCAAGTCTCTGTGCGATCGGGCGGGCGAACCTGCGACCGTCGATTGCAGCGCGGCGGAGAGGTTCGATGCGCAGGGACCGTGGGATACGCCTGCGACGCAGATCGGGCAGTTGGTTGGCACGCCTGCGTTCATGGCTCCCGAGCAAGCACGCGGAGAAATCGACGAGGTCGACGAGCGCAGCGACGTTTTTGGCCTGGGAGCCATCTTGTGCGTCATACTCACCGGTGCGGCTCCTTACCGGGGCCAGCGTGTACGAGAGGTGCGGCAGCAGGCGGCAGCCGGAGAGCTGTGGGATGCATTTGAACGGCTCGATTGCTGCGGGGCGGATCCGGACCTGATTGCCTTGGCCAAGCGATGTTTGGCGGCCGATAAGTCGCAGCGTCCAGCCGAGGCGGGCATAGTTGCCCAACGCGTGGCATCCATCCGTGCCGCCGCCGAGGAGCGAGCGCGCCAGGCTGAACTCGACCGGGCGGCCATACTGGTGCGCGAGGCGGAGCAGCGCAAGAGGCGGCGGGTCTGGCTTGGGCTTGCCGCGACGCTGCTGGTTGGCTTGGTGGTCTCGACCAGCCTGGCTGTCTGGGCAGACCTTGCCCGCAGGCAGGCCGAGCGGGCACAAGCAGCCGAGGCTAAGGCCCGTGCCAATGCACAGCGCGCAGAGGCCGATACCGAGGCGTTTAGCGACTTTCTCACGCAGCGCGTGCTGGCGGCTGCCCGGCCGCAGGAGGTCGAAGGGGGGCTGGGCGTACAAGTCACGGTGGTCGAGGCCCTGGCCGCCGCGGAGGGGCGGCTTACGAGCGACTTTGCCGGCAGGCCGCTGGCGGAGGCCACGGCGCGCCATGCGCTGGGCGTCACCTGGACACACCTCGGTGGAGAGTACAATCGCAAGGCGGAGGCGCATCTGCGACGAGCATGGACCGTGCGGCGGAAACTCTTGGGGCGAGATCATCGTGATACGCTCGACAGCCAGGGCCGGTTGGCCGTGGTACTGACGCAGATGGGACGCTACGAGGAGTCGCTCGCGCTGCATCGAGACACGTTGAAGCGCCGCCAGCGCGTGCTGGGGCCTGTGCATCCGGAGACGCTGGCCTCGCAAGACAGCTTGGGGGCGGTCCTCACTGCGATGGGCCGCTACCAGGAGGCGCTGCAACAGGCGGAGGCCACGGTTGCGCTGTACGACGCCTCGCTGGGCCGCAGCCATCCAGACACGTTGCGTTGCCGGGATGGTCTGGGCGTGCTGCTTGCGACCATGGGCCGTTTCGAAGACGCCATTGCCATCCACGAAGAGACGCTCGAGCAGCTCAGCAGGGTGCTGGGGCCGGAGCATCCCGACACGCTGACCGCGCTGAACAACTTGGCGGGGGCCTGTCTCTCTGCGGGATATTTCGACCGGGCGGCGCCGCTGCTGGAGCGATCTCTGTCTGTTCGCCGGCGCAAGCTGGGCGGGGGCCACCCCTTGACACTTGCCAGCATGCACAACCTTGCCGCCGCCCATAACGCCGCGGGGAGGCTGCATGAGGCGATGGCCCTCTACGAAGACGTTGTTGAGCGAGCGCGCAGCACATTAGGAGCCGCGCACCCCGATACGCTGACCAGCATGTACAACTTGGCGGGCGTGTACCTGAACTCAACGGTGCCGCAGCGCGCCCTGCCGCTGTACGAAGAGGTATTGCGCGAGCGCCGCGCGACTTTGGGAGAGCATCACCCTATGACGCTCTCGTGCCTTGAGAGCCTGGCGCGGGCCTGTTTCTCGCTAGGCCGTTTGCCAGAGGCTCAAGACTTTTACGGGCAGCTTGTGGCGCTCCGCAAGGCCGACTCAGGCCCGTCGCATCCTCTGACATTGCAGGCGCTGCACAACCTGGGCAGCGTGTTGCAGGCGCAGGGAAAGCTTAAGGAGGCCTTGCCCTTATTCGTCGAGGCTGCCGAGGGCATGGAGCAGATGCGGTTCGATCACGAATTTGCTGGGCCGATTATCGACGACGCCGCCCAATGCTTTGAGTTGGCAGAGATGTACGCCGGCGCGGCGGTCTGGCGCCGCAAGTGGCTCACGGCCATGCGCGAACGGCATGGCGCTGAGTCGATCGAATATGCACGCGCCCTCGCACCGTTGGCGGCCGACCTGCTGGCACAAAAGAAGTACGCCGAGGCCGAATGGCTGTTGCGCGAGTGCCTGAGTTTGTGCGAGCGGCATGAGCCCGACGGCTGGTACGCGCACCACGCGCAGTCTTTGTTGGGCGAGGCGCTCTTTGGCGCAAAAGAGTACGCAGAGGCGCAGGCGCTACTGGAGCAGGGCTACCAGGGCCTGAGGCGGCACGTTGGCGACATGCCCCAAGCTATTCGCACGCGCTACCTGCACCAGGCCCTAGATCGCCTGATCGGTGCGGCCACAACTACAGGCAGTGCCGAGGACATGGCACGCTGGCATGCTGAGAAGCAGGCCCTGGCCGAAGCGGGGCTGTCTGACGCGCCCCAGCCTGCAAAGCAGATCGCTCCCTCGCCTTAGCGGCCCGCGGCCGGCTCCCGGCGCACTTGCTCGAAATAGAACGCCCCTTTCTTGTTGGCCGTGACCACGTCGAGCAGGCCGTCGCCGTTCACGTCCGCCACTTCGAACTGGGTGCCCACGCCGCTGTCGTGATCGAATTGATGCGGGATCCACACCGGCCGTCCGTTCTCGCGCGTAAGCTCGAACCAGTACATGACCGCCGGCTGGTCGGAACCAGGGTCGCCAGCAGGCCCGTGAGCCCACCAGCGCTTGCCTGTCACGAAATCGGGCAGGCTGTCTCCGTTGATGTCTGCAAAGCACAGCGCGTGCGTCTGAGAGAAGCTCTTGTCTATCTCGTGGGTTACCCAGCCTTCGGGCCGCTGTTCGTGCCACCAGATGCCGGCGTGGTGTGCGGCAGAGCTGAGCACGTCGTTGTCTGCGTCGCCGTCGAAGTCGTACACGTACATTTGCGCGCACGTCTCTCCCAGCGGCGCGGGATGGAAGGTCCACTCTTGGCCTGCCAGGCTAGCGGGCTGCTCCCACCAGCCTTCGCGCACCAGCACGTCCAGGCGGCCGTCTCCGTTGATGTCTCCCACGCCCAACCCGTGCGAGAATCGCGTGGTGCCGGGCGCCGCCTTGGCAGAGATGGCCGTGGCCGCCCAGCGCTGCCTAACGTCTTTACCCGGACGCACGTACCCCATCTGGCGATCGGGCCCGTCAAAGTCCTTGGGGTCCGGTGCAAAGGCCATGATCAGCTCGCGGCGGCCGTCCCCATCGAGATCCCAGTACGTGGGGCTCTCGTTGTTGGTCACAGAAATGCACTCGTGACGCTGCCACGGCCCTCCGGCCGACTGCGGGTTCTCGAACCAAGAGGTATCGGCACCAGGAAAGCCCACCACAATCAAGTCGGTCCAACCGTCGCCGTTGAGGTCGTCGGCAAAGTTGCAAAAGCTGACGCTGTAGCCGTGCGGGTCGAACTCCGCGGGCTGCTCGAGAATCGCATGCATCTGCCACTCGGGCGCTGCGTAGTACACGCTGCCGGCGGCAATGTCCATCTTCCCGTCGTTGTTGAAGTCTCCCACCGCCACCCCCTCGCTGCGAAACACGTTGTCGAGCTGCACCTTTTTGAAGCTGATGCGTGGTGCCTTCTCGGCCGCCAGCGCGGCCGAACACAAACCTGCCACTAACACGAAACTCGTTGCCAGGCGAATCATGAGGACTCTCTACGCGCGATCCAGGGCCAAGATTCAACAAACAATCCGCCCCCAAGTGTAGCCGTAGTGCCTATACGGTGAAAGTAGTTGCGCCAAACTCGCAAGATTTCGCCAACAAGACTCTTGACATCTGCCCGCAAGCTTTTACTATGTCCCTCAACTTATCACCCGGTTGGATCGGGATCAGCGTTTCCCTCCGGGAGAACGGATCCTCCCAAGCGTAGTTCGCCGCCGCCCATTTCCGAAGAAGAGTAAATGGGCGAATACCCGTTTGGAGTCCGCTTGTGCGGAGAGGGGTTGGTGTGCGCGCTGACGGAGGGTGCAGCACATGCGCGTATAGGATGCAGAGCAAGGAGCAAACAACATGAACGGCTTAATGTGCTGGGTAGGGGCGATTGTGGCGATGGCGGCGGGCACTCCCCCCACGGGCTGGTTCGATAACTACAGTGCAGCCTGGTATCGAGCACAGCAGGAACACAAGCCCCTACTGGTGGTGCTTGAGGCCAGAGCAGCGAATCTGGGGCAGGCGGCCGCGGCAAACGTCCCGGTTGGCAGGGGCGCGGTCTCCGCTGGCGGGGCCGTGGCTGAGCTGCTCAAGAAGTATGTCCTGTGCCACATCGATACCACGACGCCCTACGGTGAGCGGATGGTTCGGTCGTTCAAGGCCGAGGCGGTGCCGTTCGTGTCGATCATCGACACCACGGGCAAGCTACAGATCTTTCGCAAGGCCGGCCTGATGACCGATCAGGAGTGGGAGGTGGCGCTGGCGACGTATCAAGACGGGCAGGCACATCCGGCCAGTTCCTCGCAGCCGAGCGCTCGCCTCTGCCGGATGTGACGGTAGGCGTTTGCGTGCGCCCGTGCGGCGCACACGTATTCTCTTTCACTAGCGACTGAGGCTGGGGTTAGGGATTGAAATGGCTCCAGCTTCTGACCACCGTTGCCCCATTCAATAAGGGGAGCAATCAAATGCGCTCGCTGTAGCTGCGGCAGCTTGCCGCCGCAGGTATTGGCCGCACTCGCCCGAGTGCGGGAGCGTGCGCCGAAGGAGCGTACCTCCAGCTACGCCTGCGTTCTGGCCAACCGTTCTGGCCAACGCGGCTACGAAATGTCTTGTGGCCAACGCGGCTACGATGGGGGCCTAGCGCCGCGCGACGCGTCCCCCCCCACAGCGCGAGATCAGCTTGCGCATTTCCAGCACGCTCAGAGTAGAGAGCACCTGCGCCGCATCCAGCTCGCTGGCCGCCACGACCTGGTCGATGAGCGTAGGTTCCGTGCCGATGCAAGCGAGCACGCGCCGCTCCAGCTCGTTCAGGGCCAGTTCTGCGGGATGGTGCAGCGTGGTGCCCTCAGCAGTGGTCACGGGTGCAACAAGCGGTCCGAGCGCTTCGAGCACGTCTTCGGCAGAGCGTACCAGTACGGCCCCATCTCGAATAAGCTGGTGGCAGCCCCGCGACATGCGGCTGTCGATCCTGCCCGGCACGGCGAACACCTCGCGCCCCTGCTCCAGGGCGTGCCGGGCCGTGATCAGCGCGCCCGAACGGTCGGCCGCTTCCACCACAATCACCCCCAGGCATAGTCCAGAGAGCAGCCGGTTGCGGCGCGGGAACATCGAGGCCAATGGCTCGGCACGCAAGGCAAGTTCGCTCACCAATGCCCCGTGCTGTGCCACTTCGTCTGCCAACTGCCGGTGCTCGGCCGGGTAGATGTTCAAAAGTCCGCTGCCCAATACCGCTAGCGTCCGCCCACCCGCGGCGAGTGCCCCACGGTGCGCTCGCTGGTCGATGCCCCGCGCCAGGCCGCTGACGATGGTCATCCCTGCCCGCGCAAGCGCCGCCGCCAACCGCTCGGCCTGCGCCAGCCCGTAGCTGGTAGCATGCCGCGAACCCACGATCGCCACCGCCAGCTCGTCTTGTGCAGCAAACTCGCCGCGCACATAGAGCACTACGGGCGGATCGCTGATCTCGCGCAACATTCGAGGGTATGACGCGTCTTCCCAAGAGATCAGGCGAATGCCGTGCTCGGCTGCCAGGGCCAGTTCGGCAGCAACGTCCGCCTCTGCGGGCGCATTGGCGATGGCCTGAGCAAGCTGCGCTCCCACGCCTGCCACCTGGCGCAGGGTGGATATGTCGGCAGCCAATACCGCCTGCGGCGAACCGAAGTGTGCGACCAAGGCTCGCCACATGCGCGGTCCCACGCCGGGCACAAGGGCGAGGCGTAGCGCGGCGGCGAGCTTGTCCATAAATCGCCCCCGCAAGCCAGGTGTTAAAGTTCGAACTCCACTGGTATGCGAACGGTGCTGGTGACTGCCATCTCGCCGCGGCGCGCGGGATAGAAAATCCAGCCGCGCACGGCGGCCGCCGCGGCTGCATCGAGCACGGCGTAGCCGCTGGACTCGACGACCTCGACGGCCGTCACCGTGCCTTCCGCAGAGACATGGGCGCGCAGCACCACACGCCCTTGCCACCCGCGGCGGCGGGCCTCGTCTGGGTAGGCCGGCGGGGCAGCCGAGCGGGGTGCGGCCTGCTGGAAGCTCTCGTGGCCGGGGACGAGTTCCGGTATCTGGGGCGTGGCGGCAAGCGATCGCTCGCGCCGGACGACAACGCTTGCGGGCGGTGGCAGCGTCGGCGGTGCGGCATCTTGCAATTCACGGCGCCAGACCTCGCTGGCGGGCAGCTCTGGCGGGGGCAGCGGTGTGGATGCGAGTGCTGGCCGCAACTTGGCCAGGGGAATGTTCACGAACTGCTGCCGATCTACCAGCGCAGCCTCGGGCGTGACGATGACCGTGGTCTCAGCGGCTGTCTCTGCTCCGGCAGGCGCCGCCGTGCTCCAGATCAGCTCGGGAGCGTTGCCGGCCAACCGCGGGGCCTGGCTGTATACGGCGTGGCCGGCCCACAGCATGCCACCTGCCAGCAATGCATGCAGCGATGCAGAGACCAGCCCGGCCACGCAGCGGGCACGTTTGTCCCGCCGAATCTCGGGGGCGCGCCGCTGCTGACCACTGACCGCACTTGGCGTGCAGAAGGCGAGCTTGGGGAAGGGGGAATCCATCAGCGGATCAACGGCTGCGTGGTCATGTGCACATCCAAATTATGAAAGGCGATTTGCCGCTGAATCAAGGTGCGGCGAGACAAAGCCCCGCGTTAACTCTGAATGGGCGGGGCGCGGCCGGCGATCGACATCGAGGCGCAGCCGAGAGAGCATAGAAGGCGTTTGAGCGTACGTTGGGCATCATGGTCGTCGGGAGGGACTGTGATGCCAGGCGGCCTGCAATTACCGGTTGACGGCTGCCAAGCGGTGCGGTAGGCTTAATTCTAGTCCTCTGCCATGTTCGTGTTGTCGACGCCACTTTTCGGTGAGCCGATACGAAGTCCGCAGGGTGCCTGAATTACGACCTTGGCCGCGTGTATAGCCGCCGTCCGGCCTTTGGGGCCGGGTTAAACGGTCGGATCACACAACCCAGGGTCCGGGCTACCCGCTTTTAAGCATGCGGGCTCTCGAAAACCGCGTTGCCACGGCATTGGGGTGGAGGATTTTTTTATTGTCCGGCGCACGGGCCCGGTGTAGTCTCAGCCCGGCGAAGCCAGGGCACTGCGTGGCGCTGCGGTCCGGCGATGCTTGGCAGAATCCGGGCCGTCATCGTCGAAGTGCGCGGAGCCAGTTCCCAACCATGCCTGAGCAACCGCTATCTGCCGAACTAGCCGCCAAGCGGGATGCCCTGGTCGGCTTGTTGCGTGCATTTGGTCGCTGCGTGGTCGCCTACTCGGGTGGGGTCGATAGCGCCGTGGTAGCTCAGGCGGCAGTGCTGGCGCTGGGAGAAGGGGCGGTAGCTGTTACAGGAGTAAGCCCCAGCCTGCCGGAAGGAGAGTTGGAGGCGGCCGCTGCGCTGGCCCGCCGCATGGGCATCAGGCATCGCGTGGTGGAGACGCAGGAGTTCGCCAATCCCGCCTACCTGCACAACGCTCCGGATCGCTGCTACCACTGCAAGACTGAGCTGTACAACCAGCTAGCTTCCGTAGCGCGCGAAGAAGGGGCGCAGGTGATTGTGAACGGTGCGAACCTGGACGACCGGGGAGATTATCGGCCCGGCATGCAGGCGGCGGCAGAGCATGGGGTGCGCAGCCCGTTGATCGAGGCGGCCCTGACCAAGGCAGAGGTACGCCTGCTCGCCGCGCACTGGGGCCTGCCGGTGGCCGAGAAGCCCGCCAGTCCCTGCCTTTCCAGCCGTGTGGCTTATGGCGAGCAGGTCTCGCCCGAGCGGCTGCGCATGATTGACCAAGCCGAACGCTGGCTGCGCGGCCTTGGGCTTACAGAGCTGCGCGTGCGCTATCACACCGGAGACCTGGCCCGAATCGAGGTCCCGTTGCAAGCCACCGAGCTTCTAGTACAACCCGAGGTGCGCGAGGCACTCGTCCAGCGGTTGCAGTCGCTGGGCTTCAAGTATGTGACCCTGGATCTGGCCGGCTTTCGCTCCGGCAGCCTGAACGTGCTCGTCACGCCGGAGCAGCTTCTGCGCTCGCACAGCCAGTAGCGCGTTCCCAACAGCATCGTGCCTGGCCCGTGCAGCTTCTCCGTTCGCCCGGCGCTTATCGCGAGCAAACCGCCTCCAGCAGGAGCATGCGGTCTTGTGCCGCCTGCCAGGGCAACAACGCCTGCTGTCTGCTTGAAGCGCGGAGGTGTAGCTACAGCTACGAGTTCGCGCGGGCAGCAAGAGAATAAGGGGGGGGCGGCGCCAGCGGGGGACCAACTTCGACCTGCTGTTGGGGAGATGGCCATGGCGGCGATGCCGAGCGAGCAGCGAGGCAGCCCTGGCCCATTGCGGCCCGGCGCCAGGAGCAGTATACTGGTACGATAGTTAGACATCTAACTATCTCCCGCCCGCCCCCCAATCCCGCCACGTTGCCATGCTCCAGTACGATTTCGAAGAGAGCATCGGATACTGGGTCGTGATGGCCGCACATGCCATGCAAAGAGCGCTGCGGGCCGAGCTGCGGCCGCACGGCATCACGTATCGCCAATGGCAGGTGTTGGCCTGGCTGGCGATCGAGGGCCAGTTGACCCAGGCGGAACTCGCCGAACGCATGCTGCTCGAGCCGGCCACGCTCGTGAGCGTGCTGGGCCGCATGGAGCGGCACGGCTGGATCCGGCGCGCCGGCTGTAGCGACGACCGTCGCAAGCGCCTGGTCGTTCCCACGCAACGTGCCCGCAAGGTTTGGGAAAAGGGCGTGGCCTGCGCTCGCCGCGTGCGCGCGCGGGCTGCACAGAACCTCTCGCCTCGAGAGCTAGCTCAGCTTAAGCGCCTGCTCGCTCGGGTTCGCAGCAGCCTAGAGGCCGAACTGCCCCTTGAGGAGGCCGTGCCATGAACCTGTTGCTTGAACCTGCTGCCTCAGGTTGCACCTCTGCACGGCGGCGCTTGTGTGCTCTGTTCGCCGCACGGTTCGCAGTATTGGTCGCGCTGGCGCTGCAAGCGATTGTGCCATTGGCATGGGCCCAGGTCGGCCCCGCGCCTGTGGTGGTGGCCCGCGTGATCGAGGCGCCTTACGTGCTGGCGGAAGAGACTTTTGTGGGTACGGTTGAGCCTGTGCGGCGGGCGTTGGTCGGCAGCGCCGTGGACGGCCGTGTGGCCGACTTATTGGTCCGCGAAGGAGACCACGTTGCCGCCGGCGAGCCATTGGCGCGGTTGCAGACCACGGCCATCGAGATTCAGATTGCGGCCGCGCGTGCCGCGCAGGCGGAGGCCGAGCAGAGACTTGCCGAGCTGGAGGCCGGTTCGCGTCCCGAAGAGATTACAGAGGCCGAGGCGCGCCGTGCTGGGGCGGAAGCACGCATGAGATATGCCAAGGCGCGGGCGGAACGCACGCGCCAGCTCCGCCAAAAAAACTCGGCCAGCATTGAACAAGAGCAAGAAGATAGCGCCGCCGCCGAAGAAGCCGAGGCCCTTTGGAAGCAGGCTGACGCCACCTACCGGCTGCTCGTGGCCGGCCCGCGGGTCGAGCAGATCGAGCAGGCCCGCGCCGCCGCTCAGGCCGCGGCAGAAGAAGTGAAACGCTTGGAGGACCAACTCGTCAAGCACACCATCATCTCTCCGTTCGATGGCTATGTGGTCCAGGAGCTGACGGAGCAGGGCCAATGGATCAAGCAAGGAGAACTCGTGGCGGAAGTCGTCTACATCGACCAGGTCGATGTGGTCGTCTCTGTGCCCGAGAGTTATGTTCCTCGGCTCTCCTTGGGCCAGCAGGCCGCGGTGGAGCTGGAGGCGCTGCCCGGCCAGGTTCTGCACGGTACGATCCACGCCCTGGTGCCGCAGGCCGACCAGGCATCGCGGAGCTTTCCCGTGAAGGTTCGCTTAAACAATGTGCTCGACGACGAGCGCGGCCTGCCCTTGGTGATGCCGGGCATGTTCGCTCGCGCCTCGCTGGCCGTGGCTGAACGCCACAATGTGCGTCTGATACCCAAGGATGCCTTGGTGTTGGGCGGCCCGCAGCCGCATCTGTTCGTCGTGGCGTCTCGCGACGGAGCCGCAGCCCGCGTGCGCGAGGCCGCCGTGCAGGTCGGCCTAGCCGTCGGCGATCTTGTCGAACTGGTCAGCGAGCTGAAGCCCGGCACGCGCATCGTCGTCGAAGGCAACGAACGTCTGCGAGACGGCCAGGAGATCGAGATTGTACGCGAGGTCAAGGTTCAACCGCCGGCGCCGCCCCGGACGCGCGGACCAGGGGACGAGCGTGCTGCCACGGCCGGGAACATGCCGGCCGCTTCACGTCGGCAAGGCGCCGCAGGCGCTCAGCGGCCGCGCTCCATGCAACGCGCCCGGCCGGACGACGTCGCCCAGCACGCATCGGCACAAACCGAATCTAACGAGCGCGAGTCTGGGCAGGCTGACGAATCTCCCCCGCATGACGAGGGGGTGCAGGACGGCAGACCTGTGCAGCGCGGGAAGGCTGTGCGGGGAGACCGGGGTGCACAGCCTGATCGTTCGGCAGAGGGGGAGCTGACAGCCGAGGGTGAGCCGTCTGAAGATGGCGAGCGGCGGGAGGCGGCCCCATGAGTTTCGTCCAGGGGTGCATCAACAACCCGGTCAAGGTGTCGGTGGGGGTGATCCTCGTGGCCATGATGGGCGTGCTCTCCATGCTGAGCATGCCCAAGCAGCTTGTGCCAGACGTCGACATCCCCACCATCACCGTAGAGACGCGCTGGCGGGGCGCAAGTCCGCAAGAGGTCGAGCGGCAGATCGTGCAGGAGCAGGAAGAGCAGCTTCGCAGTGTCGAGGGGCTGCGGCGGATGAGTTCCGAGAGCATGGATTCGCTGGGCCGGATCACTTTGGAGTTCGACGTTACCACCGACTTGAAGGAAGCGCTGGTGAACGTCAACACGCGGTTGGCACAAGTGCCCCAGTACCCAGTGAATGCCGATGAGCCGGTGGTGAGCACCTCGAACCTCTCTGACCGGCCGATCGCCTGGTTCGTGCTGACGCCGCAGGTGCCCTCGAAAGAAAAGCTACAAGCGTTCGCCGCCGAGCATCCAGAGACGCGCCGGGCGCTGGATCCGGCCATTCGCGCGCACAGCGCCGGGCTGCGGCTGATGCGGCTGCGGCAGGCGGCGGCCGACCCGCGTATGCGGGGGCTGTTGGCGCCCATTCTGCCGCCAGAGCCTGATATCCCCAAGATGCGCAAGTTCTGCGAAGACGTGATCGAGGCGCGGCTGGAGCGCGTGGAGGGCGTATCGGCAGCCAACACGGTGGGCGGACAGGTCGAAGAGATGCAGGTGATTGTCGACCCGGCCAAGCTCGCCGCGCGCAAGCTGACCATCCTCGACGTGCGGCGCGCCTTGCAGGCGCAGAGCGCCGATATTTCTGGCGGCGACTTCTGGGAAGGCAAGCGGCGCTATGTGGTCCGCACGCTGGGGCAGTTCCGCACGCCCGAGCAGGTGCTGGCCGTGATCCTGGCCCGCCGCGACGACCGCCCCGTCTACCTCCGCGACGTGGCCACGGTGCGGCTGGGGCACAAGAAGCCGGACGGCCTTACCCAGCGCTTCGGCGCCCTGAGCCTGGCCGTGAACTGCTCGCGCAAACGAGGCGCCAACGTGCTGGAGGTGATGGCCGCGTTGCGCGAGGCCGCGGCAGAACTCAACCGAGGCGTGCTCCGCCAGCGCGGCCTGCGGCTCGAACAGGTGTACGACGAAACCGAATACATCTACTCGGCTATCGGCGTGGTGGCTGAAAATATCTTGCTGGGCGGGGCGCTCACCTTCGGGGTGCTGCTGGTGTTCTTGCGCAGCGGCCGCTCGACGCTGATTATCACACTGCACATCTTGATCAGCACGCTGGGGGCGTTCTTGGTGCTCAAGCTGGCGGGACGGTCGCTGAACGTTCCTTCGCTGGGCGGCCTGGCCTTTGCTGTGGGAATGCTGGTCGACAACGCAATTGTGATGCTCGAGAATATCTACCGCCGCCACGAACTCGGCGAGGCGGCGCCGGTGGCAGCCGTCCGCGGCGCACGCGAGGTGTGGGGCGCGCTGCTGAATGCCTCGGCCGTGAACCTGGCCGTGTTTGTACCCATCTTGTTCGTCGAGCAAGAAGCGGGCCAGTTGTTCCGAGACATCGCTCTGGCGATCAGCGGTTCTGTGGCAATCTCGCTCGTCGTGGCTGTGGCCGTCGTGCCCCCCTCTGCTGCCAGGCTGCTGCGAGGCCGCAGCCCCACACTGGCCGAACCGCTAGCCGCATCTGAGCCGGCCCAAGGCCATGCCCTTCCGGCCGGTTGCACCACACGGCCGGCCGTTCCCACCAGCCCCGCCGCTAGCCGGCGCGTCTGGTCTTTCTGGTTCGGCCACGTGCAGCGGCTGCTCCATGCGGCCCTTTGGCCGCTCACTGCACTGGGCCGGTCCACACTGCGGCTGATCTTGTGCGCTGTCGACAAGCTGCAACAAGGCTTGCTGCTGCGGCTGGCCACGGTGCTTGGCCTGGCGATCGGCTCGGCGGCCTTGGCCTGGGCCCTCGCCCCCAAGGTCGAATACCTCCCCTTGGGCAACCGCAACCTGGTGATCGGCTTTATCGTCCCCCCCGCCGGCTACAACATCCAGCACATGGTCGAGCTGGGGCACCGCATCGAAGCGCGCCTGGAGCCCTATTGGTCTGCCGACCCCGCAGAGGGAGCCAAGGCCAAGACCGATTACCCTGCTATTGCGGACTTCTTCTATGTGGCCCGCGGGCGCAACCTGTTCGTGGGCCTGCGTGCTGCAAAGCCGCTGGAGGCTGCAAAGCTGGTCGAGTTGGTGCAGCGCGAGACGCGGGGCATTCCCGGCGCCATTGTCATGGCCAAGCAAGCCAGCCTGTTCGAGCAGGGCCTGACCGCAGGCCGCACGGTGGATGTCGAGATCACCGGCCCAGACATTCGCCGCCTCGTCCAGTTGGGAGTTCATGTGCAGCAGGCAGTGCTGCGAGAGCTGCCTGGCGCCCAGCCCCTTCCCCGCCCTAGCCTGGATCTCAACAGCCCCGAGGTGCACGTGGTTCCCAGGTGGGAGCAGGCCGCAGACCTGGGCGTGGCGGCAGATGAGTTGGGATACATTGTCGATGCCTTGATCGACGGCGCTTACGCGGCCGACTATTACGTGGGCGGAACCAAGATCGACCTCACCATCATGGGACGGGCCGACCAGGCAGCGCACAGCCAAAACCTGGGGGGCCTGCCTGTCGCCGTCCCCAGCGGCCGAGTCGTACCCCTGGCCGCGCTGGCCGTGGTTCGTACCGGCAGCGGCCCAGAGCAGATCAACCACCGCGAAACTGTGCGCACGATCACCATCCAGGTCACTCCGCCGCCCGCGATGCCGTTAGAAGAGGCGATGTTGCGCATCGAGGAGCGCATCGTTCGTCCCCTGGCCGAAGCCGGCGCCCTGGAAGGCGGCACCTATCAGATCAACCTGGGCGGCACCGCCGACAAGCTGCGCGAGACCTGGCGGGCCATGCGCTTCCACCTGATTCTGGCCGTAATCATCACGTACCTGCTGATGGCCGCGCTGTTCGAGTCCTGGCTTTACCCGTTTGTCATCATCACCAGCGTGCCCCTGGGCGCGGCGGGCGGATTCGTCGGCCTTTGGGTGTTGAATCTGTGGATCCTTCAGCCATTGGACGTGCTCACGATGCTTGGCTTTGTGATCCTGGTGGGCACGGTGGTCAACAACCCCATCTTGATCGTGGAACAGGCGTTGATTCACATACGCGACGAAGGAATGGATTACCGCCGCGGCGTGTCGGAGGCCGTGCGCACGCGGGTACGACCTATCTTCATGACCACTTGTGGCGGTCTGATCGGGCTGTTGCCGCTGGTGATCTCTCCGGGGGCGGGCAGCGAGCTGTACCGTGGCATTGGTGCCGTGCTCTTGGGAGGCATGCTGTTCTCTACAGTGCTCACACTTTTGCTCGTGCCAGCCCTTTTCAGCCTGCTGTGGGAGTTGCGTGCGTGGGTGCGGAGCAGGCTTTTCGGCAGGCCCGCGATCATTGGGGAGCCGGTTTCGGTTGCCGAACGGCCGCCCGCCGAAACCCCACCGGCCGAAACCGCACTGGTCGGCTTAGCGAGAGAAACGCCGCAGCCTTACCTTGAGACCGCCGCGGAAGACGGGCATCGGCAGGCCATCCCCGCGGCTGCGGAAGAAGGTGCTGCGGAAAATACAGACGGCGAAGCGCACCCTGCGTCCGAGGCGCAGGCGGCCTATAGCCGGGCCGACATACGGCGGATTGCTCGCTAGGCTGCGACCTGCGGCCACGCAACGGACGGTGGATTGCGCATCGAGCCTGGGAGGGGTGGAAAGCATCCGATCGTAGAGCAAGCGTCCCCGCTCCGTAGAGCAAGCGTCCCCGCTTGCTCAGGCAGGGCAAACATCTCCGGCACTTCCGCACAAGCGAGGACACTTATGCTACGTAGAGCAAGCGTCCCCGCCGTAGAGCAAGCGTCCCCGCTTGCTCGGGCAGGGCAAACACACCCGGCAGTTCTGCACAAGCGAGGACGCTTATGCTACGTAGAGCAAGCGTCCCCGCCGTAGAGCAAGCGTCCCCGCTTGCTCAGGCAGG
>FWPU01009182.1_pt1 | contig 15870 bp, 17 predicted proteins | sample 2228361 | NCBI WGS metagenome assembly FWPU01 (sample SAMEA103939777, study PRJEB20133) | metagenome
CTTTGCTCACCTAAACACAATATGTTGTGTATAAGATTAGGATTCAACCACAAGTAATAGCGTTTGGTTGAGCAGAGTCAATAGGCAAATTGAATAAAATGTAGGGGCGTCATTCATGACGCCCGCAACAACGGGCTTGATAAATCAAGCCCCTACATTAGATAGGGGTTTCAGAGTTTTCTGAAAGGCTCTAGTCTTGCAGGGAAAGGAGGTGAAAAGGATGCGTCGTGTCTATAATTGTTTAATCCTCATAATGCTGTCCATGGTTCTGGCCTCTACCAATGCCTTCGCCGTGGCTAAGGGAAAGGAACTCACCCTCTCTCAGACCAAAGACCAGAAGCCTGTAGTCTTTAACGGGACTACCCATGCCGAGCCAGTGGCAAAATGCGTTGACTGCCACCCAAAGATTTTCAAGATGAAGGCAGGGACTACGACGGGGGGGAAGCCCTTCCTGATGGCGGATATGGAGAAGGGGAAATTCTGCGGGGCCTGCCACGACGGAAAGAAGGCATTTTCCGTTGCTGACAAGGAAGGCTGTAATAAGTGCCATAAATGAGAAAAAGGGAGGCCCAGGCCTCCCTGGAATTATCATAAATCCGAAATTTGAATACCTAAATCCTAAAACAAGTCTTCTGTCTTTAGTCCCCGGTCTTCGGTCTTTAAACCGAAGACTGAAGACAGAGGACTGAGGACTTATTTAGGATTTCGAATTTAGGATTTTTATTATTTGACGCTTTCAGACTATTTAAATCTAAGGGGGGATGGAAGTGACTGAGAAGAGGGTTGAGAGGGAGCAAAAAAAAGAGACCAAAAAGACCATAGAGGAACGGACGGGTTTACGGGTGCTCCTGAGCTGGGCCACTCTCTTTGGCATTGTCTATGGGGAGCTGGATGAGCGTCTGAGCATAAAGGAGGCCTTAGAGAAGGCCTTAAAAAAACCCGTCCCTCCCCATGCCTGGCAACTATTTTGTCTGGGGGGTATCAGCTTTTTCCTCTTTATTCTTCAGGCGATTACAGGGACGCTTCTCATGTTCTATTACCGTCCCACAGTGGCCGAGGCGTTCTCTAGTGTCCAGTACATAAATAACTATGTCCCCTTTGGCTGGTTGGTGCGGGGAATCCATAGCTGGGGTTCTACTCTGATGATTATCGCCGTTTTTCTTCACATGTTGAACGTCTTCATCCGGGGGGCATATCGTCATCCAAGGGACTTCACCTGGGTATCAGGGGTTTTCCTCTTTATGATGACCCTCACCTTTGGTTTCACAGGATACCTTCTGCCTTGGACCCAGCTCTCCTATTGGGCTACTACGGTAGGGACAGAGCTCCCCGGTGCCATACCAGTAGTGGGGGAATACATCAAAATCTTTATCCGGGGAGGGACGGACGTCACAGGGGCGACTCTTACTCGCTTCTTCGCCATCCATGTTCTGATTCTGCCCTTTTTTATTACTTTCTTCCTGGCCGCTCATTTCCTCATGGTGAGGAGGCTGGGAATTGCAGAACCATTGTAAGGAGGGGATGGTATGAAAGATAAGGAGAAAAAGAAGGACAAAAAACCCCATCCCTTCTATCCTGACCATGTTTTGAATGAAGTAATCCTGATCTTTTGCCTCTTTCTGGGTATAATTGCCCTTGTTACCTTCTTCCCCGCGCCCCTGGAAGAAAAGGCTGACCCCTTTATCACCCCTGAGCATATAAAGCCGGAGTGGTATTTCCTGGCAGCCTATCAGGGATTAAAAGTGGCAGAGAAACTGGCATTTTTGGGCATGTGGGCCCCTAAGGTCATCGGTGTCCTGGGTCAGGGGCTCATTCTTGTCCTTCTTTTATTCTGGCCATGGATAGAGAAGGGGAGGCTTGAGAAAAGGCAGCTCATTGCCCTGGGGGTTATGGGTTTTCTCGTGTTTATTATTTTTACGCTTTGGGGATACTATTCATAAACCCGAATAATGTACCGATTCTGTAGTTGCCTGATTTATCAGGCTATATAGCCCCATAAATGGGGCAACTACAATGGCTCGATGAATCGAGCAAGCAACTAAATAAGGTCAAAAAGAAAACCGAGGTTACGCTTATGGCGCTGAGACCGATTTTTTTTGCTGCCTTTTTATTGATAGTTCCTGGCTTCGCCTTTGGGGTGGAGAACCTGTGCGTTACCTGCCATAAGGAGGCGGGAGGGGAGCTCGCTAACCCTGTAAAGGAATGGGAGATGAGCATTCATAAAAGGGTAGGGGTTTCGTGCTCCAATTGCCATGGTGGAGACCCTTCCGTTTCTGACCCGGAGAAGGCTATGAGCAAGGCCAGGGGCTTTGTTGGCAGACCCGACCCTAAGGCTGTCCCTGGCCTCTGCGCCAGCTGCCATGCCGATGTGGCCAAGATGAGGCAGTTCAATATCAGGACTGACCAGTTCGCTGAGTATAAGACCAGTATCCACGGGAAGCTCCTCTTTGAAAAAGGGGACAGGAATGTCGCCACATGCACGAGTTGCCATGGAAAGCACGACATAAGGAAAAAGGACGATCCTGCCTCTTCCGTCTATAGGCTAAATGTTCCTGAGACCTGCAGTAAGTGTCACTCTAATGCGGCCTTAATGAAACAGTATAAAATACCATACAACCAGTTCGAGGAGTATAAAAAGAGTTACCATGGCTATTTGCTTCTGGAGAGAGCGGACCAAAGGGCCCCTAATTGCGCCGATTGCCATGGAATCCATGGGGCTACCCCCCCAGGGGTTACAGAGGTGGCAAATGTCTGCGGGAACTGCCACTCGGCCGTTGCAGACTATTTCAAACAAGGCCCCCACCAGAGGGCAGTTAATCAGCTAGGGGTGCCCAAGTGCATTAATTGCCATGGGAACCACAAGATTGTATACCCAACCCTGGAGATGCTCTCCGGTGATAAAGAAGGGGAATGCGCTAGCTGCCATGATAAAAATTCCCCCCAGGTGAAACTGGCCCTGAACATGAAAGAACTTTTAGAGAATACCGAAAGAACTATAAAAAGGGCAGAGGAAGGCATCCGGGATGTCAAGAGGAGGGGGTTTGAGGTCTCGGAGCTGGAAGCCCTCCTGGATGGGGCTAAGGCCAAGGTCACCGAAGCAAAGCCCATTACCCATTCCCTTATTCTGGCCAAGGTAGAGGCCCCCATAAAGGATGCAGTGAAATCATCAGCCAGGGTAGAAGAGAGGGTAAGGGAATTGAAACAGGAGTCCAGGGTCCGGATGATGGGACTTACAGGGGTCCTTTTCATCGGGGTATTAATGATTTTTTTCCTTTATCTCAAGAAGAAATCCCTTGAGGCTCAAGAGGAGGAAGGAGAGGTTTAGGCCGGATTGATAAGGGCATCTTATAAAGGCAATATGGCATGTTTATTGCTTTTTATAAAAAAGGGGAATTGTTTTGGCCTAATTTTGTTATAAATTTCACATATTGGAATTTTTTTATCCTTAATAAATAAAGGAGACTCTTATCAGGCCAGAAAGGTCATAAGCACTAATTTAATAGTATAGGAATTCCTTTTTAAGTCCTTGTAGGGGCGGCATTTATGACGCCCGTTATTGCGGGTTCGATAAATCGAACCCCTACTACAGGTCCGCACCGAAGGTGCGCTATGCTCAATATGAGGCACTTTGTGACAGGCATATACATAAAAGTCTCAGTATTTTTCTATAGGGGGTAATTGGGGGACAGGAGATGGATATGGGGTCCTCCAGAAGGGGGTTCTTGAAGGGATTACTGAACCTGTTCCTGGGTGGGTCTTTCATTTTCGCTGTCTGGGGAATTGTCTACCCTGTATGGCGTTATCTAACCTCTGTAACCAGGATAGAGGCCGAGGCGGGCTTTGAAAGGGTGGTTGTTTCTACATTAAAGGCCCTTCCCTCAGGGGAGGCAAGGAGTATTCGGTACAAGGGGAGGCCCTATTTGGTTGTTCATGAGAGGGGGAAAATATTGGCCCTCTCTGCCATTTGCACCCATAAAGGCTGCCTCGTTAGATGGGATAACAGGAAAGGGGAGCTTTACTGCCCCTGTCATGGTTCTGCCTTTGACTTGAATGGCAATGTGAAGCGGGGGCCAGCACCAAGGCCCCTGGCCTCCCTTCCGATCAGGGTAATAAAGGACCAGATTGTGGTGGGGGTTTAAGGTTTCAGGCTTCATGGTTCTCGGGCGATGGAAGAAAAAGAACAACTGGATATGACCAGTGATAAAGAGGCCGAATTAGATAGGACTGGACTAAGGGAAATCCTGAGCTGGTTTATTCTCCTCTTGGGATTCGTCTATGGGCCCCTGGACCCAAAGCTGGGGATAAGGGAGGCCCTTGAAAAGGCCCTCCGTAGACCCATACCTCCCCATGTTAACTGGTTTTTTTGCTTAGGTGGGATAACATTTTTCCTTTTTATAATTCAAGCCGTCTCGGGGACCCTTTTGATGTTTCACTATCGCCCAACGGTGGCTGAAGCCTTCGGGAGCGTTCAGTTCATCACAAACTACGTAGCCTTTGGGTGGCTTATAAGGGGTGTTCACCGGTGGGGTTCTACATTAATGATTCTGACCATATTCCTGCACATGCTCCGGGTCCTCTTCTACGGTGCCTATAGGCCACCAAGGGAGCTAAACTGGGTAGTGGGAATGACATTGCTGGTGGTTACTCTCGCCTTCGGATTTACCGGATACCTTCTACCATGGAATCAGACCTCTTATTGGGCTACCAGTATAGGGACCGAGATCTTGGGCAAGATTCCATTGATAGGAGAGAGTCTTAAAGGCTTCCTGCGAGGAGGTCCTAATGTTTCAGGGTCAACGCTGACCAGATTTTTTGTGTTCCATGTCCTTATTCTACCCTTTACTATTACCTTTCTTTTGACCGCGCATTTTACTATGATAAGGAGGCAGGGAATATCTGACCCCCTATAATTTGGAACAAATCCTAAACACGACCTTTAGAATTGGGAAAGGTTTTGACCAAAATGAAACCAAGGGAAGAAAAAGAAGGGGAGCCCTTCTACCCTCACCACCTCTTAGACCGAACAATAATAATGCTCGCCGTGATTGCCGCCATAATATCCCTGGCCACTTTTTATCCCGCCTCTGTGGAGGAGGTAGCTGATCCCTTCACAATCCCGGAAAAGGTGAAGCCAGAATGGTATTTCTTACCCATATATCAATTTTTAAATATTGCAGAAAAACTGGCCTTTCTAGGGAAGAGAGTCACAGAGTTTTTAGGCGTTTATGCGGTGGCTGGGGCTTTCCTCCTGGTCCTGTTCTGGCCCTGGGTTGACAGAAGCAAGGAGCGGCACCCTCTAAAGAAGCCGTATATAACGGCTATAGAGGTTTTTTCGGTCCTTTTACTTATAGCCCTTGCCATATGGGGGTATTACTCCTGATTTTTTCTTTCAACCTAAGAAAGTCAATAATGAAAAGATATCCCCTCTTATCCTTTCTTTTCCTCTTGACAATCCTTTCCTATTGGTCCCCCTTATCTGCGGAGGAAGGGTGTGTTATCTGTCACCGGGAACTGGGGGGGAGGCTTAGCCGCCCTGTCAAGGATTGGCAGGGGAGTGTCCATCAAGAGGTGGGGGTATCCTGTTTCCGCAGTCACGGTGGGAACCCTGTCTCTTATGACCATGCCATGGACCGGGTAACAGGATTCATAGGAAAGCCAGGGCCGAAAGAAGGGGTCTTTCTCTGCGCCCGGTGCCATGCGGATGTAAGGATGATGCGTCAATATGGCCTCAGGACTGACCAATTCAGTGAGTATAAAGCAAGCATTCATGGAAAGCGTTTACTGGAAAAGGGGGACCCGAATGTTGCCACGTGTATAAGCTGCCATGGTGCCCATAATATATTAAAGAAAGACAGTCCTTATTCAGCAATTTACAGACTTAATATACCCAGAATATGCGCTAAGTGCCATTCTGACAAAAATATGATGAAGCCTTATAAAATCCCTACCAATCAAATGGAAGAATACCAGAAGAGCTATCATGGCCAGCTCCTGTTAGAGGAAGGGGATTCCAGGGCACCGACCTGCGCCGATTGCCATGGAGTCCATGGGGCTACCCCACCGGGCGTAGCCGAGGTGGCCAATGTATGTGGCACATGCCATTTCGTTATAGCTGGCTATTTTAAAGAGGGTTCTCATGAGAGGGCCATGAGGGCAGTAGGGGTTCCCAAGTGCGTATCCTGTCACGGGACTCATTACGTGGCCAGGGCTGGGGAGGAATTATTCTCTGGAAATGAAAAGGGCCACTGTGGGAGCTGTCACAGGGAGAATTCGGAGGCTTACAGGTTAGGACAGGAGATTAGGGGTGTTATTTATGGAACAATGGTCGCATTAGAGAGAGCAGAGAATGGAATATTAGAGCTTAAGAAGAAGGGCCTGGATGTTTCCGATTTAGAAGCAACAGCCCTTGTGGCAAGGGCCAGAATTATCGAGACAAAACCAGTTTCCCACACTCTAGCCCTCACGAAGGTTCAGGCCTTGAGTCGGGAGGCCCTGAGGGATATAAGGGGAATAGAAGAAGAGGCCGAGAAGCTGGGTCACCAGCTCTATATAAGGAAAAAGGCCCTTACCATTGCCCTAACACTGGTCCTGGTGATGATCGCCCTCCTATATATAAAGAAAAAATCCCTGGATTGAGGGGATTTATAAATATATAATATTTTCTGGAGAAGGGTAATATGGAGAAATCGGGTTTCTTTAGATGCCTTCTTTTGATGGCTCTCGTAGTCCTCCTATGGACTATCTCTCCGGCCTGGGCAATTTCCAACAAGGAGTGCCTCCAGTGTCATGGCGAAAAAGGGCTGACAAAAACTGTCAAAGGGGAGGAGGTCTCCCTTTTTGTAGAAGATACTTCCTTTGAGAAATCCGTCCATGGGTCCCTCCCCTGTGCTGATTGTCACGCCGATGTTAAGGAGATACCTCATAAGGAAGTCTTAAGCCCTGTTCAGTGCAAGAGGTGCCACGGGGAAGAGGCCGAAATTTTTAAGGACAGCGTCCATGGAAAGGCCATTAGGCTGGGAAGGGCTGGTGCAGCCTCATGCAAGGATTGCCATGGAAAGCATGATATTAAGAAGAGGGAAGAGTTCACCCGTTTAATATGTAAGAGATGCCACCAGGGAGTATATAATGTTTACACAGAGAGCATTCATGGCAAAGACGCCATCACGGGGATAAGGGACGTCGCTACGTGCCATGACTGTCATGGAGAGCACAATATATACAAAAAGAACGATCCTCGATCAACAGTATACCACCTCAACCTGCCCCAGACCTGTGCCAAGTGTCATGCCAATCCCGAATTAATCAAGAAATATAATATCCCTGTTGGTAACGCCTATAAACTATACATGGATAGCATTCATGGAAGGGCTATCACCAAGAGCGGACTCCTGGTGGCGGCAAATTGTAGCGACTGCCATGGCTCCCACGAGATCAAGCCCCACACAGACCCTAAAGCAAGGATCTATAGAGGAAATATCCCTTCTACCTGCGGGACTTGCCATGCGGGGATTACTGCTACTTTTGAGGAAAGCTCCCATGGGACTGCCTTCAAAAAAGGGAACACCAAGGCCCCGGTCTGCATTGATTGCCATACCGCCCATCAGATTCAGAGGATAGAGGTGGAGGCATGGAAGCTGGACATCGTCAGGGAGTGTGGGACATGCCATGAGGAGTTTTTAAAGACATACCGGGACACATACCATGGGCAGGTTACCTCCTTGGGGTTTACCCGGGTGGCCCGGTGCTCTGACTGCCATGGTTCCCATAACATCTTCCCTCCCACCCATCCTCTATCCACCCTTTCCAGGGAAAACAAGGTCATAACTTGCCGGAAGTGTCACCCCAAAGCCAATGTAAACTTTGTTAAATACGACCCCCATGCCGATCCCCATAATAAGGAAAAGAACCCTGCCCTTTATTACAGTTACAAATTCATGCATTACCTCCTGATAGGGGTTTTTGCCTTTTTTGCACCCCACACTTTACTCTGGCTTTTCCGGTCCCTTTTAGAGCATAAAAAGCTCAGAGGGAAGTGGCAACCTATGGAATCCGATAATACGGAGGACAGGACTGAGGAAAAGGGGGAGGGAAATGGAGGCTAAAAAGGGCCTGGAGGTAGCTAAAAAGGGGGAATTGTTGGAGAAGGAAGAGGAGGTCCATAAGGCCCCCGAGGCTGTTTATTATTGGCGTTTGAACCTCTACCACCGTTACCTCCACGGTATGGTAATAGTTAGTTTTTTGGGATTAGTGGCTACAGGGATGCCCCTAAAGTTCAGTCATACCCGCTGGGCGGTATGGCTCTCCCACTTTCTTGGGGGATTCGAGACAGCCGGGTTCTTTCATAGGGTCTTTGCCCTAATGACTTTCCTGTATTTTGGCCTCCATCTGGGCTATGTGGCATACCTCCTCCTTGTAAGGAAGGAAACGGGCCTATTCTGGGGCCCCAACTCCATGGTCCCCCAGCCCAAGGATTTTATCGAAATATACCAACACTTCCGATGGTTTTTAGGTCTCGGACCCAGGCCCAGGTTTGACCGCTGGACATACTGGGAGAAGTTCGACTATTGGGCGGTTTTCTGGGGGATAGCCATCATCGGCTCCTCCGGTCTTTTCCTCTGGTTTCCCACCTTCTTTGCCCGATTCTTTCCAGGATGGGTCTTCAACATAGCCCTGATCGTCCATAGCGATGAGGCCTTGCTTGCTGCTGCCTTCATCTTCACCGTTCATTTCTTTAATACCCATCTCCGCCCTGAGAGTTTCCCTTTTGACCCGGTAATATTCACAGGGAGGGTGAGGGAGGAGGAACTTATAAAGAAGCACCCTGTCGAGTATGAGCGCATGGTCCTTGAGGGGACCCTGGAGCGTTTCAGGGCAGAACCACCCCCTTTATGGCTAAGGAATTTCTCATGGATTGTGGGCTTCTCAGCCCTGGGGATAGGCCTGGTCCTTCTATTTTTAATTGTTTTAACCCTTTTCCGATGAGGGCTTCCCGTTTAGACCTTTCCGTCAAAATGGTGGTGATATGCTTATGAATTATTCTAAAAGAGCCCCCTGGCAGCTTACCAGGCTTTCGCTCCTCGCTCTTACTTTGAGTTTTCTCATTGCCGGATTGATAATCCCTGCCTTTGCTTCGACCAGAGGGGACCCTCTGGCAAAAGAGATAGAGGCCTGCCTTGAGTGTCATGGCCAACCCGGACTCAGCGTCACCCTGCCAAACGGGGAGGAGATGCCCCTATACGTGGATAGAAAGGCCTTTGCTTCCTCAATCCATGGGGATAAACTCCGATGCTCTGATTGTCACAGCGATATCCTGGGTTATCCCCATCCGGAGAGGAAGTTCAAGAACCGAAGGGATTACACCCTTATCCTCTACGAAAGCTGCAAGCAGTGCCACTTTGCCAATTATACCAAGTCTCTAGACAGCGTTCATTATTTCCTCCTTTCCCGGGGGGACCTCAGGGCCCCGGTGTGCGTTGACTGCCATACCGCCCATGAGGTAACCAGGCCAGATAGGCCCAGGGCAAGGATCTCCAGGACATGCGCCAGGTGTCACCCGGATATCTCCGACACATACCTGAAAAGCGTCCATGGCAAGGCCCTGATAGAAGAGGATAACCAGGATGTCCCTGTCTGCACTGACTGCCATAGGTCCCATAATATAGAAGACCCCCGGACCCCCACCTTTCTCTTAAAAACCCCAGAATTATGCGGCGGGTGTCATAAAAATGAAGCTCTCATGAAAAAGTATGGAATTTCAACTCAGGTGTTCTCGTCCTATATCAGGGATTTCCATGGGGTTACTACTAAGTTTTACAGAAAAAGGGTCCAGGACATAACCTCTTATACAGCGGTATGCACTGACTGCCACGGGGTCCATGATATAAGCAAGGCCCACGCCCCTGCCTCCCCGGTTATGAAGGCAAACCTGGTCAAGACATGCAGGAAATGCCACCCTGAGGCCAGCGAAAATTTCCCTGACGCCTGGCTCTCCCATTACGAGCCCAGCGTGGAAAAGGCAGCCCTGGTGTATTATGTAAAGCTTTTCTATACTATTTTTATTCCCTTCGTAGTCGGGGGGCTCCTTTTACAGATTCTCCTTCATGTCTGGCGAGTAGCCGTAGGGAGATAGCCAAGTTTAAATCCTAAATTCCAAATCCTAAATTCTAAACAATATCATTAGAAATATGGGGGTTCAATTCCTGAACCTGATAATAACCCAAATTTAGAGAAACGTGTTTATAAATCAAACCCATGTAGGGGTGGCATTTATGACACCCGAAGCCGATGATAATCGGCTGGCCGATGCCCCGTGAGTCGGCCAGCCGATATGCATCGGCTCTGGCCCAAGAACATCGGCCAAATAACGGGCTTGATAAATCAAGCCCCTACTACATAAAAATATGGAAAAATTGTTAAAAATTGAAATTTAGTCTCTTAAAACCCACACCAGATAAGGCTCTAAGAGTTTTCTGGAAGGCATTTATGAGAAAAGAATTAGAGGTAAAATCTAAGGTATGGCTGGAAGTGGAGGGGGAGGCTGTCCTGGGGCTTGGCAGGAAAATGCTCCTGGAGGCTATTCAAAGATATGGCTCTATAAGTCAGGCAGCAAGGGAAGTGGGCATATCATACCGTAAGGCCTGGGGCTATATCCATTCCATGGAGGAGCTCTTAGATACAAAGCTGGTAGAAACTAGAGTTGGGGGGAAAGGAGGCGGTGGCACCATCCTAACAGCCCAAGCCAGGGATTTACTGGCCCGTTATGATAAGCTATTAAAAGGGGTTAACGAGGCTATAGATGAGCGCTTTCACGAGATCTTTAGGTGAATAATTTTTTCCCTATCGTTATGCAAAATTTACATAACGAAAAGGGTTGCCCCCCTCTGCGAGTGCCCGGTGGTCCGCCCTGTAACTCAACCCTTTAGGGTTGATTAGATCAAGGCTTAGGCCTTGAGTCACGGATTTTCAGCAGCTATCAGTTAGCGAAAGACCGCTAAGTTGAATGAGGATAAAGTGAGTTTAAATAATAAGGACTATCGGTTTAATAGAAGCGAGATCAGCGGTGCCCTGGGGGACCTGGGGACCCTTATACCTCTCTCCCTTTCCCTGATAACTATGAATGGTCTGAATCCCACTTCTGTTTTCCTCTCAGTGGGCCTGCTTTATATCTTTGCCGGACTCTATTTTGGAATTCCTATGCCTGTCCAACCCCTCAAGGCAGTGGCCGCTATTCCCATCGCCTCAAGCCTGTCCCCTAATGTTATTAGCGCAGCCGCCTTTCTCATGGGGACCATCCTCCTCCTTTTATCCGTAACCCGGGCCGTAAATATCCTTGTTAAGGTCTTCTCGGTCCCTGTTATAAAGGGAATCCAGCTCAGCATTGGGTTCCTCCTCATGAAGAGCGGCCTTGAGTTGATGGCTAAAGGAGAGTTCCTTATCCATGGCCCTGATATGAGCATTTGGTCTCTTCCCATGGGCATCCTGGTTGGTCCTGTATCCCTTTTGCTCATTATGGTTTTCCTTCGATTCCCCATGGTTCCCACTTCCCTTCTGGTCCTCTCCTTTGGTATCCTTATGGGAGTATTCTTAGGTCCTCCATCCTTTTCGGGTTCCCCTTCCCTGGGTCCTGTTCTGCCTTCCCTCTCATGGCCGTCGGCAAAGGACTTCCTCTTGGCCTTCGTTCTCCTGGTGATTCCTCAGCTTCCATTGACCCTGGGAAATGCGGTAATCTCTACCACTGATGTGGCCAGGGAATACTTTGGTAGCAGGGCCCAGAGGGTGACCCCTAAGAGGCTGTGTTACAGTATGGGACTTGTAAATATTTGGGTAGGATTGACGGGTGGGATGCCTCTCTGCCATGGGGCGGGGGGAATGACGGCCCATTACCGGTTCGGGGCCAGGACGCCAGGTGCGAACCTCTTCATTGGTGGTTTTTGCCTCCTTTTATCCCTCGCCTTCGGACAGGCCTCCACCTTAGTCCTCTCCATTATTCCCTATTCTGTCCTCGGTGCCCTCCTCTTCTATGTAGGATGGAGGCACGTCCTCCTGATCGCAAGGGTGAGGAGGAGGCTTGATTACGCCACGGTATTTACCGTGGCAGGTGCCACCCTTATCTTCCGAAACCTGGCCATTGCCTGTGGGATAGGGATAGCCGTGGATTGGCTATTGAATCTCCAAGGAGTCCCCTCACCCCAGCCCTCTCCCCCCAGGGGAGAGAGAGAAGGTGAGCGATAAGCTTGGCTGTAACCTTTTAGGAGAAAGAAATAAAAATGGGATGTGTCCCTATTAATTAAGTTGGGTAACCCCCTCACCTCAGTCCTCTTGTAGTTGGTTTCAAATCCTTATTCTCTGGTCTCCACTCTCAAGTCTCTAATCTAATATTTAGGAGGGCAGGAGTAGAGTAGCCGCTAATAAGATAATGGTAAGGGCTATCATTATTGCCGCAGTCGCCACCCCTATGATGTTTTGAATCCCGGAATTTACGTAGTCCCCCATTAAGTCCCTATCATTTATGAGGAGGAGCATAATAATAAGGATAAAGGGGAGCAGGATACCGTTCAGAGTTTGGGAGAAGAACATAATAAGAAGGAGGGGTGCCTTCGGAAGGAGGATGACCCCTGCCCCGATCCCTACCATGGCCAGATAGATAGTGAAAAACTCAGGGGCCTGGGAAAAGGTCCGGTCAATCCCCGTTTCCCATCCTAGGCCCTCACAAACAGCATAGGCGGTGGCCAGAGGCACTATTGCCGCAGCAAAGGTGGAGGCATTGAATAGGCCGAAGGCAAAGAGGATACTGGCATAACGGCCAGCGAAGGGCTCAAGGGCAAGGGCGGCTTCTGCAGCTGTTTCCACGTTTATTCTATTTATATAGAGGGTTGCCCCACAGGCGACGATAATAAAGTAGGCCACGAGAGCAGCAACGATAGCTCCGAAAAAGACATCAATTCGAGAGTAACGGTAAAGCCTTATGTGGATGCCCTTGTCCACTATGGAGGACTGAAGATAGAACTGCATCCATGGAGCAATGGTGGTCCCTACCAGGGTAATGAGCATCACGATATAGCCAGTATCAAACTTAAAGGTGGGAATTAAGGTCTGATTTAAGACCGAGGACCACTCAGGGCGGGCCAGGATGCTGGAGATTATATAGACCAGATAGACCAGGCTGGCCCCAAGAAAGACCCTTTCTACCATCCGGTAGGTCCCTTTCACCACGAGCCATCCTACCATGGTTGCCACCAAAGGGACGGAGATATAGCGACTGACTCCGAAGATCTCCAGGCTTGCTGCCACGCCCGCGAATTCTGCTACCGTGTTGGCCAGATTGGTGAAGACCAAAAAGGCCATCACCAGAAGGGTTACCCTGAGGCCGTAGCGACCTCGGATAAGGTCGGCCAGGCCCTTTCCTGTAACGACCCCCATTCGGGCCCCCATCTCCTGGACTATGGCCAGGCAAAAGGCGATGAGGAACAGGGCCCAGAGCATACTGTACCCATACCGGGCTCCGGCCAGGGAATAGGTGGAAATCCCCCCTGCATCCTGGTCCACGCTGGCCGTAATAATCCCCGGACCCATAACCGCTAGGAAGAGTAGTATCTTCCTCCGGAGGTCGAGAAAGCGCATGATTAGTGTCTTTCCTGATCAGACGAATTTTTTCGGGACTCGCCTCTTCCATATCATGGGCAGGATCAGCTGAATAACGTCGTCAATGGTTACAATCCCTTTAAGTAGCCCATCGGCATCCACGACCGGAAGGGCCAGGAGATTGTATTTGGAGAGGGTTTCGGCCACCTCCCGGAGTTCCGTGTCAGTCCCCACGCTGATGACCTGCCTCACCATAACCTCCTCAAGGGTTTGATGGGGACTGGCGAGAATCAACTCCCGGAGGCTCAGGACGCCCAAGAGCCTCTCCTGGTCATCGACGATGTACAGGTAATATATAGTTTCTGCCTCTCGCGCTTCAGCCCGGATCCGCTCTATAGCCTCAGAAGCAGTAATATGGGGGGACATGGCTACGTATTCAGTGGTCATAAGCCCCCCTGCGGTATCCTCTTCGTGTTCCAATAACTCCACCACGTCCTCGGCCTCCTCCTGTTCCATGCTCTGAAGGAGCTCCTGGGCCTTGGCCTCGGGGAGGTCGTGGAGGATATCGGCAGCCTCATCAGGCTCCATCCTTTCCAGGATATCGGCAGCCTCTTCGCTATCCATCATTTGAATCAGGGAGGCCTGGACCTCGGGCTCTGCCTCGGTAATGGTCTCGGCTGCCGCATCCTCATCCAGGGATTCCAGGATGGCTGCCCGCTCGCTGGGATTCAGTTCTTCTATTATATCGGCAATATCGGCGGGATGGAGCTCGGCCAGCTTTGTATAAATGGCCTTCCTCCTAACCTTAGTTAGCTCGGTCTCAATTGGCTCTATGAACTCCCAGGAGATTACATGGCGGGGAAGGTCTAGTTTTAGCCTTGAGGCCAGTCGTTCTAAAGACCCCTCCATTCCCAGGTGGCGCAGGATCCCTCTGAGACCTGCTTCCACAGATTTAAGGAGGAATCTCCCCTCTTCCTCATCGAACACCAGGTCATTAACCCTAATTGCCCTCCGCCCCTGGGTATCTACAACCTTTTTGTCCAGGAGGTTCTTCCCCAGGAGCATCTCATCCGCTCGAATCCGGCTTGCCTCTATCCCTTCCAGGGGGACCCGGAGGTAGACAGGACCTCTTCCCCCCTTGGGTAATGGGGTTACCTGTTCCCAGGGGACAATCAGGTCATCCATGCCAGGGCGAGCGATCAGAAGCTTTGTTACCTGGGGAAAGGTACCCCACATCCAACCTACCACGTCCTTGACCTTCCCAACGGGATTTCCATTAGGGTCAAAGACGGGGCTGTTCCTGAAATGAATAAAAGAGACGGGCTTCATAATTATTGATAAACTGTAGTTGCCTGATTTATCAGGCACAGGGCCCGACCCGCCAAAGGCGGGTGCCCCGAGGTCAGCCCCTACTGTAGGGGCGGGGCTCTGTCCCCGCCCTCGCTCCATAAATGGGGCCACTACAATGGTTCGATGAATCGAGCAACTACAGCTTGTTTAGTATTATTTATCCTTTTTGTCAAGGCCTTTCTTGTTTTTACTATTAATTTAACCCTAATTATGGTATCCTTTTTAAAAAATGGAGAGGATAAGATTCATTGCGGATACCATGTTGGGCCGTCTGGCCAAATGGCTCCGTATCCTGGGTTACGATACTATTTATTTTTCAGGGAGGGATGACGACCTCCTCCTCCAGATGGCCAGGGAGGAGGGGAGGGTCCTCCTTACCCGGGATACCCGCCTCCTTCAAAATAAAGGCCTTGGGCCCCATCTTTTCATCTCTAGCGACCACCTGAAGGAGCAGCTCCGTCAGGTAGTGGCTAAGTTCAAGCTTGACCCGGAGGAGGGGTTTGGTAGCCGCTGCCCCCGATGCAATTCAGAGCTGGTGGGTATCGAGAAGGGGGAGGTCGAGGGCCTGGTCCCTGAGTTTGTATTTAGGGAGCAGGAGGAGTTTTACCGGTGCACCGGATGCACCCGTATCTACTGGTCGGGGAGCCATATGCAGAGGATGGCAGAAAGGTTACAGGAGATATGCGGATAGCCTTTATGGGGACCCCAGATTTTGCCGTTCCTTCCCTGGCCCGCATCCTCCAGGATGGCCATTCTATTCTGGCAGTGGTGACCCAGCCTGACCGGCCAGCAGGGAGGGGAAAGCACATGAGCGCTCCACCCGTTAAAAGGTTCGCTCGAGAGCACGGCCTCCCCCTTTACCAGCCAGAGAAAATTGAAGATGAGCCTTTTTACCGCCTCTTGAAGGGCTTAAATCTTGAGGCAATCGTGGTGGTAGCG
>FWPU01009185.1_pt1 | contig 15868 bp, 9 predicted proteins | sample 2228361 | NCBI WGS metagenome assembly FWPU01 (sample SAMEA103939777, study PRJEB20133) | metagenome
TTCATTATATATTTTTTATAACTATTCCTTTTTTTTTATTTGACTTCAATATATCTTTTCTTAATTCATATTCTATGAAGAGAATTACATATATAAGTCGATTTTCAGAAGGACTAACCCAGGAGGATGTAAAGCAAATTGCAGAGATTTCAGTAAAAAATAACAAAAGAGATCATCTAACAGGTGTCCTATTGGTATCAGGAAATATTTTTTATCAGATTATCGAAGGTGAAGAAGAAAAATTGGATTATCGCTTTCAGAAAATTCTGAATGATAAGCGACATAGAGATATTTTTGTTCTTAAATTGGAAGAAAATATAACAGAAAGAAAGTATACAGATTGGGCTATGAATACAGTAATTCTTGATTCAACTTCAGATCTTTTAACTCAGGCTATTTTTTCAATGCTTGATTCTTTTTCAGATTCTATAGATATTTTAAAAAAATATATTTCCGAAATCGTATTAAATGATTTACGATTTGGGAAAAATCCCCTTCAAAAAAATCCAAATTTTAAAGATTATTTAGTGATTTTTGGAGATATATTTTTTAGTTCATTATTAACAGAAAAATTATCTGTTGAAACAGTATCTGAGTTGTTTCATTTTTTCTTTGAGATTGCCATTGATAAAATCCATTCAAAAGGAGGTATTGTTTCTAAATTAATGGGGGATGGATTGATGGCATATTTTCCTATAGAAAAAGCAAATGAAGCAATCGACTCTTTGATTGAAATTACCGGTGAATTGAAAAAATACCATAATCTAAATTTAGAAGAAAATCTATTTTCAATGTTATATGCTGGATTTGGTATTTCATCTGGTAGGGTATATGAAGGTAATCTTGGCACGAAAGAAAGATTGGATTTTACCATTCTAGGAAATTGTGTAAATATTGCAGCTCGACTGGAAAAAGCAACACGCCGAATAAAAAGAAATATCTTATTTGATGAAAGCCTCCTGAATTTTTTAACGAGGAACGATGTTATCTATGTAGCTGAGATCAAAATTCGAAATGTAATGAAACCACTTAAAGTTTATAGTTTAAATCAACCGCAAACTCAATATGATTATGAATATGGAGAAATAAAAGAAGCTATTGCAAAATTATAGCTATTTTATATCTCAGATTGTCTTTCGTTGAGTTTATTTAGTTTTTTGACAAAGAAAAATCAAAAAAAACTCTGGATTTTATGTTATTTCAGAGTAAATTTTTTGAGCACATTTTCAGATTTTATAATTTCATTATCAAGATAAACAAAAGGAATTTTTCTGGGTGTGAATTATTGTTCAGCTATCAATACACAATGATATTGATAAAAATTTTAGTTAAAAAAAATTGGAATATTCAGTAAGCATAGAATAAAATGTTTATTATTGATTCAAAGATAAAAAAAGAACTCAATTTAGAAATATTTTATTTAGATCAAAATTTAGATTTACTGATTTGTGAAGAATTAAAAATTGATCATTTGCATTTTGATAGTCGACAGATAAAACCACGAAATTTTTTTATCGCTCTAAAAGGGAATAGAGATGGTCATGATTTTATTTTGAATGCTTTTGAAAATAATGCTGAGGGAGTTATTATCAATTCTGATCATTTTGATCCAGCTCTTTATGAGTTAAAACAAAGGGGGGTTATAAAAAAATATATAATTGCGGTTAAAAATACCTTTCAATTTTTAAGAGATGCATCCAGAATTCAGAGGGAAAAATTTTTAAATCCCATATTTGCAGTACTTGGTTCAAATGGAAAGACTTCCACGAAAGATTTATTGGGTAAAATGTTAAGTTTTTTTTATAAAAACGTTTATATAACTCCCGGCAACTGGAATAATGAAATAGGTCTTCCTCTTAGTCTACTGAATAAGCCTGAGAATTCTGATGTAATGGTTCTGGAATTGGGAATGAATCATCCTGGAGAAATAGCAAAATTATCTAACATTGTAAAACCAGATTATGTTCTTATTCCTTCCATAGGAAGAGAACATATGGAGTTTTTTACTAATCTGGAAGAAGTGGCAAAAGCAGAATTGGAGGTAATAGACTTTATAAAAGAAGGAGGGTATATTTTTTATCCTTCAGATGCCCCTTTGATTGATTGGTTAAAATCCAGAACATCACAAAAAAAAATACATCTTATCTTATTTAATTTAATAAAAGAAAATATAAATTATGATGATGTAGAAACAGCATTTTTAAGCGAAAGCAGAATCCAATGGAAAGGAATATTTCTGGAAAATCAAAATATAAAGCATCTGGGAATGTTAAGAAATTTTTATTTATGTTTTCTGGCAATTTATTTATCGCAGAATTCTCAAATTCGAAAATCTTTAAATGAATTTATAAAGTATATTTCCCAATTAAGAATTGATACCAGACAGAGATTTCAATTTTATTATTACGAAAATACAATTTTAATCGATGATACATACAATGCAAATCCCGATTCTTTTCTTGTTGCCATTGAGTCTATGAGAAATGTGTTTCCAGAGGAAAGGTTAGCGTGTATAGCTGGGCATATGGCAGAATTAGGGGAGTTTTCATACAAAGGACATAAAATGATAGGAAAGGCTTTAGATCAATATCGTATTGATTTATTAGCAATATGTGGCAATCAAGATGTAAAATTTCTCCTCGAAGGATATAAAAATAAAAATGTAGCTTATTTTGAATCCAGTGAAATTCTTGCTACTAATTTAGATAATTTTAATTTAAAAAATTACAAAGCAATTTTAATTAAAGGATCACGTTCAGCAAAAATGGAAGTTATACTAAAAAAAATATTAGGAAATAATTATGTTTGAATATCTTTATACCAGCTTTGAATTACCCGGTTTTTTTCGAATTTTTGGATATGTGAGTTTTCGGGCAATTTTAGCGGGATTAGTATCTATGATTATAAGTTTTGCCATCGGGGATAGGATTATTTTATGGTTAAAAAAAATTAAATTTGGGGAAACAATTCGAGAAGATGGTCCGAAAACTCATTTTTCCAAAGCAGGAACTCCAACGATGGGTGGTATTTTAATTCTTTTAAGTACTTTTATCTCCTGTTTTTTATTTGGAAATTTTAAAAATATTTATTTTAACCTATTATTATATGGGACACTTCTTTTAGGTTTAATTGGCTTTTTTGATGATTACACGAAAGTAGTTTTGAAAAATAAAAAAGGAGTTCCTGCTCGCGTTAAATTGTTTTTGACCTTACTAGTAGCAGCTTTTTTTATTTATATTTACTATCAATATACTCCTCATTGGGTGGAAAGAGAAAAAGGAATAGATTATAAAATTACTTCATTGTTTGTTCCTTTTTATAAATATCCTTTACTAACTATGCCACTAGTTGTTGCCGTAGTATTATGGGTTTTTGCCATACTGGGAACTATCCACGGAGTCAACCTGACTGATGGACTGGATGGACTGGCTATTGGAACTGTTTCTATTGTAACTGTTACACTGGGAGCATTCGCATATATAACGGGTACGCCAAAGGTAGCAGATTATTTGAATATACCTTATGTAGAAACTGCTCATGAAATCTCAGTTTTTTTATCTGCTCTTGCTGGAGCAGGTATTGGATTTTTATGGTTTAATGCTCCTCCTGCAATGGTATTTATGGGAGATACTGGTTCTTTGGCTCTTGGAGGAGTACTAGGAATGACAGTAATTATTTTAAAAAAAGAAATTTTGTTTATTATTCTGGGTGGAGTTTTTGTAATGGAAGCAATTTCAGTAATGATTCAGGTAGCATCTTATAAATTAACAAAAAAAAGAGTTTTTAAAATGGCTCCCATCCATCATCATTTTGAGTTATCAGGCTGGCCTGAAACAAGAATTGTAATTCGTTTCTGGCTGGTAGGTATTATTTTGTCTTTAATTTCTATTTCGACTTTGAGATTACAATGAATTTAGATTTACAGAGTAAAAATGTATTTGTACTGGGAGCAGGTGGATTAAGTGGAATAGCTATTCTTCGTCTGGTAGGTGAATTTTCAAAAAATATTTATATTTATGATGACAATAAAAATATAAATTTTAATGGAAATATTCAAAATTTTTCTTTCATTGATTCTTTCGATCTTGAAGATATTTGTAAAAATCTGGATAAATATCATTTTGATTATTGTTTTATCTCTCCGGGATTTCCGAGAAGTTCTCTTTTTGCAAAATATTTCGAGGAGAGACAGATACCTGTTATTGGAGAATTAGATCTCGGATATTATTTTATTAATCAGTATACAAAACCTTTCATAGTAGCTATCACCGGGACCGATGGAAAATCAACTACTACCAATTTAACTGCTGAATTATTTCGTTCTCAGAATATAAAAGCCATAGAATGCGGGAATTATGGAAAACCTCTATCTGAACTGGCGCTAGAATACAAAAATAACAGAAATTTTGATGATGTTCTTGTAGTGGAATGTTCATCTTATCAACTAGAAAAGCTTTATTTTTTCAGACCCGATGTGGGAATGTTATTAAACCTGGCAGAAGATCATCTGGATCGATATGAGGATCTAAAAGAATATCTAAAGGCAAAACTTAATATGATTCAATTTATGAATAAAGAAAATTATTTTTTAACTTCAAAACAGGTCTATCAATTAATGTTGGATATGGATCTGATTTCTGTATTAAATCAGACAAATTATAAAATTCTTGATTTTGAGAATTTAAAAAAAGAATGTATAAATATTTTTAATATTCCATTTTACTGGAAGAATTTTCCCGTGGATAATAATCATAATAGAATGAATCTAAGTTTTGCAATAGAGGCTTTAGAAATATATTTTAAAAAAAATTCAAAAAAAATTATCATAGATAATGTATTATCATTATTAAGTCATTATCGCGGTTTACCTCACAGAATGGAAAAAATTAAAGAAATCAATAATATTTTATTTATTGACGATAGTAAGTCTACAACGGTTCAATCTTTGTTATCTGCTCTGGAAACATTTAAGAATTATAAAATTTTTCTACTGATAGGAGGAGTGGATAAAAATTTAAATTTCAATCCCATCAATGATTTACAAATTAAAAAAGAAAATCGTTTAAAAATTTATCCCTATGGATCTGCTGCTGAAAAAATCAAAAATCAGTTAAATTTAGAAAAGAAATATACAGATATGGAACAGGCATTTCTGGATATAATTCAGGATATCCATCAATGTAAAAAACAAAATCAAAAAGAAACCTATATTGTCCTGTTAAGTCCTGCCTGTGCCTCTTTTGATCAATATAAAAATTATCATGAAAGAGGAGAATATTTTCGCTCTCTGGTGAATCAATATATCTATGAATTCGAAACTTGAATACTGGTTATTGTTCTTTCTTTTTGTATTGATTATATTTGGAACCTGGATTCAATTTTCTGCATCTTCTATTTATGCATATAATAAATTCAACGATATGTATTATTTTTCTCATAAACAGGTAATCTGGCATTTTACCGGAATTTTTTTAATGTTTCTTACAATTTTTTTCCCTTTAAAATTTATAAAAAAAAATATAGTTTTTTTAATGTATTTTACAATATTTCTTTTAATTTTAGTTTATGTTCCCGGCATAAGTAGATCAGTTTATGATGAAGTGGGGCAGATGGATTTTAAAAGATGGATAAGTATTTTGGGTATTACCCTTCAACCATCTGAATTTGCAAAAATAAGTTTTCTTTTATATATAGCTTATCTGGTAGAGAAATATGACCTTGAGCAAATAAATAAAATTTATAAAGAAATTTTACCTCTTTTAATTATACTTATTTTATTATTTTTTCAGCCTCAATATGGAACAATGCTTTTATTAATTCTTGTTGCAATTGCTCTCTTAATTATTTCTGGATTTCCGATAATTCGATTTTTTCTATTATTCGTATCTTTTGTTCCGATAATTATCTTACTTGGTTTATTACAGCCTTACCGATTTGAAAGAATAAGAATCTGGTTAAATCCGGAAGAATATAAATTTGATAAAGGATATCAAATTTATATGTCCTTTAAAGCATTTCGAGAAGGGGGATTATGGGGAACTGATATACATAAAGGAATTGCCCATAGATACCTAACTTATGGTTATACTGATTTTATTTTTTCATTATTAGCAGAAAATCTCGGTTTGATGGGAATAATTTTTTTATTGTTTTTATTTTTATCCATATTAATTTTAGGTTTTATGTTAGTAAAGGAAATTGATGATCCCTTTTATTATGTTCTTGCATCTGGTATATTGATATTATTTCTTTTTCAGGTGTTAATCAATATATTTGTTACAACAGGACTTATACCTGTTACGGGTATAGGTTTACCTTTTGTTAGCTATGGAGGATCTTCATTGATAAGTTATTATATTTTATTTGGTATTTTTTTTAATATTTTGCGAATCAATCAAAAATAGGATAATTATGAAAAAATCAAAGGTTTTGATTATAGCAGGTGGAACAGGAGGTCATATTTATCCCGGTTTATCTTTGTATCAAGTGTTTCATAGATTTTCATCTGAGGATGTATTATTTTTAAGTATTCCTAGAAATAAAAACTATAAAGAGCTGACTAAGTTAAATTTATATTTTTATAATGCTCCTCGATTTTCTTTTAAAAGAAAGGATTTATTTTTGTTCTTACCTTTGTTTTTTATTGCTTTTTTGAAAGTTTTCTATATAATTATCAGAGAAAAAGTAGATATTCTGGTGGGATTGGGAGGATATCCCACTGTTCCAGCACTTTTAGCAGGTATTCTCTTAAGAAAAAATATTTATATGTGTGAGCAAAATGTAATACCGGGAAAAGTTACTGTTTTTTTTTCAAAATGGGCTCGAAAAATTTTTTTTACTTTCCCACCTGAAGAAAAATATCAAATTCATTTTAAAGATAAAATTGTACTAACAGGTAATCCTTTTCGCGAAGATTTATATAAAAAAGCCATCTCAATTAAAAGAACAAGTAAATCTCCTCAAACTATATTTATAACTGGAGGAAGTCAGGGCGCTAGACAACTTAACGAAATGCTACTAAATTTGTGGAAGAAATATCCCGATTTTTCAAAAAGATATAATTGGATTATTCAAACAGGGGGAGAGCATTTTTCAAAATATAGTGAGGAAATAAAAAGGTTAAGTTTTTCAAAGAATATCCATGCTTTTGATTTTTCACATAATATTTATCAATATTTTGAAAAATCAGAAATATTAATCTGTAGAGCAGGAGCAGGTAACATTAGCGAAGGAATATTATTTTCTTTACCTATGATTTTAATCCCTTATCCTTATGCAACAGATAATCATCAGGAAGCAAATGCTAGATTTGTAGAAAAAGTAGGATGTGCTGAGGTAATTTTAACAAAAACTAATGAACCTGAAATATTGCAGGAAAAACTAAAATTAATTATAAAAAAATATAAATATTATTTTAAAAATATAAAATCTATACAGTATAATGAAAATCCGTCAGAGATTATTTATAAAGAAATTAGTAATGACCGAAAACTCTATGTTTTAAATCCTCAGCAGCATTCATAAAATACACATATGCTTCATGGGGCGTTCCATAAGGACTAAAATATTTATGCACATCGCCATCATGCCAGAATTTAGTACTCATATAATAAAAATGATCTGAGGTTAATAATTTTCTCCATTGTTCGATAAGAAATGGATCATTTTTCTTCTTTACATCTTGTTCAATTTCGTAAATGCTATGAAGAGCTTCTCTTTGCATACTATTACCCATCCATGCAGAGAGGTCTCTTTCTATATCTGCCCAGGAAATCGCATAATCAGTATCAATTTCACCAACGGGCATGTATAAATTGGCAACTTCTGATACAGTGGAAAATTTAAAATCGGTATGTTTTAAAATGTACTCTGGAAGTTTTTCCATAAATTCAAAGATTCCAGTTTCTTTCCATTGATGTTCCCCAAAGGTTTCATAGTCCATAAATAAATTAACAACATTGCCATTACCCGCTATGTTATGAATCCAGTGAGCAAATTTATCAGCTGTTAAAGGATATTCTTCCCAGCTTCGATTCGAAAATCGAAAAGCAATATCATCGCTGAGTCTATAATTTTTTAACAAACATTTGATTTGGGGAGAATATCGGGGTTTATATAAAAAATTAGGACTTCTCCAGTGGAGAATTTTTTCAGTTCCTTCTGTTAGAATGGATTTAAATCCCATAGAAGCAATTAACCAAGCTATATGATTGTTATAAATTAATTCTGTATTTCGAAATGATTTTGGAGTATATCCAAACTCTTTTTGCATTAACTGAATATGCATCTGAACTTGTTCTTTAAATTCACTATCTGAGAAAATACTAGCAAGGGAATGATAGTATGTTTCTGCCAGTAATTCAACATATCTCGTATCCACAAGAGCTTTAAATAAATCGAGAGTTTCGGGAGACCATTTTTTTAACTGTTCAATCAATGTGCCAGTTATCGAAAATGTGACTTTAAACTCTCCCTTATATCTTTGAATTAATTTTAATAATAATGTATTCATTGGAATATAACATTTTTCAGCTACCTTTTGAATAATTTTTTGATTTTTTTCATCATCAAAGTAGTTATGATTTCCTATATCAAAAAAACTATAATGTCTCAGTCGATATGGTTGATGTGCTTCGAAATAAAAACAAACGGAATTCATATAGCCTCATATTGTTTTTTTTTTAAAACATATTCATAAACTTCTTCTACTCTTTTTGCACTTTCTTCCCAGCTGAGCTTTTGTAAATCCTCTGTGAGAGTTTTTGTAAGAATTTCCTGTTTTAATTCAGGATCTTTTAGTAATTTGATAATATTGCGGGCAATATCCTCTACATCCCAGAAATCGACTTTAATTGCGTTCTGGACGACTTCTGCAACTCCCGATTGTTTTGAAACAATAACAGGAACTCCGGATTTTAACGCTTCAAGAACCGTTAAGCCAAATGGTTCTGAAACCGAAGGCAAAACATAAACATCACTCATTTTAAATACTTCGTCAATTTTTTCTCTATCAATAAAACCTGTATAATGGAAGTATTTACCTACTCCAAGATCTGCAGCCATTTCAATCATTCTTGCATACATATCTCCAGAGCCTACCATAAGAAATTTAACGTTCTGAATTTCTTCGATAACTTTTTTTGCAGCGCGAACAAAATAGTCCGGCCCTTTCTGAAAAGTAATTCTTCCGACAAAAAGGACAATTTTCTGGCGAATGGGTTTTTTAATTTTAACTTCTCGATATTCTTCTTTAAATTCGATAGCATTGTATACAGGAAAAATTTTATCGGGATAAATCTGGTATTTTTCAATAATTAAATTTTTTGTATAATTGCTGACTGTAATAATGGCATCTGCCTGTTGAAAACTATATTTTTCTAAATCATAAACATATTGATTGGGATGATCTCCAGATCTATCAAATTCAGTAGCGTGTACGTGCAATACAAGTGGTTTTGATGTTAAGTATCGTGCATATAAAGCTGCTGGATAAGTTATCCAGTCGTGAGCATGAATAATGTCAATGGACTTTTTAATTTTTGATGCAATCTTTGCCACAAATTCTGCGAAAATTTGAATTTCATAAAATAAATTTTTCCCGTATCCTCCTTCAAGAAACGGGATTTTTTCCTGAGTTTCTAAAATTTCTTCGTAAAAATAAATATCGTTTTCTTTTATAAAATTTTCTTTTAACTTTAATAATTTACTCTGATAAACACTTAAAGAAGGAATATGCATTGTTTCTATTATAAAATTTAAGAATTCTTCACGAGTTAATGGGAGAAATCTGGAATTAATTCCTATGACAACGATGTTTTTATCTTTGGGTTCATTACCAGTAATTCTTGGCAAGATCATTAAAATTTTATGACCAAGTTTTCCCAGTGCTCTGGCAATGCCTCTTGATGCAATTGCTAAGCCTCCAATAATTCGCGGAGGGTATTCCCATCCAATCATAAGTATTCTTTTTTTCATCATATAATTTGTCCTGTTATTTATTTTTAAAGCTTGATTTATTTTTTAAAATAATTTAATTGTTTTCAAAAATACTTGAAAAAAAATTAAGAATGAATGTCAATTAAAAAAAATTATGTTTAAATTTGAATTTAGGATTTTTTATGAAAGTTCATATAAACCTTAAGGAAGGCTTCCCTTATCCACTTGGTGCAACATGGGATGGCTCTGGAGTAAATTTTGCATTGTATTCTAGATATGCTGAAGCTGTATATTTATGTTTATTTGATTATGAAGATAATCAGACAGAAATTGCATGTATTCCGGTAAGGAATAGAACGAATTATATATGGCATTGTTATGTAGAAGGAATTCGCCCAGGACAATTATACGGGTATAGAGTATATGGACCGTATGATCCCTCAAAAGGCTTACGATTTAATCCCTCCAAAATATTGCTGGATCCTTATGCTCTGGCAATTGGAAGAGATATTGTATGGGGTGATGAACATTTTGGTTATAAATATCCTTATCGATTTGACAAAAAGGATACAAGAGATAATGCTTCTACTGCTATATTGGGGGCAGTGATTGATCCAGCTTTTACCTGGGGTGGAGATAAACAATTAAGAATACCTTGGAAGGATACAGTTATATACGAAGTTCATATAAAAGGTTTTACAATGTTAAATTCTTTAATACCAGAGAAGATCCGAGGAACTTATTTAGGTTTTGCCACTGAACCCGTCATTAATTATCTTAAAGATTTAGGGATTACAAGCATTGAATTTTTACCTATTCAACATAGTCTAACAGAATATCATTTATATAAACAGGGTAAGAGAAACTACTGGGGTTATAATCCTATCTCTTTTTTTGCTCCCAATCCCAACTATGCTTATGGTAAAAGGGTAACTGATTCCATCAATGAATTTAAAACGATGGTTAAAATTTTACATCAGGCAGGATTTGAGGTAATTCTGGATGTGGTTTATAATCATACTGCGGAGGGAGATCATACCGGACCTACACTTTCATTTCGTGGAATTGATAATTTATCCTATTATCGTGTTTATGAAGAAAGACCGGATCTTTACCTCGATTTTACTGGATGTGGTAATACTCTAAATCATCAAAATCATGAAGTGTTAAGATTAATTATGGATTCTCTAAGATACTGGATTACAGAAATGCATATTGATGGATTTCGTTTTGATTTAGCATCTGCGCTTGCAAGAGAACTTTATGAAGTGGATAGATTAACTTCATTTTTTGCAATTATCCAGCAGGATCCTGTAATTTCTCAGGTAAAATTAATTGCGGAACCATGGGATTTAGGAAAGGATGGATATCAGGTAGGAAATTTTCCTCCCGGCTGGTCTGAATGGAATGGGAAGTTTAGAGATACTGTTAGAAAAGTGATCAATGAATATGATCATTCGCTGGCTGAATTCATTACCCGTATTTCTGGTTCCAGCGATTTATATAAAAAAGATGATAGAAAAACCTATTCAAGTATAAATTTCGTAACCTCTCATGATGGATTTACTCTAAGGGATCTGGTTTCTTATAATCAGAAGCATAATCAAGAAAATGGTTTCAATAATCTTGATGGTTTTGATTTAAATTATAGCAATAATTATGGAGTCGAAGGCGATACTACAGAGAACAAAATTAAAATTTACCGATTAAAAAAGCAGAAATTATTTCTTACCACTCTTCTTATTTCTCAGGGTGTTCCTATGATTTTAGCTGGAGATGAAATTAATCATACACAGAGAGGAAATAATAATGCCTTCTGTCAGGATAATGAAATCAGTTATTTGAACTGGAATCTGGATGAATATGCAGAAGAATTGTTAACTTTTACAAAATATTTATTTTTTTTAAGAAAGAAAAATGAAGTTTTCAGGCGAAATGATTTCTTTCTTGGAGAAGAAAAAAAAATTATGGAAGTTAAAGATGTTTATTGGATTTCTCCAAAAGGAAAAGAAATGCAAATTGAAGACTGGCAAAATTCAATGTCTCTGGGTATGTTACTTCCCTCAGAATTCGGAGAAAGATTTGATTTTTATTCAGCACTGGAGGGAGAAACTTTTTTAGTAATTTTTAACCTTCATAAGGATAATATCTTATTTACGCTACCAGAAATTATTCAGACTCGGTGGAGAATTATTTTAGATACCAATAAATTTATTTTCCTCAATTTTGGGGAAGAATCACAGGAATATATATTAAAATTGCTGTATAAAGAAAAGTCGGGGCAGAGATTTTATGAAATCATTGAATCCCTGATGTCTAACGGTATTATCTATGCAAGTGGTGAATCTATAATGATTCCCCCTGATTCAATTTTAATCTTGAAAGCTGAAAGAGGCTGGAAAGAAGCTCATGTAAAACGTTCATTAAGATTAAAATTACTGGAGATACTGATTAAGGAACTCGGAATACAGAAAAAATATTATGATCTTAAAGGCAAAGAATATCAACTTAATCATCGAGATTTATTTAAAATTCTTCGAGCATTTCATTTACCAGTAAAGGATATGGCTTCTATTGAAACTGTTTATGAAAATTATGTTAATGATAAATGGATGCAGGAAATTATTCCTGTTCAAGTTATCTGTGAAAAGGATTTTATAGGAATTGATATTTATATTCCAGAAAAAATAAAAACATTCTCTATTGAAATTATTGATAACAATAAAGTTCTATACAATAAAGAAATTCTCAGTTATCAGCCTCTCGAAACTCATGAAATTTCATTTTCGAAAACAAATAAAGTAAAAATTATTCATACAAGATTAGAATTGAACTTAAAACTTCCTTTGGGTTATTATGAATTATTGCTTAAAAATGAAAATGATATTGCAGCAAGAGGAAATATTATTGTATATCCAGATAAATGTTATAATAATCAAAAGATTTTTACAGGTGTATGGATTCAGCTTTATGCTTTAAGAAGTGTTTCCAATTTAGGAATTGGAGATTTTGGAGATTTAAAAAAATTAGCATTGATTTTAAAGAAATATAAATTTAATTTAATAGGACTTTCTCCTTTACATTTACTTCCTTTAAGTCATCCCGATTTACATAGTCCTTATTATCCCAGCAGCAGACTGATTATTCATCCAGTTTATATCCATATTTTTCAGATGGAAGAATTTTTAAATAGCGAGAAAGTAAAAAATAAATGGAAAGAATTAATTCCAGAAATTGAGAGGGAGAAGAAAAATTCAATTATTGATTATGAGAAAGTGTATCAGATAAAAAAACTTTTATTATATGAAATTTACAAAGAATTTATAACAGATCCAAAATATAAATCTCGATATGAAACGTTCAGAGAATATAAAAATAAAAATGAGTATCTGGAATATCATGCATTATATGAAGCAGTAATGGATGTTTTCAAAAATGTATCTTTCCCAAAAGAAATTTTTATTAAGGATTCAGAAATCTATCAACAATTTTATACACAATATTCTGGAAAAATTGAATTCTACTCGTATTTGTTTTATGTTGCAGAAACTCAGTTTTTAGAGCTTCAGAAAGAGTTATTAAAAAATGGTATTTATTTGTACATAGATCTTGCTGTGGGGAGTGCTCCTAATCACTCAGAAGAAGTATACTTTAAAGAACAATTTCCTCACGTAATCTCTTCGCGAGCAAGAGCAGGATCACCTCCTGATGATTTTACATCTGAAGGACAGGATTGGGGAATTACTGTTTTTAATCCCTTATATCTAAAAAAATATTCTTTTGAGCCTTTTATTCAACTACTCCGAAAAAATATGTGGAATCAGAGTTTATTAAGAATTGATCATATAATGTGGTTATACAGATTATTCTGGATTGTTCGCGAAGGTGAAGAAGTTTCATCTACTTATGTACATTATCCATCGACAGAGCTATTTGGAATACTAGCCCTCGAAAGCAGAAAAAACGAATGTATCGTTATAGGAGAAGATTTAGGTGTAGTGCCAGAAGAAATAAGACAAATTTTATACGAAAAACATATTTATTCCTGGAAGGTACTTTATTTTGAAAAACATAAAGATGGATATATAGATCCCAATCAATATCCTATTCAGAGTATAGCTACACTGAATACTCATGATTTACCAACCCTGGGAGGATTCTGGTCTGGTAAAGATTTAGAGGAAAGATATAGATTAGGTTTTATTAAATCTCAGGAAGAATTCTTAAATGCTATGCAAAATCGAAGAGAAGAAAAGAAATTACTGATTCAAATGTTAGAGAAAAAAGATTTATTAAAAGAACTGGATTATCAATTAACAGAAGATAGTATTTATGATCCTATTATTGCATATTTAGTTCATAAGTCTTTTGCCTATTGTCCATCTCAGATCTTTCTGGCGTCTCTATATGATTTAATAGGTGATATTCAACAGCCCAATATGCCAGGAACTACAATTGAATATCCAAACTGGTCAATTCGTTATTCTGTATCTATTGAAGAACTTGAAGAAAATCTGTATTTTCAGAAAATTATTTCTGCTTTAAGTGATCGATTAAATGAGACATAATAAGTTGATAGCCTTTTTCACTTGGATGACCATCAAAAATAAAATAATAGTTTTCTTCAATGAAAAATTTACGAATGTCTATCACTTCTACCGAATGATTTTTGAAAAATTCATAAACCAGCTGTGTTAATTTTGAATCCAAATCTGCTTTTTTTGTTTTAATGTTCATTCCGGGATAAATGACAACTAGAAATCTTTTTATCCTCTGGTTTTCTTTTATAAATTTTATCAATTTTTTTATATTTTCAAAAGTTATATGTGTATAATTTGCAATTTCTGGGGTAATATTTTCTGCTTCAGGTACTTTTTTTTGCCTGTACTGATTTCTTAAATATAATAAAGAATTATAAATATTTGAATGTCTTGATAAATAAAAATGAATTGTAAAAAGATTTGATTTTAAAGTATGCGATTGTATTTGTAACTCCTTAATATCGTCGTAAAAATCAGAGGTATTATAAACCCAGATTAAAGTCTGAATTTGAGTTTCTGGATGATCTTCAAGTCCCTTTTTCAGCCTTTGTAAAATTCCTTTTGTTCCGAGAGAATCAATTCCTAAATTCCTTACGGGAATAGAAAGACTTTGATCTAAAAGATAGGGAATTGAATTTTCATCGTTGACTAGATAACCAAAGCTGATGGAATCACCTATAAACCAGATTTCTTCTTGATTTTCTTTTGAGATAGTTCTGGTGGTAATCCTTTCTCCAAAAGAATTTGTAGATAATTTCCATAATTGGTGATCTTCCCTCAAGAAATATCCGCTTATATTTGAACATAAAAAAATATAATCATCTACCATACAATGTGTTTTTTTATATTCGCGTTGATTTTTAATTTTTTTGTTAAAATTTAAAGAAAATTCGGCAATAATAAATAAAATTAAAATAACTTTAATTATCTTCCACACATTCGCCTTCTAAATAAAATCGATTAATTTTAGGAAATTCTTTTTTACCGGTGATTTTAATTTTATAGACTTTCCCTTTTTTAAGTTCACATAAAGCCGCTCCTCTCGCAGAATTTCGAATCACAATGAATTCAATTATATATTTTCCTTCGGTGAGATATAGAAAATCGTAATAAATTTCAGAACTGGGATTTTTTTCATCCCCCATCTGAACTTTTAATCTCATACCACTTGAATGAATAGTAGCAATTTCCTTTTCTTCTCTATATTCTTTATAATTTTGAAATTTTTTGGGCGGAATACAATAGACAAAACCTGAAAAAATAAAAACTAAAATTATGATATTAAATTTCATAATATGCACTTTATCATTATTTTTTTTCTTGCTTTCTTTTCTTTTCCTTCCTCTCTTCTCCGTCAAAACAGCCTCAGCCCAGTCTCTTTCCCCGGATGT
>FWPU01009186.1_pt1 | contig 15866 bp, 13 predicted proteins | sample 2228361 | NCBI WGS metagenome assembly FWPU01 (sample SAMEA103939777, study PRJEB20133) | metagenome
AAAAATAAAAGGCCCTACACCTTTAAAGACCTGCTGGACATGGTGGGTTCTTCCGGTTTACAGGACGGCACGAAGGAGGGGAGTCTAAGGGTCTTGACAAGGCTTGGGGAGGCAGAGGCGAGGATTCATAACACCTCCCTGGAAGGGGTCGAGTTCCACGAACTTGGGGCACTGGATACCATACTGGACATAGTAGGTTCAGTAATAGCCTTGGAAGCCCTTGGGATAGAGAAGGCCTGTTCGTCACCCTTACCGACTGGTTCGGGCTTCGTTCAGGGAGAACACGGCAGGCTTCCACTGCCTGCCCCTGTTACTGCGGAATTACTAAAGGGTAGGAAGATGGTCACTACCCGTATCGCCCAGGAACTGACCACCCCCACGGGGGCGGCCATCTTGACCACTCTGACAGAAGAGGTGGAGGAGTGTCCAGACCTGCGTCTTGAGAGGGTGGGCTATGGTGCCGGCTCAAGGGAGAATCCTGAACAACCCAACCTCCTCAGGGTCTTCATCGGTGAGCTAATCCCTGATACTGAAGAGGAAGAGGTCTGGGTGATAGAAACTAATCTGGATGATATGAGTGGACAATTATGCGGCTACGTGACGGAAAGACTCTTTAAGGCGGGTGCCCTGGAGGTCTACACCACACCTGTACAGATGAAGAAGAACAGGCCGGGCATCCTGCTGAGTGCCCTGGTATCGGAGGCCGCCAGACCCGCCGTTGAGATGGTGTTCTTTCAGGAGACCACCACCTTCGGAATAAGGGCCCACAAGGTAAGCAGAAAGAGACTCCAGCGTATGCCGGTAGAGGTGGATACACCTTATGGGAAGGTGAAGGTAAAGGTGGGTTGGTTGAACGGTCAGGTGAGACGCTCTGCCCCGGAATATGAGGATTGTCGTAGGATAGCCGAGGAAAAGGGCATTCCGCTAAGGCTTGTTTACCAGGCGGCGATGTCCGCCGCAGCGAATCTGCCCAGGGCGTAGGGACGCATTGTGACATGCACCTTACCACCCTGAACCTGGTATGGTTCAGGATCACGCAAATGCGGTATAGGAGGAATCATGAGGGAGCTAACCCTAACAGAGGAGTTGACAAAGGGCTTCTTTGCGCAGAACCCACTCTTTGTTGCAGTCTTGGGGAACTGCCCGGCCCTGGCGGTTACTTCGGCGGTTAATAATGGCCTTGCCATGGGCGCGGCAGTAATCTTTGTGCTTGTTTGTTCAAATATAATTATCTCTCTTATCAGAAACATAGTACCCAGGGAGGTGCGCATCCCGTGCTATATTATCGTAATTGCCGCCTTCGTAACGATAGTAGAGCTGCTAATGAAGGCTTACATGCCTCCAGAGATAAATGAATCTCTGGGAATCTTCATTCCCCTTATCGTGGTGAACTGCGTCATCATGTACCGTGCAGAGGTCTTTGCCAGCCAGCGCGACATGTTCCGCTCGGCCATAGACGGGATAGGCATGGGCATAGGCTTTACCATCGCCCTGGTGATACTATCTGCCATAAGGGAGGCCGTGGGCGCTGGCACCATCCTGGGGATAAAGGTAGCGGAGGGCTATCAGCCTGCCTCGGTGATGATTATGGCCCCGGGTGCCTTCCTAGTTCTAGGATTACTCCTGGCCTACTTCAACTGGCGAAAGCTGCAGAGAGGGGAGAAGGTATAAATGACTGGCGAATTTAATACCCTTTTTACTATAATAATAAGTGTTGTTTTCGTTAATAACTTTGTAGTGGCCAGGTTTCTGGGGCTATGCCCGTTCCTGGGTGTCTCTCAGAAGACCGAGTCCGCCCTGGGTATGAGCATGGCTGTAACCTTTGTTATGACCCTAGCCTCTGCTGCAACTTGGGTCTTATATAACTACGTGCTCCTGCCTGGGGAGTCTAACCTGTTTGGTTTGATACTCCCGGGTGTTAAGGAGACGGGGCTAGTGGATGTCCTTAAGACCATTAGTTACATCCTGGTTATTGCGGCGCTGGTACAGTTCGTAGAGACGGTGATGAAGAAGACGAGTCCGGCCCTTTATGAGAGCCTTGGCATATATTTGCCCCTTATAACCACCAACTGTGCGGTACTTGGTGTGGCCCTGCTGGGTACCACCAACGCCCCTCGGCACCTTAACCTGCTTGAGGCCTCGGTTCAGGGGTTCGGGGCAGGGATTGGGTTCTCCATAGCCATGCTGCTCATGTCGGGTGTCCGTGAAAGGCTAGCCGTACTCAATGTACCCAGGCCCTTTCAGGGTATACCCATTGCCTTCGTCTGCACGGCTTTAATGGCCCTGGCCTTTATGGGATTTTCTGGGATGGTAAGCTGGTAAAATAACTAGGGGATAGGGATTAGGGGTCAGGGGATAGTGGTTGCCTGATTCTTGGTCCCTGACCCCTGAGGATAGAGGAGATTTTGATGGAGACGGTACTAGCGGCTATTGTGTCAATGGGTTTTCTTGGGCTTTTCTTTGGGTTCGGACTCGCCGTGGCGAGCGAGAAATTCCATGTTTTTGTAAATCCCAAGGTGGAGGAGATTGGTAACGCGCTACCCGGGATAAACTGCGGTGCCTGTGGCTACGCTGGCTGCAGTAAGTACGCCCAGGCGGTGGCCCTGGAAGGGGCACCTGTGAACCTCTGTGTCCCAGGGGGAGAAGATATAGCAGAGAAGCTCGGCAATATGATGGGCGTAAGGGCAGAGAAGAGGGAGAAGCAGGTAGCGGTACTCATGTGCAGTGCCAAGAACGTTAAGGATAAGTTCCACTACAGCGGAGTCCCCAATTGCCGCGCCGCCTTCCTGGTGCAGGGAGGGCAGAAGAATTGTGAATATGGTTGCCTGGGCTTCGGAGACTGTGCGGTGGTCTGTCCCACAAAGGCTATTACCATGCTCCCCAACGGCCTCCCTGAGGTCAACGAGAGCCTTTGCATTGCCTGTGGCAAGTGCAGGGATATATGCCCCAAGAATCTCTACAAGATTCTCCCCCTCTCCAGGTATGTGCACGTGAGGTGCATGAATCTGGATAAAGGGGCAACGGCCAAGAAGAAGTGCGATAACCCCTGCATCGCCTGTATGAAGTGCCAGAAGGTTTGCCCGTTTGATGCCATACACGTTACTAACAATCTGGCAGTCATAGACTATAACAAGTGTACCTCCTGTGGCGAGTGTGTGAAGGTCTGTCCTACCAATATCATTAGAAATTACAGGGATGGCCGCCCTGTTGTAGCAGGTTGGGTGGATCAGTGGATAGGTATGGCGATGGTGAGCAAGAAGCCACCCGAAGGTGGCAAGGCCGCTCCTGAAAAGGAAGAGCAGGCAGCTAAAGAGGTGGCGTAAGGGGCCTCAGGCGGACTGGCCCGCCTAGACTCGGCGAGGCTGGCCTGCCCTGAACCTGCCAATGATTCAGCCTGTTAGTCCGCCTGAGGCGGACGTACACCTTTGCCTACGGCTAAAACAAGGTGGGAACGTTTTTACTGTCCCTACCTTCCCAGGCAGGGAGAGGTTTGGGTGGAGGGCAGTGAGGCCCACCACATGCTCCACGTCCTCAGGCTTAAACCGGGTCAGAGGGTCCATCTCTTTGATGGCAAGGGCGTGGAAGCAACCTGCAGTATATTGGAGACCCTCAAAGATAGAGCCAGGCTGGAGGTTGAAGAATTTGCTCAGGTGGATAGAGAGGCAAGGGTGGCCATTACCCTTGCCTTTTCCATACCTAAGGGACAGAGGGCGGAGGTACTGGTGGAAAAGGCGTGTGAGTTAGGTGTGAGGAGGTTGGTCCCAGTAGAGTGTCGGCGGAGTGTGGTAAAGATAAGACAAGAAAGTTCACAGAAGTTGGAGAAATGGAGGCGGATAGCCATTGAGGCTGCCAAGCAGTGTGGACGGACTTACATTACAGAGGTGGAAGGAATGACCTCTTTTCTTGCAATCCTTGAGGAGGCAAGGCGAAACGAGTTGTCCCTGCTGGCCTCTCCTGCTCCTGGGGCCAGGCCGTTGCAAGAGGTGGTTAGGGAACACCCAGGGGTAAAGACCGTTCTCTGCGTTGTGGGACCAGAAGGGGGGTTCACTGAGGAAGAGGTTGAAGGGGCGAGGGGGGTGGGATGTATTGAGGTGGGCATGGGTCCCAGGATTCTCAGGATAGAAACGGCGTCCATTGCCATAGTGTCCATGCTACAGTTTGCCTACGGCTTTTAGTCGGCATGCAAATAGATAAAAATACCATCATAAAGGACATAATAGCCAGGCACCCTGAGACGTTTGAGGTCTTCAAACGCCACAGGCTTGTCCTGGCGGGTGGTGTAAGGGGGCCAAACGAACCTCTGGCCTTCTTCTGCAAGGCCCATGACGTGAACCTGGAGGTCTTGCTCAAGGAACTGGAAGAGGCTATAGCAAAGGGGCCTGTTCCTGGAATGGCCCCACCCGCGCTGGTAGAGGATATTATCTACTACCGCTATGTCAAGGCTGCCCTGGTGATGGTTCTTACGGCTGGTTGCACCTTTGGTGCGGGTATCCTGAGCTACATCGCCCTGAGATACGACTATTATGTCCCTCCCGTCATCCTCGTTCAGTCGCACGGCCATGCCCAACTCTTTGGCTGGGTAGGACTCTTCGTCATGGGCTTTGCCTACTACATCCTGCCGAGGGTGAAGAACACAGACCTCTATGCCTGGAAGATTGCCTACCTTAGTTTCTGGACCATGCTGGTGGGTACTGTACTGAGAACCCTTCTTCAGGTCCAGCCAGGAACGTCCCTGGCCTATCTTCTACCTGTGTCCGGGGCATTACAACTCCTGGGTGTCTTCGTATTCTGCTTCATCCTCTTCGGCACCATAAAGTCAAGCCAGTTGCCCAGGGAAATCTTTGACAAGTTCTTTGTGGCGGGGCTTATATGGTTCTTTACCGCCACTGCCCAGAACCTGTATATAGACTTCTATCTCTACCAGCACTCCACTATGGAGATACCCTCTGCCTTACACAAACAACTTATACATGTATTTCTCTTTGGATTTGTTTCCATGTTCATTTTTGGCGTAAATCTGAGGACGGTTTATGCCTTCCTGGATGTCCGAAGGCCCAACCCCGCTGCAGTTAATCTGGCTTTCTGGGTAATAAATACCTCTGTCTTACTTTACCTTCTTGGTTATCTCTCCCCGTGGCTTACATACGGCCTGGCGGGCGCCGTGTTCCTGTTCATCTACGGCCTCAGGGTCTTTGAGAGGCCAACAAAGGAACTGGCCGATGTGGTTATGGACAGGAGCTATGAGAAGACCATACGAGCGGCTTACGTCTGGTTGATATTAGGCATGTTAATACGGGCCACTGTGCCTTCCCTGGGGGATTCAACCCTCGCCGGCCATCTCTTCCATGGGTCTTCTAATCATGCCGTAACGGTTGGCTTTATCTCTATGATGATGATAGGTTACGCCTCTAAGATGGTACCTACTTTCAGGGGCGTAAGCCTCTACAGCTTGAGGTTATCCGAACTGACGTTCCTTTTGTTGAACCTGGGGATTTTTTTACGGGTATTTTTCCAGTTGCTGGTCTCTAGTTATCCCGCCGCTGCATATCCTGTCGTAGGCGTCTCCGGGTGGATAGAAGTCACCGCCCTCAGCTTCTTCGCTTACAACATCTGGAAGACCATGAACTTAAAGGAAGAACCCGTGGCGGCCTGCCCGGCAAAGAAGTTAGAAAAAGTTACCAGGGATACCAGGGTTGCCGATGTAATAGAACAGCATCCGGAGACCGTAGAGGTATTCCTTCAATTTGGCTTCCAGCAGATAACCAACCCCGTTGCCAGGAGGACCATGGCGAAGGCGTTTACATTGGAGAGTGCCTGCCAGTTCAAGGGGGTGGACCTGGAGAAATTCCTTTCAGCGTTGAACGAGAAACTGGAAGGCGGAAAGCCCTGCCTCTGAGAGAGTAGACAGGGAGAGTTCGCAAAAGTATTTTCCTGTTTCCTGTCTACTGTTACCTGTTTGCCTGTTTTCTTACCGCCTCCAGTAGAGAAAGACCAGCATAACACTGTAGATTTCTAGCCTGCCAAGCAGCATACAAAAGATAAGTATCCATTTTTCCATTACACTTAGTCCTGCATAACTCAGATTTGGCCCCACCTCCCCTAGACCGGGCCCTACGTTTGCCAGGCAGGCCGCTGCGGCACCAAAGGCCGTGATAATGTCCCTCCCGGAGGCTGTCAACATGAGGGAAAACAGTCCAAAAAGCCACATGTAGAGGAAGAAGAACCCATAGGTGTTGCTGATTACCTCTTCTTCAACGGACTCACCGTAGAGCTTCACGTGTTTAACTACCCTTGGCGTAACCAGGCGGATGAATTCTCTTCCCACGGATTTTAGCAGCAAGACCACTCTGATATTCTTTAGCCCGCTGGAGGTGGAGCCTGCACAGCCTCCCGTGAGCATCATTATTATCAGCAGGAAGCGACAGAAGTCTGGCCAGGCATTAAAGTCCTCGGTAGTGAAGCCGGTACCTGTTGCGAGAGAGATTACCTGGAAGGAACTTCTCCGCAAGGCATGAAAAAAGGGGTCTCCCTCTGAGGCTAAGGAAAAACTCACCAGCAGGAGGGTAAGTGAAAGGAGTCCTGCAAAGAACTGTAGTTCAGGGTTGCCAAGAACGGCTCTGATGTTGCCCCTTCCCAGAAGATAGTAGAGCATAAAGTTGCAGGCCCCGAGAAACATGAATACTGTCATAATTACCTCTATGTATAGGCTATGATAAGCGGCAATGCTGGAACTTTTCGTGGAAAAACCGCCGGTGGATACATTACTAAAGGTGTGGCAAAGGGAGTCAAAGGCGGGCATACCTCCTAGATAAAGTAGGGCAAATTCCAGGGCAGTCAGGATAATATATATTTGTAGCAATACCCTGGCTGTCTCGGCGATACGCGGTTGCAGTCTCTCAGAAACAGGACCGGGCACCTCTGCCTCAAAGAGGCGGTAGGCGGCCATGCCAGTAGTGGGCAGGAAGGCGATAAAGAACACGACAATGCCTAAGCCTCCGAGCCATTGAGTAAAACTCCTCCAACAGGCCAATCCGCTGGGCAGGTTTTCAGGATGCTGAATGACGGTAGCCCCAGTAGTTGTGAAGCCGCTCATAGACTCAAAGTAGGCGTCGGTGAAGTTCCCTACAGAGGCTGTGAGGAGATAGGGTAGGGCCCCGAAGAATGCGCATATAACCCATCCTGACACGACTGCAACAAAACCTTCCCTGATGTTGAGTTCCCTTTCTTTTACCCGGAAGAGATATTTTAGAACGCCGCCTGCTGCCACAGTAATAACCAGGGTACAGACAAGTGGCTTTATTTCTCCGGCGTTTCCGAAGTAAAGGGCAATGGCCAGTGGCAGGAGCATGCTTGCCCCCAGGAGCATCAGTAGCCCTCCGATGGTGGATAGTACCAGGGACGTCATCTTATGGTCGTCACCTGATTGAGGAAGGGAGCAGTAGATGGTGCATGTGGACGTATCGGGATCCGCCTCAGGCGGACCCCTTTGTGAAAAGGGATTGAACCTTTTCCCTGACCTGTGGCATGGTGAAGACTATGGCCCTGTCCCCGGGGGTCACCACAAAATCGCCATGAGGTAGTATCATCTCGCCTTCTCTGATGATGGTCCCCAGGATGGAGCCCCTGGGGAAATGTGTATGTTTCAGGGCCCTGTCTGCCATCTTTGATTCCTTTTCCACAACCATCTCTATTGCCTCCGCCTCGCTCCTGTCGAAGAGTTTCACCATGGAGAGGATGGGGCCACGGATTATGTGCTGAAGAATGGAACTCACAGTGAAGAGCCGCGGGTTAATCACCACGTCCATCCCTATTGAGCCAAAGATGGGGACGTACTCTGGGTCCTTGGTAATCACTATGGTCTTCTTTGCGTACTGCTTTTTGGCGATGAGACAGGAAAGTATGTTGGATTCCTCATCCTCTGAAGCCCCCACGAAAAAGTCCACCGCCTCGGTCGTGACCTCCTTGAGGATTTCTGTCTCAGTGGCATGTCCATGGAGTATAGTGGTCTCCGAGAGCCTGGAAGCGGCGAGTTGCGCCCTGTCTTCGTCGGGTTCTACGAGTACCACCATCTTGACCTTTTTTTCTAATAGTTGGGCCAGTTGCACACCCACCTTGCTTGCACCATAAATGACCACGCGCTGCGTCTCCATCGCCCTTCGGTTCACGATTGGAAGTAAGAAGGGCAGGCCTGCCCTGGCCACCAGTACAAAGACGGTGTCCTCTGGCTCTATCTGGGCCTGCCCCGTGGGGATGAACATCTCGTCCTTGCGCTGGATGGCGACAATCAGAAAAGAATCTGTCGAACTGAACTCTTTAAGTTCCTGGAGCTTCCTGCCGACTATGGGGGCATCCGGGGGGACATGGAACCCCCTGAAGAGGATGTTGGCCTCGGCAAAATCTGCCACGTAGTTGGCCCCAGGGGTCTCTATCACCTTCAGGACTGAGTCCACCGTTATAAAATCAGGGTTTATGATGTGGTCAATAAAGAATTGCTTTTCCCTGACGAATGAGCCTTCCCTGGTGTATTCCTCGTTCCTGAGCCTTGCGATCTTCCTTTCCACCCCGAACCAGTGGGCAAGGAGGCAGACGGTCAGGTTCATCTCGTCACTATCCGTGACTGCCAGGACAATCTCTGCATCCTTTATCCTGGCCGCCTCCAGGACACTGGGGGAGCTGCCGCTGCCCGTTACCAGGAGGACGTCCAGTTTTTCGCCTATCCTGCGGGCGACGTGGGGGTCTTTTTCTACAAGGGAGACGTCGTGTCCCTCGCTGGAGAGTTGCCTGGCCAGGTTAAATCCTACGGCGCCTGCACCTACGATTAGTATCTTCATGTTAAAGTCTGCTCAAGTTAAGCTTGTCCTGCCCTGAACTTGTTTCAGGGTATTTCAGGAGCAGAATCTTTTACGAGAGAATCAGGGGATGGATAGTCCCTCAGGTTTACCCCCTGCGGCATGGACCTTACGCATGCTTCTTTCAGCCAGTTCCAGGTACTTACCCTTGTACTCGGGTCCACCAAGCTCAGGGTCTTCTATTGAAAAGGTATCTATCACTTTCATCACCCTGGTATAATTACCTTGTTCAAAGAGGGCATTCAATACCTCCAGTCTCCCTTTCCACCATTCTTTTGAATATTCTGGGAACTCTTTTATCCACCGTCCGTAGAGCTCCAGGAGGCGGTCGTATTGCTTCATCTCTCTCAGACACAGGACAAGTGCCTTTTTTATCTCCATGTCGGCTTTATTGTGCTCTGAAAGCCCGTCATAGAGTATCATGGCCTTTTGCCAGTCCTTCTGGAGTTGGTGTATTTCTGCCAGCCTGAGCCTGCTGTCCCAGAGTTTTTCCTTGTAGGTTTCTGAGGTAGAAAACTGGGAGATTTGCCTCTCCAGGACCTGACCTGCACGCTTGTAATCTTTATTGTTGTGTAATACCTCTGCCAGTTGTCCGAGGGTCTCAAAGGACTCTATCTTCAGTTCCAGGAGGGATTCTGAGGCCTGCTCTACCACGTTCTTATCCTGGTCTACAAGTAGCTTCATGAGGGGTTCAAAAGCCTTTTCACTCCCAATCTTCCCGAGGGCCCCTGCGGCGGCCTCTCTTACCCTGGCAACCTTATCAGACAGGAGTGCCACCAGTGGCTCTACCGCCTGCACGTCTCTTAGATTGCCCAGGCTATCAGCGGCATACCATCTTACCCTTTCTTCTTTATCCTTTAAGGCTGTGATGAGCAGCGGGACGGCCCTCTGGTCTTTCAGCCTCCCCAGGGCCACTGCAGAGACCTCCCTGACCTTGGTTTCTTCCCTGTTCAGGAGTTTTGATAGTGGCTCCACGGCTTTGTTGTTGCCTATTTGACCAAGAGACTCACAAGCCGCTACCACTACTGCCGTATCGTCTCGCTTCAAGACTTCTGTTAAGGCGTCCACAACCTGCCCCTGACGAAATTTTCCAAGTGCCCTGGCCGCCCTCTCTCTAACCGAACCCTCTTCGTCATTTAATGCGGTAAGCAAGGGGTCTATCACCTTCTCGTCTCCCATTTCCCCGAGGGCCTGGACCGCTGCCGCACGCACGTCTTTGTCTTTATCGGCCAGGAGGGTTACAAAGTGGGGGAGTACGCTGGGGTCGTTTAACTTAGTAACCTCCTTGATGGCGAAGAGACGTACCTCCGTGTGACCCTGTTTCATGGCTTCCAGCAGGGGCTTTGGGTTCTTCTGGTTCACGGCCTCGGAGAGGAGGGCGATGGTCTTCTGGGCCACTTCCTTCTTCAGTGATTCGTTTTCGTTCCTTAACTCCTTATTGGTTTCCTCCAGCCTCTCCACTATGTCTGCCAGCCACTGTTCCCTGGACTTGGTCTTGTTCAGGTTCCACCATGCCTGCCACTTCTCAATGTCCTTACCATGGGATTGCATGGTCATGAGGCTAAGCGATTCCAGGGCGGCCTCTCTTAGTTCTTTTGCCTCAAGGAGTGCCAGAAGGGGCTCAACTGCCTCCTTATCCCTGGTCTGTCCGAGGGCCTTGATAAGGAGGACCTTTGCGGCAACCGGGTAACTAGGTTCCTTTAGTTGAGCTGCCATCTGCTCTATGGCCACGGGCGTGCGAAGTCTTCCCAAGCTCTGGCAGGCAACCTCCCTCACCTCCTGCTCTTCGCTCTGGAGTAGTTCCATGAGAGGCACTGTTGCCCTGTCGTCTCCCTTAAAACCGAAGGCCTTGATGACGGAGACCAGTACCCCTCTCTCGTGTGCCTTATCGCCTGTTGGTACGCCAGTTGGGGCAGGCAGGCCCTTTAGGACGTTTAAAAGGGGTTCCATTGCGGCCGGATGGTTTGTAGTCAAGAGGGAGATTGCGGCCGAACTGCGGGTGGCCAGATCAGGGGAATACAACTGCCGTGTCCATCTCTCAATATCTGCAACGGGTGGAGTTGTATCTGCCTTAGGCGGACCGGGCACCTCCGCCTTCAGGGGTGAAACCCATGGTTGAAGGCCAGTAAGGAGGAACAGACAGAAGATAGATACAAGCACTCGTGGCATTTGTTATGTACTCCTGGCCTTTGTTATTTCCCCAATAGTATCAGAACCCCCGTCAAGGGTCAACCCTTCTAATAAGTAGGTGCGAGTTTAGGGTGATAAGTTCGCCTAAGTCTGCCCTTGAGTGGAGCGAAGGGGCGGATTGCCCTCTATGTTCTATCGGCAGGTTGAGATTAAAATAAACACTTTGTAAGTCCTATAATAGCTCAATATCCTCCCCCTCCATGACCCTCTCGCAATAGTGGCAGCGGAGGCGGACGGGGGCCTTTTTGACTACCTTAAGGCGGGTCTGGATGCGTTCGTGGTTGGATATGCAGTTGGGATTAAAACACTTTACTATACCGATGAGTTCGTCAGGCAGGCTTACGCGCCTTTTTTCCACCACCTCAAAATCTTTTATAATGTTCAGCGTGGCGTTGGGGGCGATGAGGGCTATCTTGTTGACCTCCTCCTGGGTGAGGACTTTGCCCTCTATCTTAATGATGCCCTTCTTGCCGAGTTGACGGCTGGAGAGGTTCATCCCCACCAGCACCAGCTTGCCCTCTTCATGGATGTTCAGGATGGAGGCTACCTTGAAGGTACTTTTGCTATCAATGTGGTCTATAACGGTGCCATCCTTTATGGCAGAGACCTGTAGTTGTTTCACTTTAGCCTCCATATTGTAGCGTGCGATCTGCCTCGGGTGGATGTCGCACGATTGAAAACATATCAGATATTTCTTTTACCCTATGAAATTTTACAACTCAGGCAGAGCAATCCGCCTGAGGCGGACCACTAAAATTCTACGATTCTTTTGCCCCTAGTACTGCGGCCAGCAGGGCCTTTCTAACGGGGATGCCGCTCCTGGCCTGCTGGAAGTAGACTGCGTAGGGTGTCTCGTCCAGGCTCTCATCCATCTCGTCCACCCTGGGGAGCGGGTGGAGTATCTTGAAATCAGGTTTCACCTTTAGTCCCTCTATCAGACTCTTACTAAGACGGTATGCGCCCTTGACCTTCTCGTATTCAACCGGATCGGCGAAGCGTTCCTGCTGGATACGTGTGCAGTAAAGGACATCCAGTCTGTGGCATATCTCCTCAAAGGAGTCATGCTCTGAATACTTAACCCCTCTTTCCTTGAGTTCCTCAAGCTGGTCAGCAGGCATCCTCAGTGATGGAGGGGAGATGAAGAACATCTGACAAGGGAAGTGGGCGAGGGCATAGGCCAGGGAGTGGACGGTACGACCGTATTTGAGATCGCCCAGGAATCCCACGTGTAGTCCTTCCAGAGAGCCTTTTGACATGAGGATGGTGTAGAGGTCCAGGAAGGTCTGGGTAGGATGCTGGTTGGCCCCGTCACCGGCGTTGATAACAGGAATGCTTACGGCATCTGCCACCAGTCGTGGTGCCCCTTCCAGGAAATGCCTGAGGACGATTATATCTGAGTACCCTTCTATTATCCTTGCTGCATCTTTGAGGGATTCCCCTTTGACCATGGAGGTCGCCCCTGGCTCTGCAAAGCTGATTACCTCTCCACCCAGGAGTTTCATTGCCGACTCAAAGCTCATGCGAGTCCTGGTGGAGGGCTCAAAGAAGAGGGTAGCCAGTACCTTTCCCCTGAGGAGTTCAGGATATTCGTGTTCCTCCATATCAGCGGCCATGTCCAGCACGTGGAGGATTTCCTCCCTGGTGAAGTCTCTTATGGAGATGATGTCCTTATTTTTCAGGCTTATCATTCCTTCGCTTAAGTCAGGTTGGGGACAGAGCCCCAACCCTATAGCCCAGATGCTCCGTCATCTGGGCTTACGTTCTTGTATATACTTTAAGATAAGTGGCATCAATTGCGTTCCTTTTAGCTCTCCGAGGCTTCCCTTCTGGCAGGACTCTTCGGAAAAGTCCTGTGGGTAACGCTGTTGTCTTGCAAAGTCTGACTTGATGGAACCGCCCCATAGCGCTAGAGGTACAGGGTCGTGGGAGTGGGACTTTAGTTTGCATGGGGTGGAATGGTCTGAGGTGAGGACAACAAGCACTTCGTCTGGCCTGATTTCTCCCAATAATGGGCCTAGAAACGAGCTGTCAATAATCTCAATGGTAGCCTTCTTGGCCTCGCCATCCCCGTCGTGGCCTGGTATGTCAGGGCCTTTGATATGGATGTACAGTCCATCAAAATTCTTCAGTGCCTTCAGCGTCTTTTCTGCCCGTAAAGCATAGTCCTTTTTTAGGTCCGTGGTCGGAGGGGGTAGTTCTACCACCTCCATCCCTGTAAGAGAGGCTATGCCCTTTTCCACAGGCATATCGGCAAGGCAGGCCATCCTGAGGCCAAATTTGCCCCTCATATCCGGAAATTTCGGGAGCCTGTCGCCGGCATCCCTGAGAAGGAGGAGATTAGCCGGAGGCATGCCCTCTTCCTGCCTCTTCTTGTTGACGGGGGATCTCTCCAGGATTTCACAGCTCTTGAGGACAAACTCGTTGGTAAGGAGGGCTGCTACGGTGGCGGCCTTAAGGTCTTTACAATCCTCAAGGGGCCCTGCATATTGATAGAGATTTTCAAAATGTCCTTCCTCTGGGATGCTTACCGGACCGTTTCGCCTGTAAGCTGGGTCTGTGTTGGTAATCTCACCTGAGAGGGGTACCTTCTTTGTGCGGATAACCAGGCATGCCCTATGGCCAATGGTATGTTTCAGTTGAAAGGTGGAATCAGGAATGGATTCTAGCCTCAATTGTGAGTTGACTTCCTGACACAGTTGTCTTGCCTCTTCGGCAGTAAGACTTCTACCCGCCCGGCGGTCTACGATTTCTCTGCCCGGGCCCCTGGTGGCGAAGTTGGCCCTTATAGCCAGGTCCCCGGGCCTTACCTCAAGCCCAGCTGCAAAGGATTCAAGTGGTCCTCTGCCCGTGTAATAGCGGTAAGGGTCGTAGCCCAGTATGCTGATGACGGCCACGTCTGATTCCGGAGCTACCCCTTTTGCTACGGGATGCATTACCCCTGTACGGCCCTCCCTTGCCAGACGATTCATGTTTGGTTTATTGGCAGCCTCAAGGGGTGTTTTATCCCCGAGTTCCTTCAGCCGGTAGGGACCATCTGAAAGGCCATCCAGGACGATATAAAGGAGCTTTATCTTGCTTTTTGGCATCTGGTATTTTTTAACGACCGTATTTTTTAATAGCCTCTTTGTACAGGTCATTGCCCAGGGTATCGTAGGCCACGATCGCAAAAAAGTCCTTTACCTCCAGGCGGTAGATGGCCTCTGTTCCCAGGTCTTCAAAGGCAATTATCTCACACTTTTTAATACTCTTGGCGATGAGGGCTGCTGCACCTCCGATATTGGAGAAGTGGACAGCCTTGTATTTTTTTAGGAGGTCGATTACCTCCTGTGAACGGTTTCCCTTGCCTATGGTGCCTTTTAACCCTCTTTGCAGGAGAGGCTCCATGTAAGGATCCATTCGGGAGCTGGTGGTTGGTCCTGCAGAACCTATGACCTGCCCGGGTCTTGCGGGGGTAGGGCCTACGTAGTAGATGACCTGTCCCTGGAGGTCAAAGGGCAGGGGCTTCCCCTGTTCAATGAGTTCTATCAGGCGCTTATGGCTGGCGTCCCTGGCACTGTAGAACACCCCGTCAAAGAGTACCTTCTGTCCTGTCCTCAGGCCAAGGACTGTCTTTTCGTCTAAGGGTGCCTTTATATGGATGATTTCTTCCGCCATTTGATTTCCTCAGAAAGTCACGGTCTTCACCCTATGCGAATGGCACTCAATGTTTACGGCCACCGGGAGGCTGGCGATGTGGCATGGATAGGTCTCCACGTGGACGGCCAGGGCAGTAGTCCTTCCTCCCCAGGCCTGTGGCCCCATGCCTGTATTGTTTATCCTTTCCAGTAGTTCCTCCTCTAGTTCCTTGATGTGGCCCTCTGTATGGTGAGAACCCACGTGCCTCAGGAGGCTCTTCTTGGCGATGTAAGTAGACTGGTCAAAGGTACCTCCCAGGCCTACCCCTACAATGAGCGGGGGGCACGGCCTGCCACCTCCCCTGAGTACAGTATCAACCACAAAGTCTACGATTCCTTTTCTCCCCTGGGCCGGGGTGAGCATAGCAAATCGGCTCATGTTCTCGCACCCGGAGCCCTTACACATGATGGTGAGTTTCAGTTTGTCTCCAGGCACTATCTCTACATGGATAACGGGTGGGGTATTGTCCCTTGTATTTATACGGTTCAGGGGGTCCTTGACAATGGAGGCCCTGAGGAAGCCCTTAGTGTATCCCAGGGATACACCTCTGGTAATGGCCTCGTTAAGAGTTCCACCTATAACCTCCACCTCCTGGCCCAGTTCCACAAAGGCCACGGTGAAGCCCGTGTCCTGGCAGATTGGAGCCATTTCCTCTCGGCCTATCCTTGCATTTTCCAGTATGTCCCTAAGGATTTGCTGGCCCGTGGGAGATTCTTCTACCTCGAGAAACTTCTCCAGGGCATCAATGACGTCCTGCCCCAGGGAGTAGTTGCCCTTTGCGCAGAGTTTTTCTACGGTTTGAGTGATGGTGTTTGCTTCTATTCGTCTCATCTAGTCCTGATAAGTGTATCCGTATTTTATAGCCCTGACGTTCTCTTCAAGGAATCTGGCCGGGAGGCTGGCACGAAAATCCACCCTGTCTATGGGGATACCAATGTCCTTGAGGAGCCTGCCCAGGGCAATCATGTTTATGAAGAGGGGACTACCAAATTTCTCAATTGCCTCCTTTTCAAACGGTATCCGCTCTTCTGCTACCCCTTCAGGGATGGAGGCCTCAAGGATATACCTCTCGGCACTGAAGATCCTCTTGGCGGATTTGGCTAGTTCCAGGCAGAGGTCGGCCTTCTCAAAGAAAGGTGACTCTATCTTTTC
>FWPU01008611.1_pt1 | contig 15865 bp, 13 predicted proteins | sample 2228361 | NCBI WGS metagenome assembly FWPU01 (sample SAMEA103939777, study PRJEB20133) | metagenome
CGCGTTCGCCCTCGTCGCCGGGCCCTCCGCGAGCGGCAAGTCCACCCTCCTGCGCGTGTTCAACGGACTGGTGCCGCAGTTCCACGGCGGCACCATCGGCGGGAGTGCCCGCGTCGCCGGGCTCGACCCGTTCGTCACGCCCGCCCGGCGCATGGCCCTCGCCGTGGGCATGGTCTTCCAGGAGCCGGAGGCGCAGGCCATCGCCGAAACCGTCGACGAGGAGATCATCTTCGGCATGGAGCAGCAGGCGGTGCCCCCGGCCGAGATGCTGCGCCGCCTCGAACGGGTGCTCGGCGAGCTGGGCATCGAGGGCCTGCGTGGCCGCCGCCTCGCCACCCTCTCCGGCGGGGAACGGCAGCGCGTCGCCATCGCCGCCGTGCTCGCCCTCGAACCGCGCCTGCTCGTCCTCGATGAGCCGACCTCGCAGCTCGACGGCGACGGTGCCGAAGCGGTGATCGCCGCGCTCGAAGCGCTCCACCGCCGGGGCGACCTGGCGATTGTCCTCGCCGAGCACCGCCTCGAACGGCTGCTCCACCGGGCCGGCACGGTCGTGGAGGTGAGTGCCGGGCGCGTCCGCCAGTTGGAGCCGGCCGCCGCGGCCGAGGCCCTCCGCTCGGTGCCGCCGGCGCTGGAGCTGGCCCGCCGCCTCGGGCTTCGGCCATCGTCCCCGACGCTCGCGGGCGTCCGGGCTGCCCTCGCCGGCCGCGCGCTCACCCCCCGCCCCTCCAGGCCTCCCGCCCCCGGCGACGAGCTCATCCGTGTCGAGGGGCTGCGCGTCGCGTACGGGCCGGTGGAGGCGCTCCGCGGCGTCTCGCTCGCAGTGCGCGAGGGGGAGGTGGTCGCGCTGGTCGGCCCCAACGGGAGCGGCAAGAGCACCCTCTTCCGCGCCATTGCCGGCCTGCTCGCGCCCACCGCCGGCGACGTCCGGCTGGGTGGCGCCGCTGCCCCGGCCGGGGCCCGCCGCCGCACCCTCGCGGCCGGCCTCGTGCCGCAGGACCCGGTCCTCGCGCTCTGCCAGGAGTCGGTGGCCGCCGAGCTCGCCGAGACGCTCCGCCACCGTGGGCTCCCGCGCGACCGCGCCGCGCTCGCCGCGGCTGCCCGGGCGTGGGGTATCGAGGGGCTGCTCGACCGCGACCCGCGCGACCTCTCGGTGGGCCAGCAGCAGCGCGTGGCGATCGCCGCGATGCTCGCCCACGGCCCGCCGGCGTGGCTGATGGATGAGCCCACCCGCGGGATGGATGGCCCCGCTCGCCAGTGGCTGGCGGCGCTGCTGCGCGCCCACGCTGCCGCGGGCGGTGCGGCCATCGTCGCCACCCACGATGTGGAGGCAGCCGCCACCTTCGCGACTCGCGTGGTTGGTCTGCGCGGGGGCGAGGTCGCCTTCGACCTGCCCGCTGCCCGGGCCTTCGCCGCCGATGGCCCGCTGCCGACCCAGGTGGCCCGGCTCGTGCCCGGTGCAACCACCATCGAGGAGGTGGCCGAGCTGTGCGCCGCCTGATCACCGCCCTCGCCGCGGCCCTCGCGCTGGTGCCGCTCGCTGCACGCGCCGATGGCGAGGCGGGGCTCGTCATCCAGGTCGGCGATGAGGTGCGCACCTACTGCGTCCCGTTCGCCGGCGAGAGCATCAGCGGCGAGCAGCTCCTGGCCGCCAGCGGCCTGCCGGTGGAGCAGTTTGGCGGGGGCAGTGGGCGGGTGGTCTGCGCCATCGGCGGGGTGGGCTGCTTCGACCCCGGCTCCTTCGATGCCTGTTTCTGCCAGTGCAGCGGCAACGACTGCACGTACTGGGCCTTCTTCACGCGCGCCCACGGGCAGGGCTGGGTCTACGCCTCGGTGGGCATCAGCCTGGCGCGCGCCCGCGATGGCGACGTGCACGGCTGGAAGTGGGGGCGTGGCGGCCCCTCGAGCGCACCGGCACCCGCCGATATCACCTTCGAGCAGATCTGCGGCCACCCGCCCCGCGGCGGCCAGGCGCCGCCGGCCACGGCGCAGCCCACGGCCACCTTCACACCGGCGGCCACGGCGCCGCCCGCCGCCGGCGACGGGGCCACCCCGGGGGCGACGCCGACGCATACCCCGGCTGGCGGTGTACCGGGCACCACCACGGTGCCGGCCTCGCCCGCAGCGGCCTCGCCGACGGTTGTCATCACGCTGAGCCCCGTGGGAAGCCCGGCCGGAACACCCTCGCCGCTCGACCAGCCCGGCCCGCGCGCTGGCGATGGGCAGGGCGGGGGCGGCGCCCCGTGGGCGTTCGGGGCCGTGGCCGGCGGCCTGGTGCTGGCCATTGTCGCGGCCGCCGCCTGGAGGGTGCGCCGTGGCCGTTAGCCCGCTGCCCGCGTCCCGCCCGCTGGGGCGACTCCGCCTCGACCCCGGGGCGGGCATCTTCGTGCTGCTCAACCTCCTCGGCCTTTTCGCCTACCTCCACCCGTTCTTCGCGCCCGGGGTCACGGCGGAGGGATCGGCGTGGTTCGCCCACCAGGCGGATGCGCCCGCGGTGTTCGCGGGCATCGCCGCGCTCTGCCTCCTGCTCGTCGTCGCCGACCTCGCCGGCGGCGGCCTCGATAGCAAGACGCTCGCGGTGCTCGGCGTGCTCAGCGCCCTGGCGGCTGTCCTCCGTACTATCACGCTGCCGGCGGGCGCCAACCTCTACTTCTTCCTCGTCATCCTCGGCGCGTTCACCTTCGGCCCCCGCCTCGGCTTCCTGCTCGGGAGCCTCTCCTTCTTCCTGAGCGCCGTGGTGACCGGTGGCTTCGGGCCGTGGCTCCCGTTCCAGATGTTCGCCGCCTCCTGGATGGGTGCCTCCGCCGGCCTGCTGGGCCGTGCCGCCGATGCCCGGGCACTCGGCCCGCGCGCCCGGCTGCTGCTCGTCATCGCCTTCGGGTCGGCCTGGGGGCTGCTCTACGGCGCCATCACCAACCTCTGGGCGTGGCCGTGGGTCGTCGCCGGGCCGGATATCTCCTACCAGGCCGGCCTCGGGGCCGGCGAGACGCTCCGCCGTTACTGGAACTACTACCTCCTCACCAGCCTCGGGTGGGACCTCCTCCGCACCATCTGCAACGCGCTGGTCCTCGCAGCGGTCGGCGGGCCAATCCTGCGAGCCCTGCTCCGCTTCCGCGCCCGGTTCGCGTTCGAACGGCTGCCCGCCGGGGATTAGCCGCCGCAGCCGACCGGCGCGATGCCCATGCTCGCCTGCCTGCCGGCACCATCGAAGGCCGTGATCGTGATCGGCCCCACGCCCCCGGTCGCCGACGCCTCGGCCCGCCAGCCGAGCCCGCCCGTCGGCGCGAGCTCGACCGTTTCAGCCTCGCCCCCGCGCGTGAAGCTCGCCGTCACCCGCGTGACGGCCACGTCGTCCACCGCCTGGGCGAGGATGGTGAGGCCGCCCGCCGCGGTGCAGGTGGCGCTTGCGGAGAGGATCTGGGGTGGCTGGCCGCCCCGGCGCGCGGTGACCGTGACGGTGAGCGCATTGGCCGGGCCGCTGACGGTGAGCGTTGCCGGGTAGTCGCCCTCCTCACCCCGGAGCGCTGCGGCATCAACCCGCACGGTGAGGCCCACCGACCCGTAGGCCGGCACGGTGCCGCCCGCCGGCGCGATGAGCCACGGTGCGCTCACGACGATGCTGATATCGGCGGGGCAACCGTTCGCGTTCTGGAGCTGCACGGTAGCCGTGCCCCCGGCCGGGATGAGCAGCGTGCCGCCACCCGGCGGCAGGCTGATGGCCGGGACGCAGGCCCCGGGGGTCGGTGTCGCCGTGGGCGTGGCGCCGGGCGAGGGCGTCGCCGTGGCCGTGGCTGGGGCGGTGGCAGTCGGGGTGGGCGTGGGCGTCGCGCCCCCGCCGCCGCCCCCGGCCGTCGGGCTCGGGCTGCCGCCCGCTGGCGAGGTCGCCGTCGCTGGCGGCGTTGCCGGTGCTGTGGGCGAACCCGCTGGCGGCGTGATGGTGATGACCACGGTGGTCGGCCGGCCGTTCCCGCCAGGGCCGGGTGCGAGCTGCCCCGGGGTGCCCGCCCGCAGGCTGCTGCCATCGCCGCCGAGCACCGAGAGAGGGCTGAAGGGGAGCACGAGCAGCAGCACGAGCAACCCGGCGGCCACGCCGAGCAGCGCGCCGGCGCGCAGGAACGCGGGCGAGGTGAAGCCATGCCCGGTCGCGCCCCCGGCAGGCGGCGAAGCGGGCTGGGCGCTTCGGGGCGCGGGGCGCGCCGGGCGTGCTGGCTGCCGCGGCTCCCGCAGGAGCCGTTCGAGGCCCGCCGCGCGCACCCCCGCCGGCGCCGAAACCGGGGCCAGCGCCCCGAACAGGGCGAGCGGCGCCAGCCGCCGCCGCTGCTCGCCGCACGTGGCGCAGCGCTCCGCGTGGCGCTCCACCGTCTGCCGGATGGCCGGCGTCATGCCGCCGGTGGCCGCTGCTGGCTCCACGAGTGCGGCCAGGGCCGGGCACCGCTCGCCCGCCTGCTGCCACAGCACGTAGGCCGTGATGGCCCGCTCCACCGCCTTCTTCAGCCGGTGCAGCATGACGTACGCGTTGTTCCGCGTGATGCCGAGCACAGTCGCGATCTCCTCGGCCTCCAGCCCCTTCCGCAAGTGGAGGTCGAGCAGCGAAAGCTGCCGCGGGTCGAGCCCTGCCGCGGCCTCCCACACCAGTCGGGCGGCGCTCGCCGCCTCGGCCGCCTCCTCCGGGCTGGCGAAGCGCGACGGGTCGACCACGTCGAGGGCGCTCTCCTCGCCCTCCTCGTCGACGACCACCAGGGGCCGGAGTCGGCGCTGCCGCTCCAGCCGGTTGAGGGCCGTATTGCGGGCGATGCTGTACAGCCAGCTACGGAAACTGGTCCCCTGCTTCAGGCCGTCGAGCGCGTTCATGGCCTTGAGGAAGCTCTCCTGGGCGACATCGGCCGCCTCGTCGGGGTCACGGGTCAGGCGCAGGGCGAAGTCGTACACGGGGTCGAAGTAGCGTTCATAGAGCGCCGCCAGCGCCCCGGGATCGCCGCCGCGTGCGGCCTCGACGAGGTCGGCATCGCTGGGCCGGGTCATGCCATCTCCGTGCTCCCGCGCGGCGGTTGCCCGCTGCCGGGCAGTGGTACGACCGCCGGGGGGCGCCCCATCTTACAGCGGCCCGGGTTCAGGCCCGGTTGCCGCGCTCCCGCCACCACCCCTCGAGGAAGCCGGTGCCGTAGGCCACGTGCATGGTGGCCATCGCCGCGAAGACGAGCGCCGGGTTTGCCCCGTGCCGCTGCGCCGCGCGGTACGCCATCACCCCGCCGAGGCCAAGGTAGGCCGCACCCAGCGCCCGCAGCACCATTCGTGCCCCCCGGGAGAAGCGCCCGAGGAGCCAGAGCGCCGGCCCCCCGGCCACCATCGCCGCCGGGGCGAAGTGGCGGGGCCGCAGCGGCCGCCCCCGCGCGAAGAGCGTCCCCTTCGCGGCGCCGTACTCCCGGTACTGCCGGAAGAGCGCCGGCAGCGTGCGCCGTGGGTAGTAGGTCGAGCGGATCGCCGGGTCGAGCCAGATCCGGCCGCCGGCCTCGATGAGGCGCGCGTTGTAGCTGTCCTCGTCGGCCCCATCCACGCTCTCGTCGAATTCGCCCACCACCTCCCACACCCGCCGGTGGTAGCAGCCGAATGGCACGGTATCGACGTAGCCCGGCTCGCTGGCGTAGCGGAAGCGCGCATTCCCGACGCCAAAGGGGGAGGACATCGCCGCGGCGATGGCACGGCCAACCTCGCCCTCGCCGACCGTCTCGATCGGCCCCCCCACGCAGGCCGCACCCGTGCGCTTCAGCGCCTCCACCGACTGCCGCACGAAGTCGGGCCGCACCTTGCTGTGCGCGCCGATGATGATCCAGCAGTCGCCGCGCGCCGCCTTCATCCCCTCGTTCAGGCCGGCGACGGTGATCCGCCGCGGGTTATCGACGAGCGCCAGGCGGGCGAACAGCGAGGGGTACGCCTCGACCAGGGCGCGCGTCGCATCGGTGCTGCCACCATCCGCGACGATCACCTCGATGCCATCGGCGCCGTAGTCCTGCGCGGCCAGCGAATCGAGGAGCGCGGTGATGTACCGCTCCTCGTTCAGGCAGGGGATCACGATGGAGACGAGCGGCCGCTCCGGCAGGGTGAGCGGTGCGTCATCGAGGCGGGGAGCGGTGGCGGATGGGCTCATGCCTCCACGCTAGCACGCCCCGGCGGGCCGTCAATCCGCGCCCGGTGCCAGGCCTCCACCCGCTCGGCGATGCGGGCGGCATCGTGGTGCGCCTCCACCCAGGCGCGCGAGGCCTCGCCAATCGCCCGTGCCGCCACGGGGTCATCGAGGAGGCGCTCAATCGCATCGACGACCTGGGTGGGGGTCTCGGCGTGCACCACGGGCGCCTCTCCCCCGTAGCGATCGGCGAAGCGGAAGGCGGCGACGACTGGTCGGCCACAGGCCATGCCTTCGAGCTCGACCATGCCGATCGCCCCCTCGTGCACCTGGCCCACGAGCACCCGGTGGCGGGCCATGAGCGCCGGCAGCCGCTCACGCGGCTGGTGGAGCAGCAGCACCACCGTCGGCAGCGCTTCGAACTGCCGCGTGAGTTCGCCCCCGGCGATGGCCGTCACGCGTAGCCGCGGGCGCCGCCGGCTCAGCTCCCGCATGGCGGCGAGGATCCGCCCGCCGCCCTTATTGTGGGCCAGCGCGCAGATGACGAAGACGTCTCGCGCATCGGCCGGGAGTGGCTCCGGCCGGAAGGTGGCGGTATCGACCGGGTTCGGCAGGAATTCCGCATCCGGGCGCACTGCGTGCACCCACGGTTCCAGGTCGGGCGTGGAGTAGTACACGTGCGCCGCTCGCCGCAGAGCCAGGCGAATCAGCCCGCGCCACGGCCGTCGGCCCAGGTCGCGCACGTCATCGCCGTGGCAGTGGAGCACGTACGGCACCCCCGCGAGGATGCCGACGAGCCCCAGGTAGGCGTAATGGATGTGGACCGCATCGTACCGTTCGCGGCGGAGCCGGATCGCCAGCCGGACCCAATCGGCGAGGCGCAGCGGCGCCACCAGCAGCTTGAGCAGTGGCGGCAGCGTGGCCCCGTACAGCCGCGGCTGGAGGATATCGACGTCATGGCCCCGCCCGCGAAGCGCCGCGGCCAGCTCGCTCGCCACCGAGGCGATGTCGTTGACCTGCGCGAAGCGCATCATCACGCCGCCGGGGCCGCGGGCACCGGCTCGCCCCGCCCAATCGCAAGCGCCACCGCCTCCACGCGGTCCACGATGCGCTCGAGGCCGTGGTGGCGGGCGATCCAGGCGCGCCCGGCGGCGCCGATGCGGTCCCGCTCCGCAGGATCGGCTGCCAGTCGCGCCACCACCCGAGCGATATCGGCGCCATCGACCGCGGAGAGGAACGGGGGTGGCTCGGCGTAGGCCGAGCGGTCGTTGAACCAGGTGACCACCGGGCGGGCGCAGGCCATCGCCTCCAGCTCGGCCATGCCGGCCGAGCCCAGGCGCGCCTGCCCGATGACGATGCCGTGCTCGTTGATGATCTGCGGCAGCCGCGAGCGCGGGTGCCGCGCGTAGAGCGTGACATTCGGCAGCGCCCGGAAGGCGGCAGTGTACTCGCCGCCGCCGAAGGCGCCGATGCGCAGTCCCGGTGCCAGCTCGGCGAGCAGGCGACACGCCTCCAGGATGCGCCCCGCACCCTTCACCTCCGTGAGGGCGCACGCCACCCACGCGGCCTGATGGGCCGAAGCCGGCGACGTGGGCGCGAAGGTGGCCGTGTCGATCGGGTTGGGGAGGAACTCCGCATCCGGCCGCAACGGTAGGACCCACTCGGCAAGGTCGGGCGTAGAGTAGAAGACGTGACGGGCATGCCGCACCGCGTTGGCGATGAGCGGCCGCGTGACGAAGGTGCCGCCCCGCAGATCGGTGCCGTGGCAGTGGAGGATGTAGGGGAAGCCCCCGAGGACGCCCACGTTCCCGAGGTAGGCGTAGTGGATGTGGACAAGGTCGTAACGGCCGGCGCGGATGCGCCGCACGAGGTCCAGCCAGTCGAGCGCCCGGACCGGCCCGGTGATCGGCTTGATCTGCGGGTGGAGGCGCGCCCCAACGAGGCGCGGGTAGAAGTGGTCGACCGTGTGGCCGCGGGCGCGCAGCCCCGCCCCGATTTCGCTCGCCACCGAGGCGATATCGTTGATCTCCGCGATGCGCACCGGCATCACCCCTCGCCGGGGCGGCGCGACGGGCTCAGCCACTCGAGCGTGAAGATGGCCACCAGGCCGAAGATGACCGTCACCGCGAGGGCCACCGCCACACGGCCGGCGAGCGAACCCGTCAGCCCGCCGGAGAACGAGTACGCCACTTCCAGCCGGCTTTCGGCGCTGCGCACGGCGATCTGGGCGTTGCCGAGGTTCACATAGGCCGAATCGCGCACCTGCCGCAGCCCGCGCACCTCGTTCAGCAGCGCCTGCGTCGGCCCGTCGAGCTGCTGCTCGGGCAGCGCCGGACTGGCCGCTGCAAACTCGCGCAGGGCATTCTCGAGTGCTGCCACCCGGGCGCTCAGCACGGGCACGCCCTGGCCGGTCGCCACCGGCTGGCCGACGACCGCGGCGGCAAGCGCTGCCGCCGTCTCGGGGCTGGCGCCGTTCGCGGCGGCGAGTGCACCCTTCGCCTCGGCGAGCTGCCGCTCGAGCGCCAGGCGCTCGCCAGTCGCGAGCACGAGCGGGTTGGTGTCTCCCCGTGTCTCCACCAGGGCAGCCAGGTCCACCCCTTTGCCGGCGGTGGCTGCCTCGAGCCGGGCATAGGCGGCCTGGTAGTCGGCCTCGGCGTTCGCCGCGACCTGCCGCCGCCGCTCAACGAAGCGGGTGCGGAAGAGGCCATCGGGCCGCGTGTACTCGGCGGTGTACACGTCGACGAAGGCCTGCCGGTACCGCTCCGCCTTCGCCCTGTCCGGGTCGCTGATCGAGACGGTCAGGGTGCCGCGCGAGATGCCGTCGCCCACGGAGATGGGGAAGAGGCTCACGCTGAAGCGGGCGTAATCGAAGTCCGGCTCGCCGATGGCGGCGATCACCTTCTCCTTGAACGCCGGGTCGGAGGTCATCGCCTGCGCCTCAAAGATCCGCAGGCCCCGGTCGCCGCCGATGACGAGGTCGTGCACGGTCGTGTCGAGCGTCATCGTCGCGACCGCGGTGGAGCCGCCACTGACCGCGCCGATGGCGAGGGCTGCGAGGATGCCGAGGATCGCGAAGGGGATGAAGAGCCATGCCCGGCGGCGGATGACCTGCAGGTCGCGGTTGAGGCCGCTGGTTTCGGTGGGCATCGCCCGGTATGGTAGGTTCGCCCGGTTTGCCGGGTCAATCGTGAGATGCTTCACGAGGCTGCCGTGCCCCATCCCGACCTCGCCCTCGTCGTCCTCGTGCAGGCCGCGGTCCTCGTCGCCGTCGTCATCCTCCGCGAGCCGAAGCTCCTCATCCCCGCCGTCGTCATCGGGCTCCCGTTCGAGTACCTGCAAACGCAGACGGTCAGCACCCTCGGCGAGGGCGGCGTTGGCGGCGCCATCCGCGTGATGCTCAACCCGGGCAAGCTCGCCATGGCAGCGACGATCGCGGTCGCGGCGTGGCGCGCCCGCTACGACCCCCGCCGCCTGCTGCCGCCCTCGAGCCTCCTCCTCCCGGTCCTCGTCGTCGTCTTCATCTCCGTGGTCGGGGTGGCCTGGGCCGATAGCCAGCGGCCGGGGAATGCCGTCCTCATCCTGCCCATGTATGCGGCCTTCGTCTTCGCCGCCCCGTCGCTCATCGACGACCGCCGCGACCTCGAGCGGATCATCGCCGCCTTCTTCATCGCCGCCATCGGGCTCTCCGTGCTGGCCGTGGCGCAGCGCCTCCTTGGCGTCTTCCAGTGGCGCAGCATCCTCATCCAGTCCGACGCGTACTCCTACCGCTCGAACGCGACCTTCGCCGATCCGAACAACCTCGCCCGCTACCTCGCCATCACCATGGCGCTCGCTGCCGGCACCATCCTCGCGCTGGGCCCGCGCCGCCTCACCGTCTACCTCGCCATCCCGGCGCTCGTACTGGCGGCCCCGGCGCTCATCGCCACGGCCTCCCGCTCGGGCTGGCTGGGCATGCTTCTCGCCTGCTTCCTCGTGGTCCTGCTCGCGCCGGTGGCGCGCGCCACCAAGCTGCGCATCAACGCCGGGGCGTTCGGCACGCTCGGTATCCTCCTCGGCCTCCTCCTCGTGCAGGGCGGCTCCGATGCCGCCCGCGTGCGCTCGCTCGCCGAGGGCGTCGATGCGGTGCTCGGGGTGCGGCGGTTCCTCATCCGCGCCGGCTGGGAGATGTGGCTCGATAACCCGCTCGTCGGTGTCGGCACGGGCGGCTTCCAGAACGCGCTCCTCGTCGCCTACAGCTGGGTGATGCCGTACTGGGCCAAGACGTCGCTCTCCCACACCTCGGCCATCAGCATCCTCGCCGAGTGGGGTATCGTCGGCGTGGCCGCCTTCGTGTTCTTCCTGGTGCGCCTGTTTGGGGCAAGCATCCGCCTCTTCCGCGCCGCCGCCGACCCCTTCGAGCGCATCCTGGGGGCGTGGCTCATCGCCGCCTTCGTGGAGATCCTCTTCCAGTCCCAGTCCGAAGGCCGCCTCTTCGAGGAGCCGTACCTCTGGCTGCTCCTGGCGGTTGCCGCCGCGCTCGAAGCGGGCGCCGGCCGGCGCACCCCCGCCCCGGCGGCGGCACGTGCCGGGCGGGCAGCCGCGCCCGCAGCGGCCGCCCAGGCGGCTGCCGTCCGCTCGCCCGCCTGATCGCCGGGCGGTAGCATGGCGCCATGTACACCGTGCTCGCCGGCGGCGTCGGTGCCAGCCGCTTCCTCCAGGGGCTCGCGGCGGTGGTTCGCCAGCGCGACATCACGGTCATCTCCAACACCGGCGACGACCTCGAGTTCGTCGGCCTCCACGTCTCGCCCGATACCGACATCGTCATCTACGCACTCGCCGGGGTCGTCAACCCGGCCACCGGCTGGGGGCTCGAGGGCGATACCTTCGCCGTGGCGGAAGCCCTGCAGCGCTTCGGCTACGAACGCTGGTTCAACCTGGGCGATCGCGACCTTGCCACCGCGCTCCACCGTACCCGCCTGCTGCGCGAGGGGTGGCCCCTCCACCGCATCGTGGCCGAGCTCGCGCGGGCGTGGGGGCTCGAGGTGCGCATCCTGCCCATGAGCGACGACCCGGTGCGCACCATCATCCTCGGCCCCGGGGGCGACCTCCCCTTCCAGGAGTACATGGTGCGCCTGCGCACCGAGGTCGACGTTCGCGGCTTCCGCTTCGCCGGCGCGGAGGCGGCCCGCCCGGCCCCGGGCGTGCTCGACGCGATTGCCGGCGCCCGCGCGGTTATCCTCGCGCCCAGCAACCCATTCGTCAGCATTGGCCCCATCCTCGCTGTGCCCGGCATCCGCGAGGCGCTCGCGGCCACCCGGGCGACCCGCGTCGCCATCAGCCCGATCATCGCCGGCCAGGTGGTGAAGGGGCCGGCCGCTGCGATGCTCGCCTCCCTGGGGCACGAAGTCTCCGCCGTGGGTGTGGCGGCGCTCTACCGCGGCCTCGTCGATCTCTTCGTGCTCGATACGGCCGATGCCGCCCTGGCCCCGCGGGTCGAAGCGCTCGGCATGCGCACCCTGGTGACGGAGACGCTGATGACCGACGGCCCGCGCAAGGCCGCACTTGCGGCCGCCGTGGTGGCCGCGCTCGAGGCGGTGCGCTGATGCTGCCCGTGCTCATCCCCGTCAACCGGCTCGACCAGGCGAAGGGCCGTCTCGCTCCGCTCCTCACCGAGGCGGAGCGCGAGGAGCTCACGCTCATCACCGCGGAGACCGTCGCCCACGCCGCCGGCCCCGCCGCCATCATCCTCGCCGCCGACCCGCGCGTCCGCGAGCGGATGGCCGGCCGCTACCGCGTGCTCGAGGAGGACCCGGCCCTGCGCGGGCTCAACGCCCAGCTCGAGCGCGCCATCGAACGCCTCCGCGCCGAGGGGGCGGTCGGCGAACGGCTGCTCATCCTGCACGCCGACCTGCCGCTGGTGCGCGCCTCCACCATCGAGGCGCTGGCCGCCGAGGACGACGGGCCCGGCTGCGTGGTGCTCGTGCGCAGTGGCGATGGCGGCACCAACGCGATGCTCCTCCACCCGCCGGGGCGGTTCCCGCTCGCCTACGGCCCGGGCAGCTTCGCCCGCCACGCCGAGGCGGCGCTCGCCGCCGGGCTGCGCGTCATCGAGAGCCCGAATCGCGAGCTCCGGCTCGATCTTGATACCCCCGCCGATGTGGCCGAGCTGCTCCGCTCCGAGCGGGGCCAGCAGACGGCGGCAGGGCACTACCTCCTCGCCATTGGCGCCGACCGGCGCCTGGCCGCGGCCGGGCCGTGAGCGTGCGTGTCCTGCTCCTGGCGGTGGCCAGCGCGGCCCTGCTGATCGCGGCCTGCGGCTCGGAGCGGCAGACCGCCCCGCCGCGGCCGACGCCCACGCCCACCCTCGCGGGCGCACCGGCCCAGGGTGCCCGCACGGTGACCGACATGGCCGGGCGCCAGGTGGCCGTGCCCGGGCGCGTCGAGCGGGTGGTGGTGACCGCGCCGGCAGCCGCCGATTACGCCCTCGCCCTCGGCCTCCAGGTCATCGGCCAGCCCAGCGATGCCCCGCCCATCCCGGGGGCGCGGCCGGTCGGCACCACCCTCTCCCCGGACTTCCCCGCCATCGCTGCGCTCGCCCCGGACCTCGTCATCGGCGATGCCGCCATCCAGGGCGCGCGCATCGCCGACTTCGACCGCTTTACCGTGCCCGTCTACCTGGTGCGGGCGACCGATTACCTCGCCATCCTCGATGCGCTGGACCGCCTCGGCGAGGCGGCCGACCGGGCCGAAGAGGCCGCAGCCGCCCGGGCCGCGATTGAGGAGCGAGTGGTCGGCGCGGCGCTGGCCGCCCGCGAGCGCCGGGCCGGGGCCAGCCCCCTGCGCGTGCTCGTCCTTACGGGCGCGGGGCGCGATGTCTTCGCCGCCGGCGCATCCACCTACATCGGCAACCTGTTAAGCATGCTCGGCGCCGAGAACGCACTCGCCACCCCGCCGGATGGGGGGCCGCTCCCCGGGTTCGGCGTCATCGACCCGGGCCAGGCGGCCCTCGTCGCGCCCGATGTGGTGCTTGTGCTGCCCGCCGGCGATGGCGGCCTCGATACGCTCATCCGCCAGGACCCGGCCTGGGCGAACACTCCCGCCGTGCGCAACGGGCGGGTGCACGCCATCGACCGCCTGCTCTTCCTGCGGGCGCCCGGTCCGCGCATCGCCGAGGCTGTGGAGCTGCTGCTCGAGCTGCTCTGGCCGCGGGGCTGAGCGCCGCTACGCGCCCTGCCCGGCGGCGGCCTCCAGGAGCAGCGGGTGTGGCCGCTCCTCCAGTGTGTCGAGCACCTCGTAAGCGTGCAGGTCGCGAATGGCGGAAAGCGAGCGGCGCAGCATTGCCTTCGCCAGCTCCACGCCGCGCTCGTTGGCGAGGTCGATGGAGCCGGCTGCCACCACCGGGTAGGTGAGGCACCACATCACCGTCATGCGGTAGTCCTCCCAGCACTGCTCCCACGAGTACCCCTGCACGCCGTGCTCGAGTAGCGTCTCGTGGTACGCCCGCACGATGTCGCGCTCGTGGGCGCGCCGCACCTCCGGGTCCACCGACTGGCTCATGAAGTAGCCGATGTCGTAGGGGCCGCGTGCCCGCACCGCGATCTGCCAGTCGACCAGGGTGAGCGGCGCCGAGCCATCCGGGCTTCCCCAGAAGACGTTATCGAGGCGCAGGTCGCCGTGGCAGAGCGTCTCCGGCGCCGCGGAGAAGCGGTCCTGCATCGGGTTCATGCGATGCATGTAGCGCAGCACCATCTCCCGCTCGAAGTCGTCGAGCTCGCCGCCGAAGTTCTGCAGGAACGGTTCCACCGCCTGCGCGAAAGCCACCGCGGCCATCAGGTTCACCGGGTCGTTGCCGCGAGGGATCCAGTCGAGCTCGGCGAGCTCGGGCGCATTCCACCAGCGGGCGTGCAGCCGGCCAACCTCGCGTACCAGGGTGTAGCACTCCTCCGTGCTCGCCCCCGCCACCTGGTCGCCGAGGCGCAGGCCGCCGAGGTCCTCCATGAGGATGATGTAGCTGACGCTCTCGGGGTCGCCGGCCGCGTAGTAGGCACGGGCGCTGCGCACGCCGATCCGGTCGGCCAGCTCGTCGTAGATCCGCCGCTCCTTCTCGTAGAAGCCGAGCATGTGGGCGACGCCGCGGCCGCCCGGGTCGGCGGTGGGAATCTTGGCGATCAGGGTCTGCGGTGCGCCCGGCTCCGGCCGGTCGTACTCCAGGGTGATGCGGGCGAGCTCGCCGAGGATGCCGACCCCGGCACCGATCCGTTCGCGCGGGGCCGCTACCACGCGCGCCTCCCGCAGGTGGCCGCGCTCGCGCAGGGCGGCGGTCAGCCACTCCGGCGTCACCTCGTCCATCGTCGTGGGAATGGAAAGGCTGGTCATTCAGCAAGAACCCCCGGTGAACGATTCGGGGAATCTATCACCGGGGGCAGCTCAGGTCGAACGGCCGGGGTACGGGCGCCTACATCGCCGGCGGCGGCGCCTTGGGCGGGTTGCGCCACTCCACCCAGAGGAGCGTGATGATCGCCGCCAGCGTCGTCGCCGCGAGGCTGATGCCGCCCAGGATGCTCACGATGTCCCGCGCCCGCAGGCTCGCGTCGTCGATGTCGCCGAGCAGGTCGGAGACGGTGAAGATGCCGGTGAGCAGCAGGAATGCCCCGGGCACGGCCAGCGCCTCCCACTTCCCGCGCTGGGCGAGGTAGCCGAAGGCGAGGCCCGCGATGGCGAAGAAGGGGATGAAGCTCACCAGCCACTCGCGGTGGTTATCCCAGGAGGCGCGCACCTGGAAGAGGATGATGGTGAGGGCGAGGGCAAAGAGGATACCGAGCCCGTACCCCCAAAAGAGGCTGAGCCAGTCGCGCCAGCCCAGCGTGGGCCGAGCCGGGCGCGTGGAGCGGTCGTGGATGTACTCGGACTTCTGCGGTTCGAACGGTGCAGGCAGGGAGAAATCGGCCATGGTGGCCCGATTGTGACCCGTCGGTGCCGATCCGGGCAACCGCGCGGCCCGCTCACCCCGCGGCGGCTGGCCTTGCGGTGAGCGCCGCCAGCCAGCGGGCGTCCCGCCCGTTCGGCCGGCGCGCCAGCCGTTCCTCCAGGATCGCGCGCGCCTGTTCGACCCTGCCCGCCCGGGTGCACGCCTCCACCAGCGTCTCCTCGAACACGTCACGCTGCGCCTGCGAGCCGCCGAGGCGGATGAGCTCGGGCCGGGCGAGCTGGAGCAGGTTGGCGGCCCGGCTCCATTCGCCGCGGGCGAAGGCCAGGTAGCCCTCGCCGAGGGTGACCAGCATGGGGCCAGCGTTCAGCTTGCCGCCCGCGGCCCGGTCACGGAGCTGGCCGACGAGCGTCTCGAGCCGCGCGATGTCGTGCACCGCGCACCACGCCAGCAGGCAGTGCACATCGGCCCAGGTGACCCCCGCGCGCGGGAAGTGGGCCGCTGCGTAGTCGGCCACTTCGGCCCACGGCAGCTCGGGTGGCGGCAGCTCGGTCAGGCTGCAGCGCCAGAGAAGGGAGGCCGCATCGGCGAGCGTGCCGAGCGGGGGCGACGTGGCCACCCCCGGGCGGATGACCTCCTCGTAGAGCGCGAGGACCCGCTCCAGGTTGCCGGCCGCGAGCTCGAAGAGGGCGAGGTGCCAGGAGTTGTGCCCGTGGAGCTGGTTCTCCGGGTCGTCCCCCTCCAGCCAGGCCGCGAGGAAGGCGGCGCCGCCGGCGGTATCGCCGGTCTCGTACGCCACGTGGGCCAGTGTGTGGGAGGCGTGCCCGTTGCGCGGGTTGGCA
>FWPU01009191.1_pt1:0-2500 | contig 15860 bp, 11 predicted proteins | sample 2228361 | NCBI WGS metagenome assembly FWPU01 (sample SAMEA103939777, study PRJEB20133) | metagenome
AAGAATTTTTTTCTTTTTAAAAAGAACAAATGAATAATTTAATTTCCTCACTTATTTTTTAAAAACTTTAAGAAAAGTGGAATTTCACTCTTTATCGCTTAAGAATTCTCCATGTGCTTGAAATTTTTTAATTTTTATGTTATATTGAAAGGAATTTTTAAGAGGTGTTTATGGTAGAAAAGGAAAAAGAAGAAGAACTTTTACTTAAAAAGGGAGAAGAGTTCTTAAAACTCTTTAATATGGGAAAGCAGTTTACAGAAGAACTCTTAAAGGAAAATGAACGCTTAAGATATAGAATTGCCTTATTGGAAGAACAACAAAATGTAGGGCATACGAATAATTTGAATAAGGAAATCATTCGTTTAAGGGAAAGAGTTAAAGAACTGGAAGACGAATATGAACAGCTTTTGGAAAGACAAAAAAAGGTGGAAGAAGAAAACAAGGACTTTGCAATGAGATATGTGGAAGTTGAGGAACAAAATAACAATTTAGCAAATCTTTATGTGGCTTCATACCAGTTGCATTCTACCTTAGATTTTCAAGAAGTTCTTCAAATTGTTATTGAAATTATTATTAATTTAATAGGTGCAGAGGTATTTGCCATAATGCTTTTGGATGAAAAGACAAATGAAATAAAGACCTTAGGTTGTGAAGGTTCAGATCTTTTTCCTGGACTTGAAAGTTTAAGTATAAAGGTAGGAGAAGGAATAATTGGAAGAGTTGCAAAAACAGGAGAAAGTTATTTTATAAATCAAGCCCCATCAGAAGCAAAGGTGGATTTATATAATCCCCTAGCAGCTGTTCCTTTAAAAATTAAAGAACATGTCATTGGGACAATTGCAATATATAGTTTACTAAAACAAAAGGATAGTTTTTCTGCTGTTGATTATGAATTATTTAATTTGCTTGCAGGACAAGCAGCTACAGCAATTTTTGCCTCAAAGTTATATTCCCAATCAGAAAGAAAATTATCAACAATCCAAAGCTTTTTGGACTTATTAACTACTTCATGATGAGGTTTTTATGGAAATTGAAGGATTAACTTTTTTAGTTGTAGAGGACTCGCCAACCATGAGACAGCTGATTTCCTTTTCTTTAAAAAGGTTTAAAGGTTGTAGAATAGTCGAAGCAGTAGATGGGGTTGATGCTTTAAAAAAATTGGCTTCTGAAAAAATAGATGTAATCTTGACGGATATAAATATGCCCGTAATGGATGGTTTAAAACTTGTTTCTTTGATTAGGCAAAATCCAGAACTTAAGGATTTGCCAATAATTATAATTACAACGGAAGGGGCTGAAGAGGATAGGCAAAGGGGACTTGCCTTAGGAGCAAACTCCTATATAGCAAAACCAATCCAATCATCCCATTTAATTAAAACTATTCAAGAACTACTTCAAAAAAGGTAAAAAAAATGGATGCTTTGAAAATTTACGATTTCAAATCCCTAGAGGAAAAGTGGCAAAAAATTTGGAATGAAAGAAAAGTTGCCAAGGTTTTAAATAATAATTTTGGCGAAAAGTTTTATATGTTAATGATGTTTCCTTATCCTTCGGGGAAATTGCATGTGGGACATGGAAGAAATTATATTTTGGGCGATGCTGTTTATAGATATTATAGAATGAGGGGTTTAAAACCCTTAAATCCTATGGGATGGGATTCCTTTGGACTACCAGCAGAAAATGCTGCTATAAAAATGGGGTTTCATCCTAAGAATTGGACAGAAGAAAACATTAAAGAAATGAAAAATCAATTTCATAAATGGGGTGTCCTTTATGATTGGGATAGGGAAATTTTAACTTGTGATCCTTCCTATTATAAATGGAACCAATGGTTTTTTATCCAAATGTATAAGCATAATTTGGCTTATAAGGCAAAAGCAAATGCTAATTGGTGTCCTAGTTGTAATACTGTTTTGGCAAATGAACAAGTTGTAGGTGGGATCTGCGAAAGATGTGGGTCAAAGGTGGAAGGAAAACTTTTAGAGCAATGGTTTTTTAGGATTACAAATTATGCAGAAAGATTATTAAAGGGGCTTGATAAACTTACAAGTTGGCCTGAAAGGGTTATAACCCTTCAAAGAAATTGGATTGGTAAATCAGAAGGAACAGATATAACTTTTGAAATTCCAGCTATAGGTAAGAAAATTGAAGTTTTTACAACAAGGGCAGATACCCTTTTTGGAGCAACATTTTTGGCAATTTCTCCAGATCACCCCCTTTCTGAAGAATTGATTGAAGATAAGGACAAAGAAGAACTTAAAGAATTAAGGATGATGAAAGGTGAGCTTTATGAGAAAAGGGGGATTAGGGCTAAATATAATGCTTTACATCCTTTGACAAGGAGAGAAATACCCATATGGATAGCTAATTTTGTCTTAATGGAATATGGAACTGGGGCTATTATGTCTGTCCCAGCCCATGACCAAAGGGATTTTGAATTTGCAAAGAAATATGGGATTGAAATAGTGGAAGTAATCTATCACCCAAAGGGTTACAATGG
>FWPU01009191.1_pt1:7500-15860 | contig 15860 bp, 11 predicted proteins | sample 2228361 | NCBI WGS metagenome assembly FWPU01 (sample SAMEA103939777, study PRJEB20133) | metagenome
CCGCCAGCTAAGGTCCCTAAGAAGTGGCTAAGTGGGAAAGGAAGTGGAGATACTAAAACAGCCAGGAGGTTGGCTTAGAAGCAGCCATCCTTTAAAGAAAGCGTAACAGCTCACTGGTCGAGTGTCTCTGCGCCGAAAATGTAACGGGGCTTAAGCCACTCACCAAAGCTGCGGATCAGTCCTTTTTTTTTTTTTGAAGGTCTGGTGGTAGGGGAGCGTTCCCATTGGGCTGAAGTCAGAGCGTGGGCTCTGGTTGACTGATGGGAAGTGACTCTGCCGGCACGAGTAGCGATAAACCCGACGAGAATTCGGGTCGCCAAAAGTCTAAGGTTTCCTGGGGAAGGTTCGTCCGCTCAGGGTTAGTCGGTCCCTAAGGTGAGGTCGAAAGGCGTAGCTGATGGGAAACAGGTTAACATTCCTGTACCACCTTGTAGGCGTTATCACGAAGGGGTGACGCAGGAGGATAGGCGTACCGGGTGTTGGATGTCCCGGGCCAAGCGTGTAGAGGGGGAAGGTAGGCAAATCCGCCTTCCTATTCCAAACCTCAAGGCGTAATGGGGAGGGGATTATATCCCCACAAACTCGCTGAATCCACACTGCCGAGAAAAACCTCTAAGGAGCCTGCAGGGTGACCGTACCGCAAACCGCCACAGGTAGACGAGGAGAGAATCCTAAGGCGCGTGAGTGATCCCTCGCTAAGGAACTAGGCAAGTTGGCACCGTAACTTCGGGAGAAGGTGCGCTCCTTTTTGTGAGAGGGCTTGCCCCTCAAAGCAAAGAGGAGTCGCAGTGAAATGGCCCAGGCGACTGTTTACTAAAAACACAGGGCTCTGCTAAGTCAAAAACGAAGTATAGGGCCTGACGCCTGCCCGGTGCCGGAAGGTTAAGGGGATCTGTTATTCCGAGCAATTGGGAGAAGCAGAGAACCGAAGCCCCGGTGAACGGCGGCCGTAACTATAATGTCCGTTGTAGTTACGTTAATAAATCTGGCTATATGCTGGAAAGTCCGGGGTATCCTTTGATACTCTCTATTTTTTAATAGAAGTAAAAATTCAAAGGTGCGGACAACCAGCAGGAAAGGAGAAAAAATGCTTAATGTAAAAAAAATACCAATTGAAGTAGGTTATTATCTTACTGGTTTTGCCGATGGAGAAGGAAGTTTTAATGTCTCTTTTAGAAAAAGAGATGATTATTTAGAAAAGTGGAAAATTTCTTTATGTTTTAACATTTCTCAAAAAGATCCTGTAATACTTTCAACATTTAAAAGATATTTAAAATGTGGAACCATGAGGAAAAGAAAAGATGGGGTTTGGTATTACGAAATAAACAATATAAATGCATTAATTGAAAATTTAATACCTTTCTTCGAACATTTTCGTTTCAGGTCTCAAAAGATGAAAAAAGCTTTTTCAAAATTTAAAAAAATTGCAAAATTGGTAAAAGAACAAAAGCATTTGGATAAAGAAGGAATAAAAGAAATTTTGAGATTGAGAAATGAAATGAACCCAGCAAAAAAAGTATTCCGATGAAGAGATCTTAAAATATTCTCCCTCATCCTCAGAGACTATACGCCAGACCAGATAAGTAATCTTATCTGGAAGATATAGTCCGAACTGCATAGCAATATGCAGAAGCAATTTTTATAAATTGCTGCTTCCAAATTAGGAAGTTAACAATATAAACGGTCCTAAGGTAGCGAAATTCCTTGTCGGGTAAGTTAAATGACTTGCCCATGTCCGGCTCATATCGGGGAAGCCCTCCTACCAAGATAAATCTTGGTGTGGGGTAATCCCGAGGGAAGCTCCCAGTTCGTGAGGATTGGGAAGCCCCGTAACGACTGATCCGAAAGGAGAGGAGGCAAATTTTTAAATGCCTCAATACGCCGGCCCTCTTCCGCAATTTTTTGTGCAGTAAGAATTTATGGAGGTATTTCATGGTTTTAAATCAATGGTATGTCACAGGTTTGGTAGAAAGTGAAGGTTGCTTTAGCGTAAGCTTTTCTTTAAGGTCAAAGCTTAATGTAAAGATAGAAACAAGGCCTTCTTTTTCTATTTCCCTAAATAAAAGAAATTTAGAACTGATAAAGGCATTAAAAAATTACTTTGGTTGTGGGGGAATAAGATTTTCTAAATCTGATAGGACATATAAATACGAGGTAAGAAGCATATCAGACCTTTTAAAAAAAATAATTCCCCATTTTGATGCTTATCCCCTTGTTGGAGAAAAGAAAAATGACTTTGAAATCTTTAAAAAGATATGCAAAATGGTTCATTCAAATTTGCATTTATCAAAAAGACATCTTTCTGGAATAATTCAATTAGCTTATTGTATGAATGCTTCTCTAAAGAGGAAGTACAAAAAAGAATACCTCCTAAGAATTCTTGAAGAGGTGAAGGTATAGTCTGCCCCCTATAGAAATATAGGATGTGGTGAAGTTCCGACCTGCACGAATGGCGTAACGATCTGGGCGCTGTCTCGGCGAGGGGCTCAGCGAAACTGTGCTTCCGGTGAAGACGCCGGGTACCCGTGACAAGACGGAAAGACCCCGTGAACCTTTACTATACCCTGGCACTGGATTTTGGTGCAGTATGCGCAGGATAGGTGGGAGGCATTGAAGCATCCCTTTCGGGGGATGTGGAGCTGTCGGTGAGATACCACCCTTACCGTACTGAAGTCCTAACCTCGGGCCCTTGAATCAGGGTCAGGGACAATGTCAGGTGGGTAGTTTGACTGGGGCGGTCGCCTCCTAAAAAGTAACGGAGGCTCCCAAAGGTTCCCTCAACCTGATTGGAAACCAGGTGTTGAGTGTAAAGGCATAAGGGAGCCTGACTGCAAGACTGACAGGTCAAGCAGAGCCGAAAGGCGGGCTTAGTGATCCGGTGGTTCCGCGTGGAAGGGCCATCGCTCAAAGGATAAAAGGTACTCCGGGGATAACAGGCTGATCTGGCCCGAGAGCCCATATCGACGGCCAGGTTTGGCACCTCGATGTCGGCTCATCGCATCCTGGGGCTGAAGCAGGTCCCAAGGGTTCGTCTGTTCGCCGATTAAAGCGGTACGTGAGCTGGGTTTAGAACGTCGCGAGACAGTTCGGTCCCTATCTGTCACGGGCGCAGGATACTTGAGGGGAGTCGCTCCCAGTACGAGAGGATCGGAGCGAACGGACCTCCAGTATACCAGTTGTGCCGCCAGGTGCAGCGCTGGGTAGCTGTGTCCGGCATGGATAACTGCTGAAAGCATCTAAGCAGGAAGCCAACCCCAAGATTAGGTATCCTACTTTCCGGGCGACCGGAGAGGTAAGGCCTCTGGTAGATGACCAGGTTGATAGGCGGGGTGTGTAAAGCCCGTGAGGGCTGCCCGCAAGGGGTATATCTGGCTTGCCAGATATACAGCTAACCCGTACTAATCGGCCGAGGGCTAAAGCCATAATCTTATAGGTGCTTACCCAAATACATATTTATATTTTAGAATAAGCCAGTGGGGGAAGAAAGGAGGAAGAAATATGAACATATTTATCTTAATCCTTTTTTCACTCTTTCTATCGCAGCAAGAGGATGTAATTTACAAAATGAAAAACCCCGAAAATTTAAAACTTGCTGCAAATCTTCTTCCAAATTTTTGGATTGCCTCGGATAAAAATTGTAAGGCATATTTTAATATTGAAGAAAATGAAACCTATATAAAATTAGAATGCTCAGATGGGATAAGTGAATTCAAAGTAGATTTCCCAATTGTTATGGATTATGTGAACCCAACCCCTGTTTTGGGTTCAAGCTTTGTGCTTGAGAAAAATAATATAAATTATACTTCCAATCCAGAAGAAAATTTGCATTTAAAAATGATATATTCTGGAAATAACATTTTAAAGGTTATATTGCAAGCAAAAAATTTTAACTGGCAAGAAAATTTTATAATAAATTTTGAAAAAGAAATTGCATGTCTTGAAGGTGAAGAGTGTGGAAAAAAAAGCAATAGGAAATGAAAATACATCAAAATTAGAGAAATTTTTAAGAGAAAATCCTGATTTAAGATCATATCTACAAGAAGTCGTTGAAAAGATAGTAGAAAATAAAGCAAAAGCCCCTCTAATGGCAAAAATATCCTCTATATTCTTTAAATGCTGGCTATTTCACTCTGCAAATTTGGAGAGATTTTATGCCACAGGTTTATTAACTGGTAGGGTAATAGCTATTCATTGTCCCTACGAACCTGGATGTATAATTTGCAAAAAATACCCCGATGGGTGGGACTGCTGGACAACTGTTTATTGTAGAATTACGATAACAGATCCATAAAGTTTAAGCCCCCCTGATAAAATATGTTTTATATATTTACAAATTTAGAATTTAAATTTTCTCGGTGGTCATACCGGTGGGGAAACACCCGATCCCATTCCGAACTCGGAAGTTAAGCCCACCAGGGCCGATGATACTGCGGCGGAATGCCGTGGGAAAGTAGGTCGCTGCCGAGAGCTAAAATATAAAGCCCGGCTTTAGAAGCCGGGCTTTTTTATTTTGTTTTAATTAAATTTTGAGTTATTATATTTCAATGAAAGTTTTTTTAGGAATTGATTTAATTGAAGAAAAGTTGGATAAAAAATTTTTTAATTCAAAAGTAGGTGTTTTGACCAATCCTTCAGGGATAAATTTTAATTTTCAATCGACAGTTGAAGTAATTTTAAAATCTGAAAATTTAAAACTTAAAGCCATCTTTGGACCTCAACATGGTTTTACGGGACATACTCAAGCAAATATGGTAGAATGGGAAGGGTTTAAAGATCCCCTGTTGAAAATTCCCATTTATAGTTTATATGGAAAGAGAAGAGAGCCAAAGGAAGAATGGCTTTCTGATTTAAACCTACTAATAATTGATTTGCAGGATATTGGTTCAAGGTATTACACATATATTTGGACAATGGCTCTTTGTTTTAAGATTTGTGAAAAAATAAATTTGCCTGTTTTGGTTTTGGATAGGCCTAATCCAATTGGATGTAAAAATTTGGAAGGATTTGTTTTGAAGGAAGAATTTTCTTCCTTTGTTGGTTTCCATCCTTTGCCCATAAGGCATGGGATGACAATTTGTGAAGTTGCCCTCTATTTTAAAGAAAATTTTTATAAAAAATTGGATTTATATATAATTCCAATGAAAAATTATAAAAGGTCTTATTTTTTTGAAGATACTAAGGCAAATTGGGTTATGCCTTCCCCAAATATCCCTACCATAGATACATGCTTTTTATATCCAGGTGCATGTCTTTTAGAGGGAACAAATATATCTGAAGGGAGGGGAACTACAAAGCCCTTTGAGATCTTTGGAGCACCTTTTTTTGAGGAAAGAATTGAAAAAGAAATAAGAAAAATAAAAATTGATGGGGGTTTTTTAAGACCCCTATATTTCCAACCAACTTTTGATAAATATAAAGGTGAAATTTGCAAAGGATTTCAAGTTCATATTTTAAATAGGAAAAGCTTTAAACCCTTTAAGACTTTTGTTTCAATTTTAAAAATTATATTTGACTTATATGAAAAAAATTTTGAATGGAAAAAACCACCTTATGAATATGAATTTGAAAAAATGCCCATAGATATTTTAGCTGGGACAGATCTCTTAAGGAAAGGAATTGAAGGTAAAATTTCTTTAAAGGATATGGAAGAAATTTGGGAAGGTGAATGCAAGGAGTTTCAAAAATTAAGAAAAAATTATCTTTTATATAAATGAAGGCATTTGTTCTTTGTGCAGGGCTTGGGAAAAGGTTAAATCCCATTTCAAGGGAAATTCCCAAGCCCCTCCTTCCCTTTTTTGGAAAAACCCCTCTATTTTTTATCCTTCAAAAATTAAAGGAGATAAAAATAAAAGAAGTGGGAATAAATTTGCACCATATGCCAGAGGAAATTAAAAATTACCTTAAAAATTTTAAATATTTTAAATTTCACTTTTTCTTTGAAAAAAAATTACTTGATACAGGGGGGGCGTTAAAAAATGCAAAAAATTTTTTAAGTAGTTCTAAATTTTTTGTTTTAAATTGTGATTTAATCTTTAAATTTTCTTTAAAGGAAATCTTGGATTTTCATAATAAAAATGGAAACCTTTGTACATTGGTTATAACAGATTTTCCAAATTTGAATAATATAGAAGTAAATGAAAAAGGTGAACTTATAAATATTTCAAAGGGGGTCTCTAAAAATTTAAAGACCTTTACAGGAATTGCCCTTTATGAACCAAAGATCTTAGATTTTATGGAAATGGATATATTTTCTATAAAGCAGATATGGCTTAAATTGATTAAGGAAGGGATTAAAATAAATACATATTTTATAAAGCCAGAACTTTGTATTGAAATTGGTACCCTTAAATCTTATGCTAAGGCACTCTTTGAAAAATTAAAAAGTGAGGGTGAAAAAAATTACCTTTCTTCCCCCATAAAATCAAAAAATATAAAATTATATGGTTTTAACATAATTGAAAAAAGCTGTAAAATTTCAAAAAATATTAAACTAAAAAATTGCATTATCCTGCCCAATTCCCTTTTAAAGGAAAATCAAAGGAATAAAATAATTGGAAGAAACTTTAAAATTCCAATACCTTTAAAAGTTTTAAGGGATGGATTTTTTTCAAAGGATAAATTTTTAAAAAATTTTACAAAAAAAGATAAGATTTATTTAAAAGGGCTTACAGAGGGTGGTTCTTTGAGGAATTTTTATCATTTTGGGAAAAAATACGTTTTTTTAAAATCTTTGGAAGAAGATAAGGAATTTGAAAGGTGGTTTCAAATAAGAAAACTGTTTTCTTCTTTAAATTTACCTGTTCCAAAGGTTCTTAAAATCTCTTATAAAGAAAAAAAGGCAATAATTGAACATTGTGGAGAGTATTCCCTTTATGATTTTTCAAAATTTTTACCAGAAAAAGAAATATATAAATATTACAAAAATGTTTTAAATGAGATAAGCAAATTACATAGGGAAAATTTAAAAAAATACCTTGGAAATAAAATCTTTAAAGGTTACATATTTGAAAAAAATTACTTTTTGTGGGAAACCAATTACTTTTATGAAAACTTTATTAAAAACTATTTAAAATTAAATTTGCCTTATGGTTTTTTTAAAAGGGACTTTGAAAAATTGGCAGAAATTTCTTCCACTTTTGAAAAAAGGATAATCCATAGGGATTTACAATCCAAAAATATAATAATTAAAAGGGGGGTTTGTTTTATAGATTTTCAATCAGCAAGGTTAGGACCAACTGGATATGATATTGCTTCCCTTTTATGGGATCCCTATTTGCCTTTGCCTAAAAATTTAAGAGAAAAACTATTATTTTATTATAAAGAAATTATGGGAAAGGACTTACCCTTAGATTTTGATAAAAGCTTAATTTACTTAAGATTACAAAGACATTTTCAAGCCCTTGGTGCATATAGTTTTTTAAGTTTAATAAGAAAAAAGGAAAATTTTTTAAAATTTATAAACCCCTCTTTTAAAATTTTAAAAGAAGATATAAAAGAAGCCCCATATTTTAATTCTTTTACTAAAATATTGGAAATAAAAATTTAAGATTTATCATCCTTCTTATTAAATGAAATATGTGTATCATCCAATCCATTCATTTGATGTATTATTTTTTCTTTAACTTCCTTATCAATAATAGAAGTTTTAGTATCATCACTCCCTATACTTAAGGGAAATTCCGAAACATTCACAGCATCTTCAAAAAAGGATTTTATAAGTTTAAACCCATAGGGACCTATTATAAAAAAGTCTCCTTCTTTCAAATAAACCCTTTCAATTCTTTGATCCCTATAATAAGTTCCATTTGTGCTTTGCAAATCTTCTAAGACCACATAATTATTTGCTAAAGAAAGAAGTGCATGGTTTCTGGAAATTACAGTGGCTGGGAGGTTAATGTGGTTTCCTTTGCCTCTCCCAATTTTTATTTCTGGAAGATCCAATTTGCATTTCTTAATTTTATTTGAGCCTATATATAACTCTAATATCCAATCCATCTGCTTTATAACTGCAATTTTTATGCCTAAAATTTAATTTAACTAAGAAATCTAAATAGTATATATAAAATCCCTGTTTTTTAAAAAGTTTTTAAATAAAATATTGTGTATCATAATGTTACAGTTGTGGAAATACCTTTCCACTTTTAAGGATAAAAAAACGGGGACGACGGGTCTCGAACCCGCGACCTCCGGCGTGACAGGCCGGCGTTCTAACCAAACTGAACTACGTCCCCTTAGGTAATATTATATCATATTTTTAAAATTTTTAAAAGCAGAAAAAATCTTTCTCAGCAATAAAGAGGGAAATTCCAATTTTCTTAAAGTTTTTAAAAGATAAGTGAGGAAATTAATTTATTCATTTG
>FWPU01004611.1_pt1 | contig 15858 bp, 22 predicted proteins | sample 2228361 | NCBI WGS metagenome assembly FWPU01 (sample SAMEA103939777, study PRJEB20133) | metagenome
GTCCCGGTCGGGACCTTATCTACGCGGAGGGCGAAGGGTTTCATGGGCACTTTACGCTTAATGTTTTAACTACGCTTGATTTTCAGGAATTAGAAAGTCTTTTCTCGCAGGCTTTCCTCGAAGAGTACAAGAATAAATATGTGTTAGTAGAGGGAACTGAATCTATGAGAATCCGGGATAGCTTAAGCGGTCCCAGTTTTGATGAAATAAAGCACACTCTCCCCTGGATAATAGTTGATACACTGGAAAACTCTCTATGGAATTTTGAGGATTATTGCCAGAGATTTTCTGCCAATAACCTCTCCAATACCCTTGGGATTTTGCTTTATGGTCTCCCGGGCGTGGGCAAGACATTCGTGCTCAGAAGTTATTTTAACAAGCTTCTTCTGGAGAGGGAGGTCGGCTTCTAATGCTTTGTAAAGTAAATTCTGATGGATCGCCGTTCATGGTTCGATCCTTCGGCAGGCTCAGGACTTACCACGAACGGCTGAGCTCTAATACCGTTCACCCTGAGCCCTTCGACCTTGCTCAGGGCAGGCTCGTCGAAGGGTGAACTTGGTTGCTGAAATCTTATCAAGACTTTGTTCATGGAGCACCAGTATGAATGAGCTTACCAAATGGAGTAAGAAGAACTCATCGAATCAACTTAATTACTCGCCAAATTGGTTAAGGGCTGAGGGGTGGGGGGTTGATAAGGACCGGGTCCGACATCGGATTGGCTTCGTTTACGGCTATTGGTGGTACGAGAGACTGGGCTTTGCCGGCTACAGGGTTTATTGTAGTAAGGAGTTTATAGAGAAGAGCTACACCCCAATAACTCCTCTTCAGGAGGTTAAACATGGGGGATATTAAGATAATATTAGAATCTGTTTTAAAAACCTCTGAAAGCAGTCATTCTGAGCCACTCAAGTGGCGAAGAATCTCAAACAAGATTTAGATGCTTCACGGAGTTTACACTGAGCGGAACGAATGTGTTCAGCCTGACAACCAAGACTCTTCGCGGAGTTTAGCCTTGAGCGTAGCGAAGGGCTCAGGGTGACATATAATGAGGGGTTTTGAAATGACTTCTAGAATTAAACTCCCTATAAGCCTATAGCAAGTTACTAATTTAAGGAGGCATCGATGAAAATAGACCTTTATACCAAATTGATTTTGACCTTAATAGCAATAGCCCTCTGGGGAATGTTGCTAAAGCCGATATTTATGTCGAACAGGGTAAACGCGTCGAGTGGAATAGTGGATGTTAAACGTAAATGTAACGAATAAATATGCGCTCATATTTTCCATAAATCAATCACTAACGGAGTGTGGACATGCCAAAAAATCTTTCGAAATCAAAATATCTCTCCGGTCTTCAGTGTGAAAAGCGTCTATGGCTTGAGGTAAATGACCCGGAAAAAGCTCCGGAGATAACGGAATCCCAGCAGAGGCTTTTTGACCAGGGTAAGGAAGTGGGAATCCATGCTCAGAGATATTTCGGCGAAGGTTATCTAATTGATAAAGACCGTTTAAGGATTTATGAGTGCATTGAGGAAACACGGAAGGCTATTGCCACGGACGAGTCGATAATCTTTGAGGCCACTTTTGTTTATGACAATACCGTCGTGATGGCTGATATCATAAAAAGGAATGAAGACGATTCCTGGGATATTATCGAGGTTAAGTCGGCCACGCGTGTCAAGGACGAGTATATCCCGGACCTGGCAGTGCAAAGATATGTTTTAGAAGGATCAGGTCTAAGGATAAATAAAACCCACATAATGTACATAAACAAGGAGTGTGTCTATCCCGACCTTTCCAATCTATTCGTGATCGGTGATGTAAGCGATAGGGTAGAAAACATAATCCATGAGGTATCGGGGAACATAAGAGCTTTTAATAATGTGATTCTTCTGGAAAATGAACCAGAGGTAGTAATCGGCCCGCATTGCGATAGTCCATACACCTGCCCTTTTAAGGAATACTGCTGGCAGGACATTGGCAACAAATCTGTCTTCGGAATACCCAAGCTTGAACACGAAAGAAAATTAGAATTGAGAGAGAGGGGAATACTCCTCCTTAAGCAATTACCTCAAGATTATCCTCTGACTCCGAATCAACAGAAATACATAGACTGGATGCTAAACGGACAGATAGAGATTGACCATAAAGGCATCAGAAAGAGGCTATCAGGGCTGGAGTATCCAATACATTTCCTCGACTTTGAGACGGATAGTTCTCCCATTCCCAGGTTGAATGGTACGAGGCCGTTTGAGCAAATACCTTTTCAATTCAGTTGTCATATTCTCTACGAGAATGGGGATTTAGAGCATGTGGAATACCTGCATACGGACCTTACCGACCCAAGGGTTCCGCTTGTCGAATCGCTTGTAAACTGCATCAAGGAGAGGGGTTCTGTGGTAGTTTACTATGCGCCGTTTGAGAGGGGAGTGCTTACCGGTATAGCCGCGGCATTTCCTCGGTATACAGGTTATTTGAACTCCGTGATTGAAAGATTGTATGACCAGCTTGAGATAATTAAGCGTCATTACCGGCATCCCGACTTCGGCAACTCCAATTCCCTTAAAAGCGTCCTCCCGGTGCTAATACCGGAGTTGGGTTACGAAGAACTGGATGTGAGGGAAGGAAACCAAGCCCAAGCGGTATGGAACATTATGATTAGGACTGAGGATGCAAGAGAAAAAGAACGGATGATCGAAGCCCTGAGAGCGTATTGCAAGACGGACACTTTGGCCATGGTCGAGATTCATAGATTGTTGAGGAGCATAGTTTGAACGTGGTAATTACAGGTTGTGTTGATTTCCAGTGTTATTTGATGAAGCGATTAAGGCATTAAACTTGAATAAATGAAACCGATTCGTTTTTCGAGGCATGCTCTTGAGAGCATGAGCTACCGTGGCGGAGCAGAGAATGAGGTTATTGATGCTATTCAGAATTCCCCATGGAGTTCGGTTCAACAAGGAAGGTTTGAGTGCAGAAAAAAACTTTGCCTATGAGCGAGAATGGAACGGAAAATTCTATGCAATGAAACAGGTTCGCCCTATCTTTGTTGAGGAACCTGAAGGAATTGTAGTAATAACCGTTTATGTGTATTATTTTAACACGGAGACCTAAAGTCATGAGAATTACCTATGATAGTGAAGTGGATGCGCTTTACATTCGTTTCTTAGAGACTACGGTAACTACTAAGCATGTAGCTGAAGGAATTGCTGTGGACTATGCTGCAGACGGGCGCATTGCTGGTATAGAAATATTAGATGCGCTTAAGCGATTCGGTGATCCGGAGATATTTCGTCGAGTAGTATTAGAAGATATTGCCCTAACTAAGCCCGCCACTAATGTTGAATAAACATTTCACCAAATAACCTTTATACCATACTTTGCAATTTGAGAATACATGGTTAAAATCGGAGGTCTTCCAGTTGGGCCTGGGCAACAATCATGCGGTCAAATGGATCGCGATGATAGTTGGGAATAGAGTAAACATGAAAGGCGTGGCTCATCTCACATGTAAAGGTCTGGATTTGATCAAATAGCTAAATTTTTTACAAGTTAAATATGACGATCCGTAAAAAACATTCAATGCATAGTGCGAGGCTACCCTGGTTTGTTATCCTGTGCAGGATGCGAAGGATATTTTAGATTCTTCACTTTCGTTCAGAATGACTTTCACCCGATAAATTCCTAATCAAGTCAATATTAACCTCTTCTAAACTATCTACAATTAGATCGGCAATGTGGAACTCACTCTGGTTTAGCCTCTTATCCGGCACGGCGATGCAGAGCATGCCGGCGGCCTTGGCTGACCTTAGACCGTTTATGGAGTCTTCGATTACGACGCATTTGGCGGGTGCGACTCCCAATTCCTTTGCCGTATGCAGGTAGATATCCGGGTTTGGTTTTCCGAGCTGGACGAAATCCCCGGATACTACTACTCGAAAAAACCGGTCGAGGGAAAATTTATTCAAGACGAATTTTATGATTTTATACGGCGAGCTGGAAGCCAAGGCTAAGAGAAAACCATTTTGTTTTAGTTCTCTGAGAAGGGGCAAAAGTCTTGGTGTTAGTTCCAACTCTTTCTCGTAAAGGCTTAGTAATATTTCACTTCGTTCCTCTAGAAGCTCCTCGACGGTTTCGGGCAGATTAAATGTATTCTTTAGGAGCCTTCCGGAATCGTTCTGGTTTAGACCGACTATTTTGTCTCGGTAATCAGGGTTATAATCTATCCCCCTTCTTCCGAGCAATATCCTCTCGGTCTTCTCCCAGAGTGGTTCGCTGTCTATCATGACGCCGTCCATATCGAATATGACTGCTCTGACCATTAATTCCCCTTAATATATTTTAAGTTATTGTTTGGCGATATCTGAATAAGTTCTACTACCGCTATTGCCTACCTGCCTTCGTTAACCCTTATTAGAATAGAATTGACAATTTTTCTTTAATATAGATTTTTAGGCTTGATGCTGCGCCGTTTTTTGTCAACATAGTTGACGTTTTGTAAACTGGGTAGACATTATTAGCGCTGAAAATATACAAAAGCATAGGAAAAACCTAAGCTTATCAGCCTACTGGGATTATACCATTAAACTATCCAACGCCCACCATCATGGTATGCCTTTTGCAATTGCTAATAATTCCGTTGTAAGAAGACATAGTTAAAGGGTTATATGAAAGACAAAAATATAAAACTTTACTCGCTGTTATCCCGGCTCCCTTTTCCCAAGAGCTATGTCGGAAAGATAATGCTGGTAGCGTTTCTGGGGATACACCTTCCTTTGCTCTCGTTGATATTCTATTTTGTGATTTCATCGCACGTCAATTTAATGTTCACATTCTATACCTTATCCGTAGCTATCCTGGCCACTATATTGGGGACTGCAATCACACTTTACCTCCTGTACCATATCCTTGCTCCGGTTAATTTAACCTCGACCATGCTACGGGAATACGTATCAGAAAAGAAAAAGCCGGACCTCCCGACTAATTTCACCGACGAAGCCGGCAAGTTGATGGCCGATGTGCAATACACGGTCAATCATCTTGATGAGGTCATCAGTTCTCTGGAAAGATCGACGATGACCGATTATTTGACCGGGGTTTATAACCGTTATGCCTGCGAGATGCGACTAGGGGAGGACATAGCCAGGGTGAGCAGGGCGGGTGAGGCCGCATCCCTGGTCATGCTGGACATAGACGACTTCAAAGCCATCAACGACAAATACGGCCATGACCGGGGCGATGCTTGCCTCAAAAAGATAGTGGAGATCATCAAGAATAATATTCGTCAAGGCGACTGGATTGCCCGGTGGGGCGGGGACGAATTTATGATAATGTTGTTTAATTCCGACGAGGCGTCATCGGTTAAAATTATTGAGCGCGTTGAGTCAGCACTAAAAGAGGACCCAAACTCTATATTATTGAACGGAATAAAACTGACTTTAAGTGCGGGGATATGTCAGTATAACGGCCAGGATGACGCCGAAGTCTTCTTCCGAAAGGTTGACCGTGCTCTTCTATTGGCAAAGAAGAGAGGTAAGGGCCAGGTCGTTTGCTATTCCGATATCTCTATGTACAACCTGCAGACCGGAAGCGCGTAATTTCACTTAACCCAAGGTAATACCCTTTTACTAATTCATAATAGTTTCCTTTGAGTTAGATTTGCGTCTTTGTGCAATTGTATTAAGATGGTAATGGATAGGTGTACTGTTTACAGGCATCGATTAATTCGAGTTATTTTAAAACTTCAGCCCTTATAGGTTTAAGTAATTATAAAGACTTTAGAATTGAGGATGCAATGACCGAAATTCCAAATACCATGAAGGCAATGGTGCTGGAGAAGCCGGGTAACCCTCTCCGGGCTAAGGAGATGGAAGTCCCTAAACCTGGAGCGCAGGAGGTTTTGATTAAAGTCGATGCTTGCGGCGTCTGCAGGACAGACCTGCACGTATTCGATGGGGAACTTAAAGACCCCAAGTTACCGCTAATACTGGGGCACGAGATAGTCGGCACTATAGTGAAGATGGGTGAGAGGGTCGATCGTTTTAATTCAGGTAATAAAGTGGGTGTTCCCTGGCTGGGGTATACATGCGGTATTTGCCGCTATTGCAAACGAAACCAAGAAAACCTGTGTGATAACGCTTTATTCACCGGCTATACAAGGGATGGGGGATATGCACAGTATACGGTCGCCGACCAAAATTATTGCTTTATGATCCCAGGTGGATTTGATGATTATCGTGCTGCTCCACTTTTATGCGCAGGACTAATCGGCTATCGCTCCTACAAGATGGTGGGGGAAAACGTAGAGCGGCTGGGAATATACGGGTTTGGGGCCGCTGCTCACATTATTACCCAAGTCGCTGTTTACCAGGGCAAAAAAGTATATGCCTTCACCAAACCGGGTGACAAAGAGGGGCAGGAATTTGCACTGGGTCTTGGGGCAATATGGGCTGGGGATTCGACGGCGATGCCCCCGGAAAAGCTGGACGGGGCCATCATCTTTGCTCCCATCGGCTCGCTTCTACCCACCGCACTAGAGGCAACGGCAAAGGGGGCCACTATCGTCTGCGGGGGTATTCATATGAGCGATATTCCGTCTTTTCCCTACAGAATACTGTGGGAAGAGCGGGTAGTGCGCTCTGTCGCGAATCTAACCCGGAGCGATGGGGAAGAGCTACTACGAATTACACCACAGGTGCCGATAAAAACCGAGGTGGTCCCCTTTTCACTGGAAGAAGCGAATACCGCTCTTGAATGGTTGAGAGAAGGCAAGATTAAGGGGGCAGCGGTTCTGAAGATTTCCTGAGGATGCAGACTGGCCTGAGACTCACGGTTAGTGCAAATTAGCCCCTCATTAAGCTGCCCGTTTGCCCTTAAGTGTGGGAATTTCTTACCTAATCACTATGCCGAAGGAGAAGAACGGGTAGACGTTAGGATACGGGTAGTACGATTGGTAGTAGTAAGGAGGATAAGAATAATAGCGTGGATAATATGACCCGTAATAATGGTGGTGATGACGGGGTTTATAATGGTGGTAATGGTGTTTATGTTTATAGAAATGGTGACCGTGATGCTTGTAGGAATGATGGTAGTCGCGGGCAAAACTAACGGTCGGAATCGCTAAAGCAAAAGTTATAATTAGAGCCAGGAATAAAATAAACGTTCTCATTTAGCCTCCCTGATCTAAACCTTAACATATTAAACTCTACAAATCATAAAAAGGTTTCAGGAGTGGTCCGGATAAGCGTGCGGGTCGACGTGCACCGTGACGTCTGCATTAGGGACTTTATTCTCGATATCCTTAATAATATCCTCTGCCAGGTTGTGAGAGTCGACGAAGCTCAGGGTATTGTCTATAACCAGGTGAAACTCTATAAACCTTTTTGAGCCGGACCTCCTGGTTCGCATCTTGTGGAAACTTTTCACCATCGGTCTATGGCTCATTATTATCTCTTTGACCTCTTCTACCGTTTCCCCGGGGAGTTCTTTGTCCATAAGAATGTCGACGGCCTCTCTGAACACGGCCAATGATGACCATATTATATACAGAGCGATGGAGATTGATACTAGAGAATCTATGAATACCAAGTCGGTGACCCTGATGGCTACCAACCCTACAATTACACTCGCACTTGTGTATACATCCGACCGATAGTGAAGGCTATCGGCGCTCAGCACTATGCTATCGGTTTCCTCGGCCACCCTCTTTAAATGCCGGGCGAGAAAAAAACTGACCGTTGCAGAGAAAATCATTATGATAATTCCGTAATTTAACGATTCAATGCTGGCGCCGGTGATTAGCCTCTTGACCGAGACATATATTAGATAGAGAGAGGAAGCCCCTATTACCGAGCTTTGAAATAGGCTGGCCAGCCCCTCTGCCTTTCCGTGTCCAAACCTATGCTCCTTGTCTGCCGGCTTTTCTGCTTTTCTTATGGAGAAGTAGTTGACCGAGGAAGCGGATAGGTCTAAGAGGGAATCAACTGCGGATGCGAATATGCTGACTGAATTGGTTAAATACCCGAAGAGCAATTTAATGATTATTAATATGGTGGATACAATAATGGAGAGTAGGGAGGTTTGGATTTTCCTATTTTTACCGGAGGTGGTTGATAGCAGCAAAACTAAGACCTTAAAACCGGTTTAGCCAAACTTATTATTGGTTCTTTAACCTAGAGATCAAATTAATATAATCTGTCTTACCGATAATTAAAGCGCCTTAGGGGTTCTTCGAATAAACCTTCTTCTCCAGGCTTTCCCGGTATTTCTCGATGTCTATTTCTATTCTGGCTACGCCGGTTTGCATTGCGGCCTGGGCTACTGCGGTGGATTCCCAAACCAGTACTCTAGGGTCAAACGGCTTGGGAACGATGTATTCCGGGCCGAATTCAAAACTAGCCTCCCCGTATGCTTTTGCCACCGATTCGTCGCAGCCTTGCTTGGCCAGACTGGCCAGGGCATAGGCGGCGGCGATTTTCATCTCCTCGTTTATGGCGCGCGCCCTTACATCCAGTGCGCCCCTGAATATAAAAGGGAAGCCTAGGACATTGTTTACCTGGTTGGGATAGTCTGACCTTCCAGTGGCCATAATAATGTCGTTTCTTGCCGCCTTAGCATCTTCATAAGTAATTTCGGGGTCGGGATTGGCCATGGCGAAGATAATGGGATTTTTAGCCATGGATTTGACCATATCCTTTGTTACCATCCCAGCGCTGGAGAGTCCGACGAAAACATCCATGCCCTTTATGGCCTCTTCCAGTGTTCTCATCTTGGTATCGACGGCAAATCTCTCTTTCTGCGGGTTCATTCCTGCCTGTCTTCCTTTATAAATAACACCGCGCGTATCACACATGATCATATTTTCTCTCTTCGCTCCCAGGAGTATGAAGAACTCGGCACAGGAGATGGCAGAAGCACCCGCTCCGCTGAAAACTATTTTTAAGTCGCTCAACTTCTTGTCCACGAGTTCACAAGCGTTGAGCAATCCGGCACCGGAAATGATTGCGGTGCCGTGCTGGTCGTCGTGAAAAACGGGGATATTCATCTGCTTCTTGAGTTCGTCCTCTATGTAGAAGCACTCTGGCGCCTTTATATCTTCGAGGTTTATCCCACCGAAAGTGGGTTCCAGCAGTTTGACCACTTTGATCACTTCATCCGGGTCGTGGCTATCGATCTCGATGTCAAAGGCGTCGACATCGGCAAAACGTTTGAAGAGAACGCTCTTTCCCTCCATCACCGGCTTTCCGGCCAGGGGTCCAATATCACCAAGCCCCAGTACGGCGGTTCCGTTAGTCACTACGGCCACCAAATTCCCTTTATTGGTGTATTCATAGGCTAATTCCGGGTTTTTTTGTATTTCCCTGCACGGTTCGGCTACACCGGGTGAGTAGGCTAATGAAAGGTCCCATTGAGTGGCACAGGGTTTCGTGGGGACTACCTCAAGCTTCCCTTTGCGGCCGGTCTTATGATATTCTAATGCGGCTTCCTTCATGTCTATCTTATCCGCGCTCATTTATTCCTCCGTCGATCTGTATCTAAGATTTAAATTATCGATTTTAGTGTTTGGCGCCGCATCCACAACTAACCGGTGTGCATCCACACCCAGTGCTGTCGGGGCTTGGAACGGTGGATGCAGTAAGGGCAGAGTCATTGGATTTAAGGCCGAAAGACGAGAACTGCTTCTCGATTTTTGTGCTCCCACACTCGACACAGCATACTTCTTCATCGTTGTCTAAAACAAGCGTCTCAAACTTATTCTCACATTTTTTGCAAAAATACTCGTAAATAGGCATTTAAAGTCTATCTCCTTATCGACCGCGGGTAGACAACATTATAAAATTCTAAAATGAGTAGTCAATAGAGGGGGTGACTATCTAAATTAAGATTTGCCTAATTTGTAATAATCAGAACTTGAGATTTCAGGTAATGTCAGGATTAAATCCTAGCTATTCTATTTCTATGGAAGATTTGGGGAACGGGGATAAGGTCCGGTACGTTTTAGAAGCTCTTCCAGAAATCCACGCCCACCTGGTCGAGTACCTTTTGACCGTAGATATTTAGGTAATAAAGGTTGTTTGTCAACATCAGGATTCCTACGAAGACCAGCGTTCCACCAACGGTTATTTTGTATAAGCCGTAGTGTCTTTTTATCCAGCTAAAGGCCTTGAGGGCGTGAGAAAGGGCTAGGCCGGTTATCAGGAAGGGAAGTCCTAGACCGACGGAATAGACAAAGAGCAAGGCTGCTCCCTTCCCCGCTGCATCCGCCGTGCTGGCATAGAGGAGAATCGAGGCAAGTATTGGTCCTACGCAAGGAGTCCAACCGAAACCGAAGGCAATTCCTAGTAAAAAGGTCCCGATAAGGCCTAAATTGGCTTGCGGCAAGCTGATTCTTCTTTCCCTATACAACTGGGGGATTTTGATTAAATCCATGGAGAAGAGGCCGAAAACAATAACGATTGCCCCGGAGATTTTGAGGAGTAGCAGCTTATTCTGCTGTATGAATGCCCCCAAGAAAGAAGCGGAGGCTCCTAGGGTTACGAAAACGAATGAAAAACCCAGTACGAATAGTATGCTGGGAATAAGTATTTTTCTTACTCTTCCCTCCGGTGTTTCCTCTCTAAGCTCATCGAACGACAGCTTTGAGACCATCGAGACGTAGCCCGGTATGAGCGGAAGAACGCAAGGGGACAAAAACGAGACTACGCCGGCAAGGAATGCAAATATCCAGCTTACTTCTGGCCCAACCGGGTTCATTATAATATTTCCTCGACGTATTTAATGAAGTTCTGCTCTCCTTTTTCACCAAGGAAAGGCCCATAGTTCTTTCGGACTATTCTGCCTTCTTTGTCTATGAATAGGGTTACGGGGAGAGCCACTACACCATAGGCGTTTGAGACTTCGCCGGAGGAATCCTTTAGGTTTAAATAGGAGATTCCCAGGCTGTTGAGGAAGTTTCTAGCGTTATTTTCTTCATCGAGCACGTCTATTCCTATGAAAACCAGGCCTTTATCCTTGTAATCTTTCCATACCTTCTCAAAAAAAGGCATCTCTTCCCGGCAAGGAGCGCACCAAGAGGCCCAAAAATTGATCACGACGGGGTTTCCCTTAAAGTACTTTAGCTCTATCTCACTTCCTCCGTTGAGGGAAGGCAGTGAAAAATCCTTCGCATAGAAACTGTTGGATTCCAGAGCAGATACCTCTTTGCTATTTCTTCTATCACAAGAGGCAAGGAAAAATAACGCGAGTAGACAAATGATTAAACCTGTAGTTTTATCCATAGCAATAATGTTAACCTAAAATCATATCGAATGGTATATGCATAAGATGGGGGCACATTTAGAAGAGATGCCCCCATGAAGAAATAGTTTATATTAGCTTCCTGCGGGCTTAACCTCTGTAGGAACTATGGCATGCATTCCGTTTTTCTCGAAGACCGTGCCCTTTACCGTAACCATACCCTCTGCATGGTCCCAGAGGAGCTTATTGGGGTCGGTTCCGGGGGCGCCCTCTATAACCTGGTAAAGCACGCCTGCTTTTTCATCCAGAATAGCGAAGGCTTGACCCGCTTTTGCACAGGCCTCGGCACACTGCTTGTGGGCCTCACCCTTTAAATTCATGGCCATGTAACAAGCCGGGTCGACTATCTGTCCCGTGACTGTGGCTTCCTTTCCTCCCATCTTCTCTCCAGCAAGGGTTAGGAGAGGGACCAAAAGGAAAACTCCTGCAGTGAGACCTAGAAAGAAACCGAGGTGTTTACTCATGGTTTCTCACCTCCTTGAACGGTTTTATATTGTTCGTCACCTTCCGATGGTCCTTAATGTAATTTATTAAAGCCCTGCGCTAAGATTTATTCGTTTAGATGAGACTGATTATAAAACGTTTCAAAAATAGTGTTTTTACAAACAGAATATTTTATTTTAAATGTAAGACTGCTCTTAGTTGGTTTTTGGGCAGCTAGTTCTCTCGACCTTTCACTATACGATTTTGTGAATGCCGTGCGTTAGGGGCACGGTTTATGGATATGCGGTTGCGTGTGTAAGTGTTACTTACCACTCATGTCATCTAATAATTTAGCAAATTCCTCGCCCAGCGATTGCGGCACCGGTATTAACTGATTCAAATCGTTAAGTTTTTTCTTAATGCCTTTGATTGTGTCGTATATATTCCTACATGTTATACATGATTCTAGATGATTTTGAATAGCCATTTTTTCAGTATCCGTTGCTTCGGAATCTAAATAGGCGTTTATTAGGTCTGCACGCATAGGAGGTAATCAATCTTTTTGCCATGGCCATCCGATTAGGAATCCCTGCTTCTGAGTTAAAAAAGATGCCTTATGCTTATCCTACAAGTTCATCTGATATTAGCTACATGCTGTAGTTATCTTAAGGGAACGCCCCTTCGACATAGCCGGTATTGGCCCCTGTCGAACTACAAGAACAGATATACGTTTCTACAAGTCATTCTATCCAACATATTTCGTATGGGCTGGCCGGTCCCCTCTACATCTTGTTAAAGATAAGGTTTTCTTTAATTGAAACGAAACTTGAGAATGTTCATCTAAACTTGCGATAAAAACTTATATAAATTAAAATGTCGCTCGAAGTTATGAGGATAAACTCTCCAGGACGACTAAGTGAGTGTCTTTTCTCGATAGTATTATCTATTAGCTTCATATCATATTCAATCCAGTCTTATGTACCGCCTTCAATTCAACATTTGGTCTCATACTCAATTCTAAATTGTCCATCACATTCAATTAAAAATTTACTGTCCCATATAATTCTTAATTTGCTCAAATCGGAGGGCAAAGAGGGAACGCAAAAACAATGTTTTTGTTGTCCCCGTAGCAATCATAGGTCCTCATTAATAGTTTCTAATCCTTCAATTAACCCCTTATTGCATAAATACGTCATCGTACTAACTCCATTAAGTGAAAAATTTCACCCAAAGGATTTCTATACAAAGCTTTCCATCCGTTCTCCTCCAGTTCTTATAGCCTGATTCTAAGGCAAGCCACATTTTGTAGCTTGGATATGAATATTTCCCCAACGACTAGGCTCCATTTGACTTAGTGTGCCGTGGAGAGCATAGCCTGGGCATAGGGATTTTTAAAAAGGAGGAGGAATATGAAAGGAAAATTGTTCATAATGATTTTGATATTGTGTCCGGCGGTTTTTGCGGGCTTTGCTATACTATTAATACCCGTGTCTTCGTGGGCTCACGGGTTTGCCGGTAAGAGATTTTTCCCTACGACTTTATCTATAGAAGACCCGTTTGTCTCCGACGAACTTTCCTTTATTTTCGGGTATCTCAAAGAACCGGGTGAAGGCGGCGAGCCATCTACCGACTCTTATGAGATATCCGCTGAGTACTCCAAGCGGATTACCCGGCACTTTGGGGTGTCTATAGGGGATGATTACCGTTTTCTAGACCCGGATGAGGGTAAAAACGAAAATGGCTTTGGAAATCTGGAGTTAGGGGCTAAATATCAGTTTTTCACCAATGCTCCTCATGAAGCTGTTCTCTCTATAGGCGTTGAATTTGAAATCGCTGACACTGGAGATAGTGAAGCAGAGGCAGAGCCATTTACGACAATCTCCCCGGCCTTTTTCTTCGGCAAGGGATTAGGGGATTTGCCGGAGTCACTAAAATATCTGAGACCACTAGCAATTACCGGAGTTATAGGTCCCAATTTCCCCACAGATACGAAAACTGTGACCACAGAAGTAGATGAAGAGACAGGAGAGATTGAGCGCGAGGTAGAACGAAACCCAAACACCCTGAGTTATGGGTTCTCAATTCAGTACAGCCTTCAGTATCTTCAGTCATTCGTTAAAGACGTGGGGCTCGGGGCCCCGTTTGACCGAATGATTTTACTGGTGGAGTTCCCGTTTGAGACAGCCTTGAATCGTGGTAGCGGAGGTGATACAACTGGTTTCATCAACCCTGGTATTATTTGGGTAGGTAAATACATACAGCTTGGGGTAGAGTTACAAATACCGGTGAATGACCGGTCGGGTGAGAACGTTGGCGTATTAGGGATTATACATTTCTTTATAGACGACCTGTTTCCGAACAGCCTGGGGAGGCCGATATTTAGGTGAGAGCCAGTATAATCCAAAAAATAAAAACTCTAACTTTATTTTTATTATTTGCTCAGTTTGGTTTATTGTGGTCAGGCGCAACATTAGCCCATGTATTTCCAGAGCGCGCCGAGCCTCCAGTAGGGGCGGTGGTTGATGTTGCTCCTTGTTGCATACGAATTTGGTTTGATAGAGCGCTCAATCCTGTCTTTAGCAGGGTAAGAGTGCAGAATGAAGAAGGGCAACAGGTGGATAATGGAGATTCCGGAGTAGATAATTCTGATCCTCGTCTCATCAAAGTGAGCATTCCGTCCCTTCCTTCAGGAACTTATCGTGTTTTCTGGAGCGTCGTCTCCCGTGACGGGCATCGAACAGAAGGAAATTATATTTTTACTATTAAATAGGAAGGTTAGATCACCTGACAACTATTAGTCCGCAGCGTAGATACCCTAGTTGACATTGTCGGTACGCATATTACCAACATAATAAAACCACAAACCTACCATAAAAAATAGAACCCACGGTATATTAAGAAGTGGGGAAGAAAATCATCAAAAAATTTGTCTTATATGATAAAACGTACATGAGTGAGCTTAAAAAGAAACTGCAGATTGTAAAGAATTCGACGGCAGAGCTAAAAGATAAGAATACGGAAAATGAGATATTGCTGACATTTGAAGATGCGCTGACGAAATACTTAGATTCTCTTTACTCGACCGCGTTTGAGCTGACCGCTACTAATAAACAGGAAGCAGAAGACCTGCTCCAGGAAGCGTGCCTTAGAGCATACGAGAATTTTCATCAGCTTAAATCTGGACAAAAAGCGAAGGGATGGTTTTAAAGGATTCTAATAAACACCTTCATCAATAAGTACAGGAAACATTCAAAAGACCCCGCCCCCGTGGATATGGATGTAGAAGAACTATTTGAAGAGTCACTCGAACAATATTCAAAAGAGTTCTTGGATTCTTTGGTTCACTCAGATTAATCTACTGGAATCATCAGCCCTTGCTGTTTATTTTTTCATAAGATTAATTGTGATGACCTAGGTATGGAATGAATAGTGTATGTCTAGATGAAAGAACTATAGACGGAAGCATCTCCAGAAGAGGGATGCTTCCATCCCGGGAACACTAGATTAAGTGCCAGCCGGTTTGACCTCTTTAGGGACTATGGCGTGCATGCCGTCTTTATGAAAGACCGTACCCGTTACTGTGACATTCTGCTCTACATGATCCCAGAGGAGCTGATTAGGATCTGTTGTGGGAGCTCCCTCGATAACCTGATAGAGCACGCCGTTCTTTTCGTCGAGAATACCAAAAGCCTGTCCGGCTTTTGCACAGGCCTCGGCACACTGCTTGTGCGCCTCACCCTTTAAATTCATGGCTATATAACAAGCCGGGTCGACTACCTGTCCGGTAATAGTTTTTTCCTCTCCGTCCATCTTCTTACCCTCTGCAGCGAGGGTCAAAGAAGAAACGAAAAATAAAGTAACCACTGTCAAAAAACCAAAGACTCCCAAATATCTCATACCTTTTCACCTCCGATTAAAAAGTTTTATTGCTCCTTACCTTCCAGATGCCCTGTCAAGACCTTGTTCTCATACAAACTTTCGCTTGTTTAGATGAGGATAGTGTATAAAGGTTCCCATTGGGAGGGGTATGGATGAATATTCACAGCCAGAGTTAACAATGTGCGTATGTTTTTATTGAAAGGGTTCTGACAATCCGGCGTGATTAATTTCCCTATTTACATGACCTTGCTCAAAAACCAA
>FWPU01009195.1_pt1 | contig 15853 bp, 12 predicted proteins | sample 2228361 | NCBI WGS metagenome assembly FWPU01 (sample SAMEA103939777, study PRJEB20133) | metagenome
GCAGGTTGGTAAGGGCGACGCATACATTGCCCTTCCCGCCGCGCTTCGTGGCTTGCCACGAGCAGCCCCGAAGGGGCTTTCGCTTTGAGCCCGACGGTTTCGCGTCGGGCGGAGCTGGAAAACCCGCAAGATGGTTTGCCGGAGTACCCTGTCCCAACTCAAGTCCGAACTTCAGGTAGGGGGGAGGGGCGATAATTGAGGATATCTTCTAATATGACATACCCAAACGCAATTGGTATAACCCAGAGCCAGCGCAGGCTTTGCGGAGCACGCCAGCGCGCGGCGGGTTTGTTGTGAAAATCCAGCAGGACAACTGAGCAGTTGTCCTGCTGGACCCGGTATCCCAATGCCCATCCTTCCGGTTCTCCCAGAACTCGCTACATCCGGGAGAAAGCGGAAAGGCTAATCGGCTATGCGGAAGCGATCTTCCACTTCTGTGCGCGTCTTCTATCCGAAATGGAGCAGGGAGGACATCCTCTCCCTTCTCGCCCAGAGACTCCCTCAACTTGAGGCTTCTCTCCCGCTCCTTCGGGTCGTTCTCTTCGGGTCGTGTGCCAGGGGGCGGGCAACGGTGGCCAGCGATGTAGACCTTCTGGTCATCTATCGGGGAGCCCGGCGGGAAGACGCCTATGCGCTGGTCAAACAAACTCTGGGCATCCCCCGGCTGGAGCCCCACGTCCATGCCGAAAAGGAATACTAGGCAATCCGGGAGACGGTGGACCGGATGGCCCGCGACGGCATCCCGGTGTTCCCGTAAAGGCGGACTGCGGACTGTGGACTGTGGACTGTGGACTGTGGACTGATGGACCTTCTATCGGAAGTGCGGAATTTCATCCAGCAACACGGTCTGCTGGCTCCCGGCGACGGCGTGGTGGTGGGCGTCTCCGGCGGGCCGGATTCCCTCTGCCTGCTCCATCTGCTGGTGCGGTTGCAGGAGGAGTACCGTCTCCGCCTGCATGTGGCCCATCTCCACCACGGCGCGCGCGGCGAGGAGGCCGACGCTGACGCCGCCTTCGTCGCCGACCTGGCCCGGCAGTGGGGGCTCCCGGTCTCGCTGGCGAAGGAGGACGTGCCCGCCATCGCCCGGCGGCACAAACTGGCCTTTGAGGAGGCCGCCCGCCGCGTCCGCTACGCCTTTCTGGCCCACGTCGCCGGGCAGGTGGGCGCAGCGCGCATCGCCGTCGGCCACAACGCCGACGACCAGGCCGAAACGGTGCTGATGCATTTCTTGCGCGGCGCCGGGCCCGCCGGTCTGCGAGGGATGCGCCCTGCCACCCCCATCGCCGAATACCGCCTGCTGGAGGAGATAAGCGCCTACACCCTGCCGTCCCCCTCGCCGGTCCTTATCCGGCCGCTGCTGGGAATTCCCCGCGCCCGGATTGAACAGTACTGCGCCGAACAGGGCCTTTCGCCCCGCTTTGACCGTTCCAACCTGGATACGACTTATTTCCGCAACCGTCTCCGGCACGAACTTCTGCCCCTGCTGGAGACCTACAGCCCTAATATCCGGCGTCGTCTTCTGCATATGGCCGAGGTGATCGCGGCCGACTACGAACTTCTGACCCGGATGCGGGACTGGGCCTGGAGCGAGGTGGTGCGCCGGGAGGACGGGGAAGCCATTGTCCTGGACCGGGCGGGCTGGGCGGCCCAGCCCCTCTCCATCCAGCGAGCGCTGATCCGCGAGGCGGCCTACCGCCTCCGTCCGTGGTTGCGGGACGTGGACTTCGTCCATGTGGAGGCCGCGGTGCGCGTCGCCCGGGAGGGCACCACGGGCAACCGGGCAACCCTTCCCGGGGGGCTCTGCCTCACTGTCGGCTACGACGTGTTGACAATCGCCGCGGCGGACTACGAACCCTCGCCCGAAGGGCCCACACTCTCCCCGGGGACAGAATTGCCCGTAGCGCTGCCGGGCCTCACCTTGCTGCCCGATGGAAAATGGGCCCTGGAGGCGTCCTTTCTGGAGACCTGGACGACCGCGATGGTGGAGGGAAATCCGGACCGCTGGACGGCGTATATGGACGCGAAGAAACTACAGGAGCCGCTATCCCTGCGCGCCCGTCGCCCTGGCGACCACTTCCGGCCCCAGGGGATGGGAGGACATGCCCCGCGCCTTTCGGACTGGATGATCAACGCCAGAGTTCCCCGCGCCGGGCGAGACTCCCTGCCCCTGCTGGTCGCCGGAGATGGGGAAATCCTCTGGGTCTGCGGCTGGCGCGTCGCCGAAACTGCCGTTGTCCAGCCCGCCACCCGGCAGGTCATCCGCTTCCGGTTCATCGCCCAAAACCCATAACCTTGCCCACTTGCAAACTTGCAAACTTGCACACTTGCACACTCGCACACTTGCAAACTCGCACACTTGTAAACTCGCACACTTGCAAACTCGCACACTCGCTTGAGGCTAACCGTGATCCCTTCTCCACTCCGCACCATACTGAGCCGGCTGACCATTTTCCTGGTCGCCGTCGTCTTCATCACAGCGATGGCCAGCGTGCTGCGCCTGGCCGCCCGGCCATCCCAGCGCCCTTCAGCGCTCTCGGTAGAGCCTGCGGAGGTGACTCTCTGCGTCGGTGAGACGGCGACTTTTGCCGCCGCGCCGCTCCCCGCCTCCCGCTGGGCTGCCACCGGGGGCACCATCGGCGCGGACGGGCGGTACGTCGCTGGGGCGATTCCCGGCAACTACGAGGTGCAGGCCGTCGGGCCGGGAGGGGAGCGCGGCCGGGCCTACGTCCACATCATCGCCTGCACGCCCACCCCGCGCCCCACACCGACGCCCATCCCGACGCTCACCCCCCTCCCCACCCCGCTCCCGACTCCCATCCCGGAGGCGGACGGAGCCGGAGACCTGAGCGTCTACAACACCGGCGCGCCCGCGTCGGCGCCCTTTGAGGGGCTGGACATCCGCAACGCCTCGTTCGCCCCGGACGGGCGACTCCTGCTGGGGGCGGATACCCTCCCCGCTGAACTGGCCGGATGGGCGCAGGAGGGGGAAACTGTCCTCTGGATGGCCCTCTATTCCCCCATCCCGGCGCAACTCCCCGTGCGGGCAGACTGGTTCTTCGTCCTGGACCTGGACGGAAACCCCTCCACGGGCCGCCCGCCTGCTACCCGCCCGGTCAATCAGGGCCTGGGGGACGAGGTGGCGATTGGCCTCTACTACGACCCGACCGACGGAGCGCTGCACACATACTTGTTGCTGTGGAACGCTGCCCGGCGCGATTTTCTGGACGGCGGCGAGCCCCGTTACTGGCTCTCGGCGGACCGGACGGTGGTGGCCCTGGCGCTGCCGCTGGCCTCTCTGCCCACATCTCTGGTGCCGGAGGCGGCGCGCGGCCGTGCTGCAACCATTGCCTACACCACCCCCGAACCGGTGGCCGATTTCTACCCGAACCGCAGCCAATGACCGACCTGGGGATTGTCATCGTTAACTACAACACTCGCGACCTGCTGCGATCCTGCCTGCGCACCGTCTACGCCAGCCGGGGGGATTTCACCTTTGAGGTCTGCGTGGTGGACAACTGTTCCACCGACGGGAGCGCGGAGATGGTCGCCGCGGAGTTCCCGCAGGTCCGCCGCATTGTCAACGCGGAGAACCGGGGGTATCCGGCGGCGAACAATCAGGGGTTGCGCCTGCTGGGGTATCCGGATAGCCCCCATGCCCCCCGCTACGCGCTGCTCCTGAATCCGGATACGGAACTTCCCCCGGACGGCCTGGCGAAAATGCTGGCGTTTATGGACGCTCATCCGGAGGCTGGGGTCGCTGGACCCAAACTGGTGCGGCAGGACGGTTCGCTGGACCTGGCCTGTCGCCGGTCCTTTCCTTCGCCGGAGGTCTCCTTTTATCGCTTTTCGGGCCTGGCGCGCCTTTTTCCCAAAAGCCCCCGCTTCGGCCGCTACAACCTGACCTATCTGGACCCGGACGTGATGACCGAGGTGGATGCCGTGGTAGGGGCCTTCATGATGGTGCGCCGGGAGGCCATTGTCCAGGCCGGGTTGATGGACGAGGGGTTTTTCATGTACGGGGAGGACCTGGACTGGTGCTACCGGATCAAGGCGGCGGGGTGGAAAGTGTACTACAATCCCGAAGTGACGGTTCTCCACATCAAGCGCGCGGCCAGTCGCCAGAACGCCCGCGCCCAGGTGGAGTTCTGGCGGGCAATGGATTACTTCTATCGCAAGCACTACGCTGCCCGTACCCCCTGGCCCCTGCATGTTCTGATTCTGGCGGCCATATGGGGGCGGACGGTGCTGGAGCGCTGGCGGTGGCGTCTGGCAGGGGTAGAGGTGTGAGATGAAGAAACGGAGAGCACTGGCATTCTTTCTGGGAACTCTGATTTTGACCGACGCGCTGATGGCCGAGGTAGCTTTTTACGGCGCGTACTGGCTGCGGGTTCTGATTCCCTTCCCAGATATCGCCGTCACCCTGGCTCCTCCGGCGTCCTACGCGTGGATGGCACTGGCCCATGGGGTGGCCGTCCTGCTGGCCCTGGCCTTTAACCGTCTCTACATGCTGGCCCGCAGCCCGTCCCGCGTGGACGAATTCTACCAGATTGTCGGCGCCGGGACGTTTGGGACGATCGCCGGTGTCGCTTTTATCTACTTTCTCTTCAAGAACACGCCGCTGGAACTGGACTACCCCCGCGGGATGATCATCTACGCCTGGCTGCTGACCATTGTGCTGGTGACGGTGGGACGGCTGGCCCATGGGCGACTGCGCGCCACACTGATGGCCCGCGGATGGGGGCGGGACCGGGTGCTGGTCGTGGGCACTGGCGACGTGGCGCGGATGATCCTGCACAAGATTCTGGGCAACCCCGGCCTGGGCTATCAGGTGGTGGGAGCGGTGGAGGTGGAGGGCTACCCATCCGTCACGCTTCCGACGCCCATCCTGGGGAGTGCCCGCGACCTGGCCCGTCTGCTGGAAGAGCATGCTGTGGACGAGGTCATCATCGCCCTGCCGGAGGCGACCCATCAGGAAATCCTGGACCTCATCTCCGAGTGTGAGCGGGGCAAGGTGACGATCAAAGTCTTCCCCGACGTCTTCCAGATTATGGCGGGGCCGATGAGTATCGGCGATCTGGGCGGGCTGCCCCTGCTGACGGTGCGGGACATCGCGTTGCGGGGCTGGCGGCGGGTGGCCAAACGGTTGATGGACATCGTCGGCGCCACCGTAGGGCTGATTTTCCTCTCCCCGCTGATGCTTCTAACGGCGATCCTCATTAAACTGGATTCCCCGGGGCCGGCCTTCTACGTCCAGGAGCGGATGGGGCTGGATGCCCGTCCCTTCCCGATGCTCAAGTTCCGCTCCATGCGTCAGGACGCCGAAGCGACTGGGCCGGGCTGGACCCGCCCCGGTGACCCGCGGGTCACCCGACTGGGGGGTATCCTGCGGCGGTTGAACGTGGACGAATTGCCCCAACTCATCAACGTTCTTCTGGGGGAGATGAGCCTGGTGGGCCCGCGGCCGGAGCGGCCTGTCTATGTGGCCCAGTTCCGCCGCTCCATCCCCCGGTATATGGACCGCCACCGGGAGAAGGCCGGGATGACCGGCTGGGCACAGGTCAACGGCCTGCGCGGGGATACGTCCATCGCCGAGCGGACCAAATACGACCTCTGGTACATTGAGAACTGGTCGCTCCTGCTGGACATCAAAATCATCCTGCGCACCATTGTGAATATCTTCCGTTCGCCGAACGCGTATTGAAGTGGGGGCGGGTCCATCCCCGCCAGTTAGCTCAGAGTCCAGGGATGGTTCATAAAAGTTTGGCCTTTTCGGCCTGAACTCCTTGAGAAGAGGTGGAAGGACAGTTTGCCCGCCCGCGAAAAACCGAAAGAAAATATTTTTCATCACGGCAGCGAAGCCGCCGTGATGAAAAATATTTTCTTTCATCTCTTTGTGGTGGATTTGCAATAAAACAAAGACAAACTGTTAGAAAAGCCAAACTTCAGGGGAGGGAGCAGGGGGGAGGGGCAAATTCCCCTCACCTGCCGGGGGATCCTGAGGCAAGAAGTGTGACAGGGTGATACCATTTATACTTTTAGCGAACTGTTTTTCAACATAAATTAGAATTTGCCGTTGTCAATATTCGTTCGTAAGAAAGGAGTTTGATGGTTCAAAAAAGACGTAGGCACCCACAGCCCCCGTTGGGGCCGCGCGGGCCGAGCCTGGAGAGGATTCTGCAGCGGGCCGAAGCGCTGTTTGCCGCGGGGAGGTTTGAGGAAGCGCTGGAGGTGCTGGAAGAGGCGCCGCCCCACCTTCAGCGCACAACGGAAGTGCTGCTCCTCAAAGGGCTCATCCTGACCGCGCTGGACGAACTCCCGGAGGCGCTGCCTCTTCTGGAGGAGGCCTACCAGCGGTCAGCGGACCATCCGGCCATCGCGGTCGCTATGGGCAGGGCATACCTTCTGCTGGGAATGATCGGCCATGGGCTGCGCACCCTGCGACCCGTCGTCCCCCATCTGGACGATATCCCGGAGCCCGGCCTGGTAGAGGAGATCCGCAACATCGTCGCCCGCGCCGAGGAGGATATCCGGCGATGGGCGGATACCCTGGGCATTTCCGGCGAGAATATGGAAGAAGCGCTGTATCAGACCGAGCGCGCGCTCCGCTTTGCGGAGGCAGACGACCTCTCCCGGGCTATCCAGGCCGTACGCAGTGCATCCAGACTCGCTCCGGAGTGGGCCATGCCTGTGGCGCTGGAAATGGAACTGGTATTTGCAACGGGGCAATTGCGGGAAGCGATCCGTCTGGCGGAGCAGTACTATGCCCGTCACCCGGATGATCCGCTCATCACGCTGCTCCTGGCCCGTTATTCCATCGCCAGAGGTGACCGGGATCAGGCCAGAGACCTGGTTCATCCCATCCGGTCCCGCCGTCTTCCCAACGTTCAGGTACTGGAGGAGGCCGTCCGGGTGTTCGGACTGCTGGAGGATGATCAGGCGCTGTATGACCTGTACCGGAAGCACAGGAAAATGCTGGGGGACATCCAATCCACTTTCACCCTCGTCGTACTGGGCTCGGCCGCGGCAAACCTGGGGGACTTCCGTACCGCTCAGAACCTCTGGGATAAAGCGCTGGACCGGGAAGTTCCGGAGTCGGAAACCGCCCCTCTGTTCCAGGCCGCCCGGCGCGGTGCCCCGGGGCCGGGACTCTGCACGCGATATCCGACCCATTTCCCTGCATGGGTGTTACCACGCTCCGTGCTGAATGAGCATGTAGAACTGATAAACGAGTGGAGCGAGGGGGAAATCGGGAAAGAGACATTCCGCAGACGTCTACGGTCCCTGCTGGATCGCGCGCCCCTTGCGTTTGATTACATCGTCCGGGACTTTCGGGAACTGCGAGCCCCGGTACCGATGGCGGAGATTCTCATTCTGATCGGCACTCCGGAGGCGCTGGAAGAGGTTCGCCGCTTCGTTTTCAGCCAGATGGGAGAGTTTGCGGAGCGCCTGGCCGCGGCTCAACTTCTGGTGGAGGCCGGCGTTCTGGACCCCTTCGTGGAACTCTGGGAGGAACGCCATCAGGAGTGGCGGCCGTTCATCGTCCCGCCCCTGAATTGGGAGGGGGATGTTTCCACCTATCTCAGCCCGCAGGCGCGATCGCTGATGGAGCAGGTCGCTCAGGCCATCGCGCGCCGGCAGTGGGAGGAAGCGCTGGAGATCACCCGGCAACTCATTGCGCTGGAACCGGACAACCCCGCGCACTACCAGACGATGGGGACGACACATGCCGAGATAGGGGACCCGGAAAATGCCCGGAAATATTTCCAGAAGGTCATAGAGATAGACCCACAACACATCTTCGCCCGTTCGTCCCTTGCGCTGGGTGCCATAGAGGTGGGGGACCTGATTGGCGCCCGCCGCCACTTAGAGGCGGTGGCCCGGAAGCGACCGTTTACCCGGCCGGACCTTGCCACGTACCTGAACACTCTGGGGGCACTGGGTCTGGCGGAGGAGAACCTGGCGTATGCGCGCTTTTGCATAGAAAGGGGGTTGGAATTGGGGATTGCCTCCGAAATGTTCCGGGCGATGTTGTGGGAAGTAGAGGATGCAGAAATGGCGCCGTACCTGGAAAGGTATCGCCAGGAGGCGCGTCGGCGGGAGGAGAAGAAACGCCGCCAGCCCATTTCTGCCGATGCCTCGCTCTCCGAATGCCTGGGCCGCCTGACCAAAGACGACCTGAACGGTATGGCCCGGGAGTTGCGAATGCCGTACAACATCCGAAAGGCGCTTCTGATTGAACAGATGGCAAAAGTGCTGACCGATCCGGAAATCCTGCGGGAGCGGGTGCAGCACCTCTCGGACCAGGAGAGGCAGGCCCTGCGGGATGTGCTGGAGGCGGGCGGCATTCTCTCCTGGGATGAGTTTGCGTCCCGTTACGACCAGGACCTGGATGAGAACTCGTACTGGATGTGTCGCAAGCCGGAGACAGTGATGGGCCGCCTGCGCTTTTTCGGCCTTCTCGCCGATGGGACGGTGGATGACGAGTTCGTCGTCCTGATCCCCAGGGAACTCCGGTCGCTGTTGCCGCCTCTCCTGGCGGAGGAAACTACAGAACACAGATGAACACGGAGTGAGGAGGGTGGAAGATGTCTCAGAATCCCGTGGTGATGGTGACCGGCGCGGCGGGGAATCTGGGCTCCGCCGTCGCCCGGGCGTTCCGGAGCGCCGGGGCGCGGCTGGTTCTGGTGGACCGCGCTCCCGACCGACTGCCTGCCCTCTTCCCCGAACTGGCCGATTCCCCCGACCATTACCTCGCCACCGGCGCAGACCTGACCGACCCCGACGCGGCCCAGGCGGTGGTCCGGGAGGCCCTGAATCGCTTTGGACGGATAGACGTCCTGGTGCACACCGTCGGAGGGTATCGGGGCGGGCAACCGGTCCACGAGACGGACTGGGAGACCTGGCAGTTCCTCTTTGACCTCAACGTCCGCACGACCTGGGCGGTGGTGCGGGCGGTCGTGCCGGTAATGCGGGAGCAGAAGGCCGGGCGGATTATTCTGGTGGGCGCGCGGACCGGGGTGGAGGGGGGAAAGGGCACCGCCGCCCACAGCGCGGTCAAAAGCGCGGTGCACCGCCTGACCGAGAGCCTGGCGGCGGAACTGCGGGGGACAGGGGTCACCGTCAACTGCGTCGTGCCCGGTATCATAGACACTCCCCAGAACCGCGCGGCGATGCCCAAAGCCGACCCCTCCCGCTGGGTGCGGCCCGAGGCCATCGCCGACGTGATCCTCTTCCTGGCCTCCGACGCCGCCCGTGCCGTCCACGGCGCCATCATCCCCGTCTACGGCGCGCTGTAGCGGGAACTTTTCATCGCGGAGTCCGCAGAGATCGTAGAGGATGCAAGGGCCGTAGAAAAGCAGAGGGGCGGAGGAGCGTTTAATCTGTGAAATCCGTGGCAAAAACGCTGCGCCCTCTGCGTCTCGGCGGTGAAAATATAGCAGAAAAGTGAGCGCAGCGGTCGCCCTGTTTGCCCTCGGTTTCACCACCACCGTCGCCCAGGTCCTGCTGATGCGGGAACTGGTCGCCGCGTTCTACGGCAACGAACTGCTCCTGGGCCTGATCCTGGCCGCCTGGATGGCCTGGGGGGCGCTGGGGGCATGGGCAGCGGGCCGGTGGGCGGGTCGGTGGCGGGTGGAGCGCGTCGCGGCCGGCGGGCTGGTCCTTCTGGGGGCGCTGCCGCTGGTCCAGGTCGCGCTGGCGCGCGGCGCGCGGGCGCTCCTGCGCGTCCCCCCCGGCGCGCTGGTGGAGTTCGGGCCGATGGTTGCCGCCATCGTCCTCATCGTCGCCCCAACCTGCCTGGTGGGTGGGGCCCTCTTCCCCCTCCTGGCCCGTCGCCTGGCCGAAACCGGCCGCCCGGCCGGGCAGGCCTACCTCTGGGAATGCGCCGGTGCCGCGGCGGGCGGCACTCTCTTCAGTTTCGTCTTCATCCACCTCCTGGACCCCATGCAGACTGCCGCCCTTCTCCTCTCCCTCAACCTGGCCGCGGCCTCCCTGCTACCGACTTCCGACTACCGACTACCGACTTCCGACTCCCGACTACCGACTATTCTTCTACTCACCGCCATCCCTTTCCTGCTCACGGCCCCCTTCCTCCACCGCGCCACCCTCCGCTGGCAGTGGTCCGATCTGGCTTTCGCCGCCGACTCCCCCTACGGGCGCATCGTCGTCCAGGCCCGCGATAGCCAGCGCATCTTCTACGAGAACGGCCTGCTGATGTTTGAGACCCAGGGAACGTTCCCCGAGGAGGTCGTCCATCCGCCCCTGCTGGCCCATCCGGCGCCACGGTCGGTCCTGCTGATCGGGGGCGGCGTGGCGGGCAACCTGCGGGAAATCCTGCGCCATCCGGTGGAACGGGTCACCTGCGTGGAGCCCGACCCGCTCCTCATCCGGGCGGCCCGTTTCCATCTCCCGCCCGACGAGGCGGCCTTCCTGGACGACCCCCGGGTCTCCCTGGTCCTCACCGACGGACGCCGGTTCGTCCAGACGGCCACCCGGACCTTTGACGTCGTCATCCTGAACGTCCCCGAACCGTCCACGGGGGCGCTCAACCGCTTCTACACCGTGGAGTTCTTCCGGGAGGTACGGGCGGCCCTCAACCCCGGCGGAGTCTTTGCCCTGGGGCTTCCGGCGGCGGAGAACTACTGGAACCCGGAACTGGCCCGGCGGAACGGGAGCATCTACCACACGCTGCGCGCCGTCTTCCCGCACGTCCTCGTCCTCCCCGGCGAGACGGTCTTCTTCCTGGCGTCGTCCGAAGCGCTTCCGGCGGACCCGGCCCTCTGGGGGGCGCGGCTGGCCGAACGGGGGATCGCCCCCCGCCTGGTGACGTCGGAGTACATCCGCTACCTCTTCACCACCGACCGCTTTGCCCAGGTGCGGGACGCGCTGGAGGGGACGGCGGGGGTGCGCCTCAACCGCGACCTGACCCCCATCTGCTACTACTACGATCTGGCGCTGTGGCTCTCCCGCCTCTACCCCCGCCTGCGCCCGTTCTTTGAGCGGGTGGACATCCTGCGGCTGGGGTGGGTCGCGCTGGCGCTGGCCGTCCCCGTCCTGCTGGCGCGCCTGCGCCGCCGCTGGGCTCTCCCGCTGACGGTGGCCGGGGCCGGCCTGGCCGGGATGACGCTGGAGGTCGTCGTCCTGCTGGCCTTCCAGGTGCGCCATGGCTCCCTCTACGCGCAGGTCAGCCTTATCGTGACCGCCTACATGGTCGGGATGGTGCTGGGGAGCCGCTGGGGGGCCGGCCGGGGGCAGGCCCCGCTCCGCGCCCGCCGCCGGCTGCGGGTTCTGATGGGGGGACTGGCGCTGGGCGCGGCGGCGCTGCTGTTTCTCCTGGAGTTGTCGCTTCCGGCGCCGCTCTTCCCATTGCTGACGCTGCTGGTGGGAGGATGGGGCGGGGCAGTGTTCCCCCTGGCCGTGGCGGCGGAGGGGGGCGAGGCTGGCCGCACCACCGGTCGCCTCTATAGCGCCGACCTGGCGGGGAGTTGCCTGGGCGCGCTGGCCGCCGGGACCTTCCTGATCCCCCTCCTCGGCCTCCCCCAGACCTGCCTGGCGGTGGCGATGGTGGGATTCGCGGGGTGGATAGCGGGAAGCAGGTAGCAGGAAGCAGGTAGCAGGTCACAGGGCGCAGGGCGCAGGGCGCAGAGGGGCAGAGGAGCGGAGGAGCAGAGGAGCAGAAGAGCAGAGGAGCAGAGGAGCGGAGGGGCAGAGGTGCAGAGGTGCAGAGGTGCAGAGGTGCAGAGATGCGGAGGAGCAGAGGAGCAGAGGAGCAGAGGAGCGGAGGTGCAGAGGTGCAGAGGTGCAGAGGTGCAGAGGTGCAGAGGTGCAGAGATGCGGAGGAGCAGAGGAGCAGAGGAGCAGAGGAGCAGAGGAGCGGAGGGGCAGAGGTGCAGAGGAGCAGAGGAGCAGAGGTGCAGAGATGCGGAGGAGCGGAGGGGCAGAGGTGCAGAGGAGCAGAGGAGCAGAGGTGCAGAGATGCGGAGGAGCGGGGAACGGAACACGGAACACGGAACACGGAACACGGAATACGCAATACGCCTATGTTTCTGGGCATTGACGCCGGAGGCACGAAAACCCACGCGCTGATCGCCGATGCGGCCGGGCAGGTCCGCGGGTTCGGGCAGGCCGGGCCGGGGAACTGGGAGGTTGTCGGGCTGGAGGGCGCCGGGGCGGCACTGCAGGAGGCCGTCGGGCGGGCGCTGGGGATGGCCGGGATCGGGCCGGAAGGGGTCCGCGCGGCCGGATGCGGACTGGCCGGGCTGGACTGGCCCTCCGATGAGGAACGGCTGCGGCCCGTCGCGGCCCAACTGGGCCTGGGCGGCCCCCAGGTGCTGGTCAACGACACCTTCATCGCCCTGCGGGCCGGGGCGCGGGACCCCTGGGGGGTGGTGATCGTCGCCGGGACAGGCACCACCGTGGCCGGGAGGGACCGGCAGGGCCGGACCGCCCGCACCCTGGGGCTGGGCTACCCCTTTGACGACTGGGGCAGCGCCCCCGACCTGGCCCAGGCCGCCCTCCACGCCGTCGCCCGGGCCTACACCGGCCGCGGCCCCGCCACCTCCCTCACCGACCGCCTGGTCCGCCTGGTCGGCGCGTCGGACGTCGCCGACCTGCTGGAAGGGGTCAGCCGGTGGCGCTATAACCTCCTCCCCCTGGTCGCCGAAACCGTCCGGGCGCTGATGGAGGAGGCCGACCGCGGGGACATCGCCGCGCGGGAGATCGTCCTGCGCGCCGGGCGGGAACTGGGCGGGGGAGCGGTCACGGTCATCCGACGGCTGGGAATGGAGGGGGAAGCCTTTGACGTGGTGCTGGCCGGGGGACTCTTCCGTTCCGCCACCCCCCTCCTGCTGGGGGCACTGCGGGAAACGGTCCAGGCCGTCGCGCCCGGCGCCCGTCTGGTACAACTGGACGTGCCGCCGGTGGTGGGCGGGGTGCTGATGGCGATGGACGCCGCCGGCCTGGAGGTGACGGACGCTATTCGGGAGAACCTCCGGACGGGGACGGCGTCGCTGGTGGGGGCGACGCAAAACGAATAGCGACGCGGGGCGGGCGGGCCAGCGTGTTCAGGAGCGTCGCCCGCCGGGCCACCTCCAGCAGATGCCGCCGGACCTCCTCCGGCGGCTCCGGCTCTATCCGGACCTCCGCCTCCATATCCCCCACCCGGCGCGGGCCGCCCTGAATCGGCGCGGTCAACCGCACCTCCAGCCGCGTCAGCGGCACCCCCCGCAACCGGCAGGAATTGGCGATAAACCCGACGATGCAGGCGGCCATCGCCGCGGCGAAGAGTTGCGGCGCGCTCATCCCCTTCCCCGTGCCCCCTTCCTCCGGCGGCGGGTCCACCACAACAGTATACCTCCCCACCGTCACGGACGAACACAGCCCCCCTGTCCACTCTGCTCGCGCCTGAATCGTCGTCCCCATCTCGCGCCTTACCTTACGTTACTTTACGTTTCACTCTTTACGCTTTACTTTTTACGCCCCTCAATTGCCCACACCCGGCCTGAATCTCAATCCCCCGCCGCAGGCGGACGGTGTAGGGGATACCGCGCCGTTGCAGGATGGCGGTGAAGGCGGCGATCGCCTGGCGGGAAGGGGGCTTCCCATCGTAGTCCGGGGTAGGATTCAGCGGGATCAGGTTGACATGGGCCGGCAGGGGCGGCAGGTCGCCCTTCTTCGGCCTCAGCCGTTCGGCCAGCGCCTCGGCCTGGGCAGGGGAGTCGTTGACTCCGGCGATGAGCACCCACTCAAAACTGATGCGCCGACCAGTGCGCTCAAAGTACCGTCGGCAGGCGGCGAAGAGCGCGTCCAGCCCATAGCGGCGGTTCACCGGCACCAGACGGTTGCGCAGGTCGTCGGTGGCGGCGTGGAGGGAAATGGCAAGCGTAATCTGCAGCGCTCCCTCCCCGTGGGGGTTGCGCTCCTTCACCAGTCGGTCTATCCCCGGCACAATGCCCACGGTGGAGAGGGTGATACGCCGCTGGCCCAGGCGGAAGCCCTGGGGGTCGGTCAGGCGGTGGATCGCCTCCAGAGTGGCCTCGTAGTTCAGCAAAGGCTCCCCCATCCCCATCAGGACGACGTTGGAGAGGGGGTGCTCGGCCCGCTGGGGCTCCTCGTCCCGCAGGATGCGGGCAAAGTGCAGTGCCTGGGCGACGATCTCCCCGGCGGAGAGGTGGCGGCGGAAACCGGCCTGCCCGGTGGCGCAGAAAAGGCAGCCGATGGGACACCCCACCTGGGTGGAAATGCAGGCCGTCCGGCGCCGCTCGTAGCGCATCAGGACGGCCTCTATCGTTTCGCCGTCGGCCAGTTGGAGCAGGTCCTTCCGGGTCAGGCCGTCGGAGGAGACCTGGGTAGCCAGGACGCGCGGGAGGCCCAGGGAGTACTCCGCTGCCAGGCGCTCCCGCAGCGCGCGCGGCAGGTTGGTCATCTGCTCCCAATCGTCGGCCAGATGGACATAGAGCCACTCCCACACCTGCCGGGCGCGGAACGGCATCTCCCCCCAGGACTCCAGCAGCGCCTGGAGTTCGGGGAAGGAGAGGTCTAAGAACGTATTGCGTGTTGCGTATTCCGTATTGCGTGTTGCGTATTCCGTATTCCGTATCTCCTCTACTTCTCTGCTCCTCTGTACCTCCGCTCCTCTGCCCCGCTGCATCTCTGCTCCTCCGCCGACTACCGACTGCGGACTACGGACTGTGGACTGCGGACTGTGGACTATTGACTGTGGACGGCGGACTGGAGACCGTGGACTGTGCGCGCTATAGCCCGGATGTGGTCGGGATTGGAGCCACAGCAGCCGCCGATGATGCGCGCGCCCAGGGCCATAAAGCGAACGGCCCATTCCGCCATCTGCTCCGGGGTGGTATCATACACCGGCGTGCCCGCCACCATCCGCGGGAGGCCAGCGTTGGGCTTGGCGATGAGGATGGCGTCCGGCGCCACAGCCCGCATCTTCTGCAGGGCCTCTGCCGTCATCTCCAGCGTCGCGCCGCAGTTGGCGCCGAAAGCAACCACGCCCCATTCCAACGCGGCCTTCGCTGCCTGTTCCGGACGGACGCCCATATTGGTCCGCCCGTGATGGTCAAAAGAAAAGGTCAGCGTGACCGGAAGGTGCGGTGCGGCCCTACGGGCGCCCTCTACCGCGGCGCGGGCCTCGTCCAGGGCCGACATCGTCTCAATGTAGAGGACGTCCACTCCGGCCTCGGCCAGCGCGGCGGCCTGCTCGGCGAAGAGGCCCACTGCCTCCTGGTAGGACCGTTTCCCCAGCGGGGCCAGCAGTTCCCCCAGCGGCCCGATATCTCCGGCGACGAAAGCGCGTCCAGCAGCCGCCTCCCGGGCGACCTCCACCGCCCGGCGGTTGACCTCGGCGACCCGGTCGGCCAGGCCCGCCTTTTCCAGACGGGGGCGCGTTCCTCCGAAGGTACAGGTCAGGATGAGTTCGGCGCCCGCCTCCACGTAGGCCCGATGGACTGCAGCGATTACCTCGGACCGTTCCAGCACCCAGAATTCCCCTGGCTGTCCTGAGGGAAGGTGGGCAGCCAGCAACATTGTTCCCATCGCCCCGTCGGCGACGATAGGGGAGCCTTTGCGCAATCGGCTGAGGAAATCCATCGCAAACCTCCTGACACGGACTGGTGTCCATTATACTCTTCTCCGCCGGAAGCGCCAATCCTTACAGGAGGGGCCGAAATACCGACCGTCCCCGATTGCCCGCGTCCCTTAGGCCCTCTCCCCCGCGCACTTGCAAAAATCTGCAATCGTGCGATCATTTTCAGAATTTCGGGCTTGCGCAGTAAATCCTTTCGGTGGAGCGACACGCCCGCGAAGAAAAGGGAAAGTGGGGTTTGCGGGGGCGGCGAAG
>FWPU01009196.1_pt1 | contig 15852 bp, 10 predicted proteins | sample 2228361 | NCBI WGS metagenome assembly FWPU01 (sample SAMEA103939777, study PRJEB20133) | metagenome
TAGGCTATTTATCCTTCTGGTTCTCTCCTTCATGACTGATATTCTGAAGCTAGAGATCAAGCCGGGGCCAGATGGAGGCCATCCGGGTGAAGGATCACGGGTCAAAAGCTCGGTTGAGCCATAACCCTTCTGAGGCTTATAATTTGAGACACATGAGAGAGAGTTCTGTCCCTCCCGAAACAGACACGAGGCTCGCTCCATGACCAGGAAGGCCCTTGCTCTCCTGGTCGCGTGGACCTCGCTGTCCCCCGCCTACTACTTTGGCAAGAACAAGGTTCAGTATCGGGGCTACAACTGGAAGGTCCTCCAGAGCGAGCACTTTGACATCTACTATTATACGGGCGAGGAGCGACTCGCCCAGTTTGCGATACCCGTTCTTGAGGAGGCGTTTGAGGAATATTCCGCGGTGTTCCCGAAGGTGCCAAAGGATCCCGTCCCCGTGATAATATACTCTTCCCCGAGGGACTTCCAGGCCACGAATGTCATCATGGAACTCCTGGATGAAGGGGTGGGCGGTTTCACCGAGATTTACAAGAAAAGGGTGGTCGTTCCCTACATGGGATCATACGAGGATTTCAGGCATGTCCTCAGGCACGAGCTGGTTCATGTCTTCCAGTATCTCATGCTTGAACGCTGGGGAGGCATGGGCATATACGCTGTCCAGCAGGTTCCCCTCTGGGTAATGGAAGGCTCAGCCGAATACCTTTCCGAAGGCTGGTCACAGAGCGCGGAGAGCTTCATGCGGGACGCGGTGATAAATGACTATGTTGTTCCGTTGGACGAGCTCGCGCAATACGGCGGCTACATAGTCTACAAGGAGGGCCAGGCCGCTTTCCGATTCCTTGAGGAGAGATACGGCAGGGAAGCTATAAAAGGCATCCTGGGGCGACTTGCCGGAAACCCTTCAATATCAGAGGCGGCGAAAAATGTCCTCAACACGGACATGGAGCAACTCGCGAGGGAATTCAGCCTCTACAACAAGAAAAAATACTACGGCTATGTAGCGGAATACGAGTTCCCGACCGAGAGGTTCAAGCGGCTCACCGACCACAACAAGGACAGGGGATGGATGAATGTTGGCCCCACGCTCTCTCCAAAAGGGGATAAAATAGCCGTTATATCAGACAGAACCGGCTACACAGATGTATATCTGCTTTCCCTGGCTGATGGGCAACCCCTCAGGCGCCTGGTCGCGGGCCAAAAGACCCCTGACCTTGAGAACCTTCACCTCCTGAGGCCGGGAATGTGTTTCAGTCCCGACGGCTCAAAGCTGGCGTTCATATCCCAGGGAACGAAAACGGACATCCTGCACATCATCAACGCCGAGACCGGGAGAACACTGAAAAAAATACCCCTCGTTGGCGTTGACGCGGCCTATACCCCTGCCTGGAGCCCACAGGAAGACCTCGTGGTTTTCGTGGGGACAAAGGGCAGTTCGTCCGACCTTTACTCGTTCAGGTTCTCAACGGGCAAGATAACCCAGCTGACATTTGACCAGGCCGAGGAGCGCGACCCATCCTTCTCTCGCGATGGGAGCAAACTCCTCTATGCCTCGGACAGGAGGGATGGAGAGAATTTTCTCTACGGGAGCTACGCGATATGGGAGCTGGACCTGATGTCAGGCGAGGCAACCAGACTCTCGCCATACTTCGGGTTCGTGGGTTGGCCCGCCTACTACGAAGGCGGGATAGCCTTTGTCGGGGAATACCAGGGTTCGCGTAACCTCCTCCTCTGGCGTTCTGATAGCCTTTACCTCTTAACCAAGCTCCTGACCGAGATGAAGGACATCTCGTGGTCAGCTGACAGGGAGCGGTTAGCCTTCTCAATGCTCTGGGAGGGAGGATACGATGTATTTGTCAGGACAGGGCCGCTTGAACCGCTTATGAGTCTTCCCGTGATGGAAACCCCGTCGCGGGTAGTGGACACGGCCCTATACGCGAAGGCACCGAAATCCCGATACACGACAAAAATGAGCATGGACTGGATCACAGGCGGAATGAGCTACTCCTCGGCCTATGGCTCCTATGGCACAGTGATGATGGGGTTCTCGGATGTCCTGGGGAATTTCAGGATAGAGTTCATGACCGATGTCTATTCCCAGAACATCACTGACGCCAACTTTTATCTGGGATTTCTCTGGTTACCGCACAGGCTGGACTATGTCATGGACCTCTACCAGTTCTGGAACCTCTACTGGTGGCCGGGTCAAAACGGGGACACGGTCGTGTTTGAGAAGGACCTTGGTGCCCAGCTCGCGGCATATTACCCGTTCAACAGGTTCAGGCGAGTTGAGGCCGGGATAGGCTACTCATACCTTACCTGGTATAGATATTTCCTAATGACCGACGACTATCAACCCCTCCGAACCCATTATTACAACCAGTTCACCGCTTATCTCGGTCTGGTCCACGATGATGTTTTATATTCATACGCGGCCGGGCCATTGTCCGGGCAAAGGGCTTTCGCGGGGATCTGGACGAGCCTGCCGGGTTCTGGACTGGACACGAGAACCGGTATAGTTGACATGAGAAAATACTGGCGCATGACCCCCAGGTCAATATGGGCCTGGAGGCTCAAGGGGGGACGAAGTTTCGGGGGAACCCCTCTGCCCCTCTACGCTGGCGGCGCTACAACGATAAGGGGCTACCCGGATTACTGGTTCACCGGACAGAACCTTGCCCTTTTTAATTCCGAACTCAGGATACCCGTGATTGACCACCTTAAGCTGGGTTTCCTGCCGGTTGAAATAAGCGGGCTCAGGGGCGTGGTCTTCTACGACATGGGGGCCGCGTGGTTTGACTGGGAACCCTTCATTCCCTTTGAAAAGACCGGCTGGCTCTACAAGCTGAACAATCCAGCCGAAACCGGTTCCGGGCTTTACGCCGGGGTTGGCTTCGGATTCAGGCTTTATCTGGGGTACTTCACCCTGAAGACGGATTTCGCCAGGAGAACGGACTGGGGCAAGATACTCTCAAAAGAGGACGACGGCCTGCCCGACTGGGTGTTCCACCTCTCATTCGGGAGCGATTTCTGATCAAATATCCCTGATAGGATAGCGCGGGCACCCACGCCTGCGTCCGTGGATTCGGAGCGAGGGCACCCCGGCTATTAATGGATTTGGCTTGATAAACCTCGTTTGGACAGACAGGGCGGGGTGTTATTACCCCACCGTGACGACCTTCGCCAGGTTGCGGGGCTTGTCAACATCACAACCGCGAAGAACCGCTATGTGATAAGCGAGAAGTTGCAGGGGAATTATCGCCAGGATTGGCGAAAGCAAGGGATGCGTCTCAGGGATGTATATAATCTCCTCGGAGAACTCCGCGTGGCGCTGGTCCCCCTCAGTTACAACCGAGATTATCCTGCCGTGCCTGGAGGAGACCTCATTCGCGTTGGAAAAGGTCTTCTCATAGTCCGGCCCTTTCGGATTGATAATTACAACAGGCAAGTTTTCATCAACGAGTGCAAGGGGGCCGTGTTTCATCTCCCCCGCGGCGTAGCCGGTCGCGTGTATGTAGCTTATCTCCTTCATTTTCAACGCGCCCTCAAGCGCGGTAGGATAATTTATACCCCTCCCCAGGAACATGAAATAGCCTGATGTGTAATACTTCTCAGCGATGTGCATTATGTGGGATTCAGTTGCCAGAAGCGCGGTCATCTTTGAGGGCAGGGTGTATAGCTCTGTTATCAGGCTACCGGCCTCTTCGTCCGAGAGAAAACCCTTCAGGTGACTGAGCTCAAAAGCGAGTATCGTGAGGATGATAAGCTGGGCGGTGTATGCCTTGGTTGATGCGACGCCTATTTCTGGTCCAGCGTTTATATACATGACATAGTCGGACTCGCGGGCTATTGAAGAATCAACGACATTGACTATGGAGAGAACCTCCAGGCCTTTCTGCTTGGCATAACGAAGGGCCTCCAGGGTATCCATGGTCTCGCCGGACTGGCTGATGGCGACCGCGAGGGTTTTGTCGTCAACTGGCGGGTTCCGAGAGACGAATTCCGATGCAAAGTCGGCCTCCGCTGGCAGTCTGACCATCTGTTCAAGCAGGTGTTTCCCAACCCTGCCCGCGTGAAGTGAAGTCCCGGCGGCCTGGATGAATATGCGGTTCTTGTTGAGCAATAATTTTCTCAGGTTCGTATCCTTAAGCAGAACGAACTCATCTTCCCTCATGTATCTGGCGAGGTTTTCCTTGCATATCTCTGGTTGTTCGTGTATCTCCTTGATCATGAAGTGGGGAAAGTGTCCCTTCTGCGCGGTTACCGCGTCCCACTCCACGGTTTTTATCTCTTTTTCTTTCGGGTTTCCGTTGAAGTCAAAAACCGAGAACCCATCGCGCCTCAGTTCCGCGATCTCGCCGTTTTCCATGACCACAACCCTCTTGGTATGCGAGAGAAGGGCAGGGATGTCAGAGGCGAGGAGCATCTCACCATCCCCTATTCCGAGTATCAGGGGGCTGTCCTTCCTGGCCGCGAGTATCCTGTCCGGCTCAGCCGAGGACATCACGGCTATGGCGAATGTGCCCTCAATCTCCCGGACAGCTTTGATCACCGCGTCTCGCAAGGTTCCCTCGTAGTAGTCCTCAACAAGATGGGCTATGACCTCAGTGTCCGTCTCGGAGCGGAACTGATGGCCCTTTGCCATCAGCCTGGATTTTATGGCATCAAAGTTTTCTATTATGCCATTGTGAACAACGGAAATCTGGCCCTTGCAATCCAGGTGTGGGTGAGCGTTCTCATCCGAGACCTGGCCGTGTGTTGCCCAGCGAGTGTGGCCTATTCCCACATGGCCAGGCGGGAATGCCGCGGCCTCAACCGCGTCCGCCAGGTCCTTTATCCTGCCCTTTTTCTTTATGGTAAGGAGCTTCCCATCGTCCGTTATCAGGGACAACCCGGCGGAATCGTAGCCGCGGTATTCCAGCTTCTCAAGCCCAACCAGGATCACCAGGTCAGCGCTTTTTTCGCCTATATAACCAACTATGCCGCACATAAAACCTCACCCGTGCCGGAGGAGGGATTTGAACCCACACGGGATTTAGCTCCCAGCGGATTTTGAATCCGCCGCGTCTGCCGTTCCGCCACTCCGGCTAGGTTGTTATTATGAAGGCGAAAGCGGTGCTCGCGCAATAGCAACGAGGATACCCGTCGCTGTTTATGAAAGGATGGCCAGGCTTGCTCATATTTAGGATGTGAAGCTAGCCAGACCGCGAAAATCAGCAACGCTTAAGCTATACCCCTCTTCTCTATCCTCACTCCGAGCTCAGCCAGCTCCCGGATCATCTCAGCAACGGGAACGCACTCTGTCGGCAAAAAGACACCCCTCCGGGTTATCCTGCCATCGGAGAGCATGCGCGCGGTTACCGAAACCGGGAAGCCGGTCGTCCTCATCATTGATGTGAGTCCGCCTGATGCGTAATCAATCATCTCGTATTCAATCGTTATTGGGCTACCGCTGGACTGCTGGCCTGTTGCCCAACAGCGCATGAGGGTAACATCATCGGTTATGTGCGGAAGGGTATTATAAAGAAGGGTCTCAAGGAGTCTGCGGGGACTGACCAGACTGCCGTCAACATCAACGGGGTCGTGGCTCATCAGGCCAAGATCAAAGAGTGTTCGCATCTTCTCGCAGTGGCCTGGGTATCTTATGGTCTTGTAGTCAAGCTCAAACACCCTGCCCTCAAGCATGAAGGGTAGGTTTGAGGAACCACCCGAGGTATTGAAGGCCTCCAGTTTCCCAAAGGGTTCCGGGAAGATTATCTCCTCTATGTCCGCCAGCGGCTCAACGGTCTGCCTCCTGCCGTTCCTTATGACCAGGCATGGCTCAACATACTCGTTTATGAGTCCCTCAACCGAGAAGACCAGGCCGTAATTTAGCGGGGGTTTTGGATTCTGGGGCAGGCCACCAACCCGGAGGCGAATCTCGCTGACCCGCTCAATCTCGTCCACAAAGGATGCACCTATGACATCCGCGAGGCCGGGCGCGAGCCCCATGTCCGGGACAATCGTCACACCGGCCTTCTCGGCTTCGCCCGAAAGCGCCTTCTGTGCGTTGACCACATCGTTGTTCCCTCCCATGTCAACCATGTGGGTTTTAGTCCGGATACAGGCGAGCGTTACCTCAATGTTCACGGAGTAGCTGGCCGCGGAGACGCAGACATCAACGCCTTCCAGGAAGGAATCCAGTTGTTCGGGATCGCGGGCATCAAGCCGGGAGGGATCTATCCTCCTGTCACCGAAGAGACCGGCCAACCCCTCCGCTCTCTTCGGATCAAGATCCCCGATGCGAACGAATTCCGTCTCACTGTGTCTGAGGAGATCGTAAAGGACTGCCCGAGCCATCTTTCCGGAGCCTATTATCGCGTATTTCATGGCTGAACATTATACCCTCTCCAAATGTGGGGTTTCCAACCCGAGGGCCCCGTGTTCACGCAATAAAGGCGGCGCCCGGAAATCCTTCCTTCACAAAGTATATGATAACCTCATTTCCGAAACTCGCACCTGGCCTTGATTGTATCGGGGCAAGTCTATAAGAACCTTACAGGACAAAGGTTTCAGAGGCAGATTCCCCTTGCAGAGCTTGCGCGCGTTGGGCCAAAACGCGCACACTATACGCACACTTTTTTGATCCCCTGAGGCATCAAAAAAGGCCCCGAAAGGGGCCTTAGCTTCTCAGCAAGATGTTTCTACCTCATCCAGATCACCTTCCTGACAGCGGAGTTGTTTGAGCCGTGGGTAAGTCTCAGGAAGTAGATCCCTGCCGGTAGAACTGAGCCGTTATCGCCCCTTCCTTCCCAGGTAAGGATATGAAGGCCTGGCTCGTTTCCCTTGTATAAGCTTGAAACCCTTCTCCCCATGATGTCATACAGAATGAGGGATGTGTTCGCGCCTGAGGGAACCGAGAACTGGATCGTCATCTTTCCATTAGCTGGGTTAGGATAAGGGGCATACAGGGCAAACGGTGGAATAAGCTCAGGTGGGAACCCTGCCGGGCCTCCCATCCCCTCTTTCTTGGCGTAGGCCATTACCATGAGATTAGCAGCTTCTACTGCCTGGCCAACCTGGTTCTTCAGGGTTATCTTCACATCCTCCGAGCCTGAGACCCATCCAGGGAGCTCAATGTTCAGCCTTGTTTTCTGGCCAGCTGAGTATGCGTAGTCTCCGAGGTTGTCGTTGTCAACCTTGACCCTGACCGCCCTCTGAGGCTCTGAGCCCTCGTAATAGAGGTCAAGGATGAGCGAGAGCTCAGACCTCGCCTCCATGTATGGGAACTTATAGACCAGCTTGTCAGAATCATAGTCAACCCTCGTGCCATTGCCATAGACCAGGAAGGTATCCCTCTCTTTGGTATATGGGGTTGGGTTGGGGGTTCCGAGCCACAGGGCGTAGAAGGGCGGGACATCCGAGAGGTCTCTCTTGTAGCGCCTGGAGTCAAGGAAGAACCAGCTGGATATTGTCTGTCCAGGTGGGACGACGGTTCCTGGCGTTTCCAGGTATGAAAGGTTTGAACCGGTCCATCCCAGCCAGTCAAAGGCTTTACCCCTGTCCCAGTAGGATTCAAATGTAGGAAATGATGTTGGTGTTCCTGCGGCAAACCTCAGGCTGTCGGTTTCCCATCCCTCCTCCGCGAATGAGTATCTCGCGAAGTCAACCCCTATTGGCCTTGGAACCTTACCCGGGCCTCCCCACGCCTGCCAGCAGAGCCCGGCCCCTTTTCTCGTAAATGGATAGCTCCCACGCATGGGATTGGGCGCGACCGTGTCCTCGGCCAGGTAGCTCCCTGGTTCCTCGGCATATCCCCATCTCTGGTAATAGACCCCGTTGTCCTCCCAGGTTATGTGGACGAGGTTTCCATAGACATCAAGGGATAGGTTTCTCGCGGGTTCTCCGGGATGGGAAACGGGCATCCTCGTCCAGGATGGGTCATCCGCCCTCTTGAAAGCGTAGAAAACCGTGTCGTTCGCGTCATAGGCCATGTGCAGGGTTCCGTTGTAATCTATTGCAAGGGAGGGGCACAGGGTAGATGGTATCAGGACCGTATCCCTGAGGGTATCCGTGATGACGATGGTGGTTTCAGGCAACACGATCAAAGTTTCCACGATAGCCGTGTCCACTATTGCCGTATCAATCCCCGGCCTCGTGATGGGCGTCCATGTGGCTACGATGGCGGTTGTGGCCTTGTCCGGCTTGTCATATGTGAAGGAGTAGAGGGTAATGGTTCGCTTGTTCGCTGTGGAATCATAGTCATCAACAGCAATGTGAACCTTCTTGGGGCTTCTCTGGAAAACGAGGCTCGGGGATGATGAGCCGTATTTCAGGGTTCCAATGGAAACCGGAACCTTCCAGGCCGTGTCTCCCTTTGTCCTGTATGAATACAGGAGCCTGTTTGTGCCCGCGCTGTCCCTCTGAACCCACGCGCAAGCTATTATCTCCTCGCCGTTGGGGAAGCTCCTTATCCCCAGAGCTGGCAGGTAGCCTGTTCCAAGCAGGGTTGGCGTGTTCCATGTCTCCCCGTAGTCCTGGGACTTCGTCCAGAAGACCTTTGGGTTGACCGGAAGCCCCGTCGTCCTGTCTATGCCGTCGGCCGTTGAATAGACAAGGTGGAGTTCTCCGCCCTGGGAAGCGATGACCTTCTTTGAGTTGTTGCCGTAGGTGAGGTATGGCGCGCCTGAGGGGTGGACTGAGCGGAATGGCCTTGATGATACGGCTATCAGCCTGCCTCCCGCGTCTTTTGCCTCAACCCTGAGCACGAGCTTGCTCGTGGCGTAATCCAGGGGGCTAAGGTTGTATTCGCGCAGGGAAGCGCTTACCCCCTCAGCTATGGTCTCGTAGCTCTCTCCCCCATCATTTGAGAGATAAATGTCCAGGGTCGCCACATCAGGATCAGCGTTCCAGAAAATCTTCCAGGGATAGCCTATTGGCTGGAGACCTGAGAAGACCAGGTTTATCTTGTCCGGCACCTTCAGAGGAACCAACTGGCTTTCCAGGTCAACCTCATACTCGTTCACGAGGCCATAGGTTCCTGGATACTGATCCTGGTAGTGGCTGGAAACGAAGTAGAGCCTATCCATGTCAGCCAGGGGCTTTATGTCCGCGCAGGGGAAGTAGCCGGGGTAATCGGTGAGAGTGCGGAAGGATTCCATGGTTACGAGATCAAAGGCTTCTATTGCTATCCTTTCGGTGCGCCCGTTTGGCGGCGGCATACTTTCCTGCCAGAGTATAACAACCTCGCCTGATCCGGAACCGTCAACCAGCACAGGATAATCCGAGTTCTGAACGCCTGTATGACTTATGTTGTAGTTATCAAGGTAGTTGTCAGAACTAAGGTATTCCAGGCGAACCTCTCCCTCGCCAAGAGGCCCTTCCTCCTCAACCCAGACCACAGCTGGCTCGCCGTCAACCATGGCTATGCTCGGAGAGCGAGAGACCACCGATGGGGTGTTGGAGATGTTGACCCTAACGGATTGGCCGCCAGAAAGGGGCATACTCAGGAGATATATCTCGTTATCCCCAGGAGAACTGTAAGCTACCTTGATCCGCTGATCATCCTCGTCTATGGCTATGGAAGGCCCGCCCCTGTCAGGGTCATATGCAACATTGCTTGTCATCGCCAGGGTTGTCCAGCCTGAGTTATCGGGATAAGGGCCATCAAAGGGAAAATCAGCGTAGAGAAGCTTCCAATCCCATTTGGGACCGTGCGGCTCATAGCGCTCAAAGACCGCGTAGACCCGGTCGTTATGGACAACCGCGGAGGGCGGGGAGTATTCCGCGGGCCCGTTTATGTAGATGAGATTTACCTGTCCCCAGTTGTATTCCGTTCCTTTTCTGAAGCAGAGATCAGGCATTTCCTCTTCTGGCACAGGCGAGGGCAGACCACCCACCCAGATTGCTCCCATCTCGCCCAGGCTGTTTCGCAGGATTACCGGATAAAACCCTCTCCCTATTGGATAGGCAGGCCTCCACTTGCTGTTCAACTGCTCCGCCTTCTTGCTCGTGTAATAGACATAGCCCCTTGAGGTATAAACCATGTGGAGCTCGCTGTTGGCATCATCCCATAGGAGCCTCCTGGCGTTGTTGAACGCGGTCGCCCGGAAGGTGTCGGACTGGATGTAGTCCACCAGGAGGTCAAAGACAATATCATAGCCCTCCTCGCGGATGTTCTTTATCGCGATGTGGGAGGCGAGCCATTGGGGGTAGCCGTATTCACTGCTACAACCGCAGTCAGGCGCGCATTCGTCATAATCCCAGGCGGGATAATTCGGGTCCTCCCAGGAGGGGTAATACACATAGACCCTTCTATCTTGGTTGTTCGGGAGAGAGTATCCGGGGATGAAGTCATAGAGATCAGAGGACGGATTGGTTAAGTGAGTAAAGTTCTGGTGGCCCGTTTCCTGATTGAAGTAGTCGTAAAAGCTCGTGGGGTAACCAAGATCAAGCATCAGATGCTGTATCCCGTAGCCGAGATCCACGCTGTCCCTGCCCATAACCGGTTCCGGAATGGGAGTCTGGTCAACAACCCTGAGGTCGTGAAGTCCAGAAGCTACCTCCACATCTTCAGCTTTCCGGAAGGCACTGGCCCAGTCTCCGGTCAAGAAACCGTATGGAAACTCGGTAACCGATCCAGACCACATAGGTTCCATGATATGCCAGATAATCAAACCGTGGCCAGGAGAGCCATAATCCGGGTCAAAGAATCCGTCCCACTTACAGAGCTCGTGCTGTCGGTTCTCAAGTAAGAAGTATTCGCTTTTAACAATCCAAGGGTTTGCGCCTTCTGAGAACAGCGGATCTTCAACAGGTATCTTGATAACTTTGTAAGGGCCTTCCAAGTCGTGTATGGGTTCAAGCCTGATCTCGGTAGCGCTTGTATCCTTTACCTCCGGAGCAAGCCAGCCCAGCCGCATTTTATCAAGAGGGCTGGTAGGCCAGGCGGCCTTGAAGGGACCGCCAGGAACATAGTAGTTGGGAGGACAGGTGTAACCTCCAGGCCCAAAGGCCAAGCCATGGTCTTTCATTAGGGAATACATGCCTGTCCACGCGGAGATCGTGAAGGGATTATACCACTCGTGAGAGTTGCACTGGTTGCTCTCAAGCTTGTTACCAGTATCGTATTTGTCGGGCAGGCCAAGGGTGTGGCCTATTTCGTGGGCGATATTATAGGTGTAGGGGTAAAGCCACATGAAGTTGTCCAAGGTATCCTGAGCAGGATTCTTGAGCCAGAAGGTGACGCCGCTGCTGATAGTGACATTGTCAGTTGGGGAGTAGTAGGAACCTACCCCTGCTCTCCCCTGGGAACCGATACCATCAGCCAAGAGGATGACAAAATCAACAAAACCGTCGCCGTCCTTGTCGTATTCGCGATAGTCTATGTAAGGGTCAAGCGCGGCAAACACAGCCGTTCCGAACTGTAGCCACTGGTCGGGGTTGAAGTTTTGATCCTCAAGGTAGACCACATTAGGCCAGCAATCCCCATAGATCTTGAACTGCCCGTGAGAGTCGTAGAACCAGAAGTTGGAAAGAGACCAAAGATAATCAGGGTCATTCAGAACGCCGGATTCGTCCCATTCTCTTCCTGATCCTGGATGTAGAAGGAAGCTCGGCCACTTGCTCGTGAGGTCTTAGTTGGGATCAATTGTACCATCCATGTCCCGAGCGACTATCACCAGAGCCCTGTAGGGCTCTGGCCTTACGGGATTTATGAAAGTGATCTGGGACTCCTCCTCGTGGCACGGCCCTTCTCCTTCTGGGCCGATATATCCAACAACCAGCATCAGCATTTGCATGAACATGTCTTTAACTTCCTCAGGGCCTCACAAAGGCCCTTGTTTGCCTGTTTTTGTTCTCGGTCAAAACGAGGATATAAACCCCTGGCGGGATATTCCCGATGGGTATAATCTTCTTTCCTTCAAGAAGACCTTCCCACAGAGTGTTAATTTTCCTGCCGGCCATGTCATAAAGCACGAGTGATACCTGGGAAGGCTCATTTGCTTCCAGAAGCACCTGGTCAAAGCCCAGAATGCTGAACCTCACGCGTTCGCCAGGAAGGATTGACACTTCCTGAACCCCCAGGATGTCCTCGCACACCGCGACCCCGAACAGAGCGCCTCCGGGAGCGCGGAGTGGAGCGGTAACCATTATATAAGGGCAGGTGGAGGGGCCTACACCAAGAGCTATGTCGTTAGTAAAACCGAAATCAATCCCGGGCCCCCCTGACCAATTAGTATCCGGAGGTGGGCAAATCATTCCTGAGGCAGGTGTAACAGCAAGGTCCCAGACAGGTGGAAACGAGCCGCCCTTAAAGATATAAACCCCGGAAAGCTCGTCATCATCAAGATCTGTGCAACTTACAACCAGCTCTTTAATCCCATCGTGATCCAAATCCCAGAAGGATGTGACCTTGTCAGAACCTGAGCCGTTAACATCTCCTCCAAAATAGGAACCCGGTGATCTCCCATATATCACCACATCAGGAGGGCTGGAACGGAAGTCCCAAACGCTTGGCCAACTACCTCCATAGACAACATAAACCTCTCCGGCACTCCATCGGGTATTCCCAGGGCCATCTCCCCCGTCAGCCCCTATCACGAGGTCCGGGATTCCGTCTCCGTTGATGTCGTCCGCGGCCAGGGTGCAACCCATATAATCAAGGGAGTCAATCCCGTAAAAGAGGATATCCGGAGGGGTTGTGTTCAAGCGCCACTCTGCTGGGAGGGAACCGCCGTAGAAAACATAGGCCTCTCCGCAACGCCGCCTGGCTTCTCCGGGCCCATCCGCAAGGGATGCCCCAACCGCAAGGTCATCTATGCCGTCATAGTTGAAATCCGCACATACGAAATCGTCTCCGAAAAAATCTCCATCATCTGCTTCATAGATGGTCACATCAGAAGGAGTGATCTGGAAATCCCAGACAGGGGGCAAAGAGCCACCGTAGAGGATATGGAGCCTACCAGCTGAACCGCAGATCAGGTCATCCACGCCGTCATTATTCAGGTCTCCAACAGCGGCGTTAGTAAGGGAGGTGCTGTCGTCTGGGTATACGGTCACATCAGAAGGGGTCACGGCCAGATTCCAGACACCTGAGGGTAATGGACCGTAAAAGACATGAACTGATCCCTGGCCCACGCCCTTATTCCTGCCTAGCCAGGAAGTTGCAATGAGATCGTCTATTCCATCGTTGTTCAGGTCACCCACTGTGAGGCTTACCCCGAGATTGTCCCAATCCGGCGGATTTCCTTCTGCACCGTAAATGGTTAGATCTGCAAGGCTATCCCTGAGACGTCATGTGTCTTGGAGCATACCTCCCCAGAATACGAATACCGCTCCACAATCTATTCCTGCGGGGCCATTGGCTCTGCGTGCTCCTACGGCTACATCCTTAACCCCGTCGTTGTTGAAATCCCCTGTAGTCAGGCTCCAGCCAAGGAGATCAAAGGTGTCAATGCCCGTCACCATGAAATCCGGCGGCGTTACCCCGAGGTCTATTACCCCCGCGCTCGCGCTGGCAACCAGGCCCAAAATCACCAAGCCTCTCGCTCCCGTCTTTAGCCTGCTGAAATTCATAAACATTTCTCCTCGCTTAGACTGATATTATAACTGGTTTGGTAGGGAATGGCAAGGGCCAGGTTAGCCTTCCCAAAGTCCGGATAAATCCCTTTCCCGACAGGATACGCGGCCATCCACTTTGCCGCGGGGTCAGAGGGGTTCTCCTTCTTCGTGTAATACACATAATCCCTGGACTTATAGACCATGTGGAGGGTGTTGTTTGCATCATCCCAGAGGAGCCTCCTGGCGTTGTTGAACGCGGTCGCCCTGAAGGTGTCGGACTGGATCTAGTCCAAAAGGATGTCGCAAACCATGTCAGTGCCTTCTCTATGGATGTTTTTGATCGCGATATGAGTTGCGATGTTCTGAGGGAAGCCGTATTCAACTCTTTCGGACCAAAAGCCTGTCTCGCCATAAATGCCGTTCCCTAGGTAACCATTGCGGAGACAGAGCACATCGCCAAGGTTCTCATCATAATCAGCCTGGTTATACTCTCCGTAGTAGCTTCCGGGCTCGTAGATGATCTGCTGAACGCCCTCGTAAAAGTTATACCCGTCTGAGGATGGATTAGTTAGGTGTGTGAACTCCGTTTTGGTCGCTTCGCTAAAGAAGTCGTATTTTGAGCAGTATCCGAGGGTATCAAGATCTAGATAATTCGCTATGTGGGTCTCTACATAGCTCTTGAGCACATCGTGGTAGAACATGTTCGGCCAGTAACCGATGAATTCCCCTCCGTAGTGGGTCCAGAAGTCAAGGTTATCCCAACCGAAAACCGGATCAGGCGTGGTTCCCAATCCGTCTTTGCCCCAGAGCCCTATCGCGCTTTCAAAATCCTCAACCTTTCGTTTCTCACTAAGACTGCCCGGAAACTCTATTGGGCCACACCCGCTTCCGCCATACCACATGAAATCATAGGATATTCCTTCTTGCTCCTTTATGTGCCATATCGCCAGGCCTGTGCCCCGATAACAATTTTCTATGGAAACAGAGGGCTGACCGGGCCACAGATCCAGCTTCTGATGGTTTGTGAGAAGGAAAAATTCCTTTTGGGAGATCGGGACCTTGATTGCGGTGGCACAACTTAGAAAATCTTCTATGTGCCAACCAGATACCGAACCCGGAATTTCAGCCACATCTATCCAAGAAGTCCCGAGGTCAAAAGCCTTGTATTTCTCGTAGGGACTTGAAGGTTTTGGCATGCTTCCAGGCTCAACGATGCATATAACCGAATAGGCCCCCTGCTGAGCAGATTGACCAGCCGGATTGCGAACATTGCACTCGCCCTCAGCGAAGAAACAGCTGGTTGGGTCATACTTATCCTGGATGCCGAATGTGTGATAGATTTCGTGCTGGATGGTGTAGGTTTTACCGTTTTTAAGGGAGGCATGTTCCTCTGGGGTTAGGTTGCCGTTTCCCCAGTATTTGGGATTGTAGCCGAAAACGGTGACGCCATAGTTAAGATACTACCAAGTATTTGTGTCCTCTGGATCCGGTCTCACGACAACATTACCAGGCAAGCCCGAGATTCCTCCCAGGGGTCCACCATAATAAAGCGCGGCAGAGCCTATACAGAGGACAGTGAAATCAACATAGTGATTGCCATCCTCGCTCACCTCGTTAAAATCAAATCCAAGCTCAAAGTAAAGCTCATCTGCTGCGGATTGGAGAAGATCTCGCATAAACCCGCTATGATCAGGATAGACTATCGCCTGGCCAGGATTTATTCCCGGCGGAAGCGGCACATTCACTATGAAGAACTCACCGTTCTTGAGGGGATTCGTCAAACCTGAATAATATCTAGCAAAGGGGCGGCCCATGTGACCAAAAGAATCGTAGTAAAGCATCCAAGAGAGACAGTATGGAGTGCGATACTGATCCGCCTGCCCGAAAGTGGCGATGTTGAAAGGTGGAGGGATAAAGAGCGTGTCCATAAATCCCAGGTCTTTCTCAATTAGGGGGTCGCTGTAACGAGTTGTCCACTCGGGGAAGGCCTTCCACTCATCCTGGGAGCCCACAATGATTACCAAGACCCTCACGGGGTCCCCAGGCGATAGGGCGGGATCAATGCCTCTACTTTCTACAGGAGTTATGTTCTCCGGATCATCCGGGCAAAGAAACCTCCCTCCTCCAAGGTATATGGAGAAGAGAAACCCACTTACGATAAGGTTGGCCATCAACATCTCAGAACCTCCTTTATGGTTTTACGATCCTTATGGTTTTTAAACCCACTTTTTGCGCAAGATCCCCTCTGAGCTGATCCCAATCTGAGGTGTTTCTGTTCCGCTGGCCCCTTTGTCTTGGGTTGCCGGATAA
>FWPU01009197.1_pt1 | contig 15851 bp, 16 predicted proteins | sample 2228361 | NCBI WGS metagenome assembly FWPU01 (sample SAMEA103939777, study PRJEB20133) | metagenome
CGTAATACCCGCGTCGCACTTGTTTCCCCCACTCTCGCTTTGCAATATCAAACAGAAAAGACATGGCTTGCGCGATGACGGGATTCCCTGTGGCCTCAGCGATGGCTAAATGGAAGGCTTCGCAGGCCTCGGCGTAACTGTCATATTCTTTATGAGCTGCAAGCGTCTGCATTTGATCTAAGATCCTCTTGAGCTTGCGCAGCGCCGGAACGGTTAAGCGCTCCACGGCCAGCTCCGCCACTTGGCCCGCTAAGATCCGGCGCGCCTCCCAGATGTGAGTTGGGCTGTGATCTTCTATTTCCTGCTCCACAGCAGTAGCGGGGAGTTGAGCTTCTACCCCTGGCTTGCGGATGAAAGACCCGCTGCCGGTCTTGCTTTCGATTACCCCTGCCAATTGCAACGCGCTCAATGCCTCGCGCACCGCCGTGCGACTGACTCCCATCTGCACAGCCAGCTCCCGCTCCGGCGGCAGCCGGTCCCCCATTTGATAGGCCCCTTTTCGGATGGCTTCCAGAATCTGCTCCGCCACATGAACGCTCTTCTTCTTGGCCTCTACTCTTGTAAAGCGCATCCCGAACCGATGCCCCCTTAAAGCGCTCCGATAATCATACCAGTTATGCCCAATTCTAGCATAATCCCCACCTTCAAGTCAAGGGGGAGTCTTGTCTCATACAAGATGAGCATGAGCAAGGGGTAGCCAAAAAGGCGCGTGGGTCCAATCATTAGGAGGTATGATGCTCATGATGCAAGACTCACGTCAGATGAGTAGCGACGAACTTCGGGCCTTTCTGCAAGCCAGCCGGGCCCTGACCTTCAGGGGCCGGTCCCGTGAAAAGACCTATGCGTGGATCGAGCGCACTCTGCGCCGGTACGACTTCCTCTCCCGCTCAAGGGCAGAGAAGGGCCTGCTGCGGCAGTATCTTCAGAAGATGACAGGCCTGTCGGCGGCTATGAAAGTTTTGTCGCGTTTAGAGCAGCTGGTCGTAAACAGGGCGGGACAAAACTTTCATCAGCTCACCCGCTTGATCGCCCAGTTCAGGCACACAGGTCAAGTGCTCCTTGGCCCTTACCGGCCTCATCGCTTCCCCACCAAGTTCACCAGGCAGGATCAGCTTCTGCCGGCCGAGGTGGATGAAGCCCATGACCGCCTCTCCGGCCCGGCTACGCTCGCCACCCTCAAACGCGAGTATACCCTCTTTGGGCGCAAGGAGTTCCAGCGCCTGAGCACCTACCGCACGCATACAACTTACGTGCCCAAGACCTGCTCGCGCAATATCCGTTTGTGATCCTAGGCTTCCACACAGACAACGGCAGTGAATTCATCAACCGGGTGGTGGCCGAGCTCTTGAACAAGCTGCTGATAGAGTTCACAAAGAGCCGCCCGCGACGGATCAACGATCAAGCCCTGGTCGAGAGCAAGAATGGCAGTATCGTGCGCAAGCAGATGGGCTACGCCCACATCCCACAAAGCGAGGCTGAGAAGATCCAGCGCTTCTATCGGGAGACCCTCAACGTCTACATCAACTTCCATCGCCCTTGCGGGTTTGGCACGGAGGTGGTGGATGAGCGCGGCAAGGTGCGCAAGCGCTATGACACCTATCTGACCCCCTTCGAGAAGCTCAAGAGCTTGCCTGTGGCGGAGCGCTTTCTCAAAGCCGTGGTGACTATGGGCGATCTGGAGCGGATTGCTCGTGCCCATAGCGATACTGAGTTCGCGCGGCTGCTGCAGCGGCGCAAGGCCGAACTCTTTCGTTCCTTTGCCAAACCGTGTATACTGGGGTGACGACTCACGCCTTCATGCTCATTCTTCAATGAGAAAAGACTGGGTTGACAAACCAACACTGCTATGTTATAAGTTAAGCGAGTAAGAGTGTGGGATGGGCGAAGAGATAGCCGTTGAATTACGAGCCGTCACCAAGCGCTTCGGTGCGGTGATGGCCGTGAATAACATCTCTCTTGAAATTCGAGAGGGTGAGTTCTTCTCGCTGCTTGGGCCAAGCGGTTGTGGTAAGACTACGACGCTCAGACTGATCGCCGGCTTTGAGACTCCGACTGAAGGCGAGATCTATATTGAAAATCGCCTCATGAATGGCACACCCGCCTATCAAAGAAACGTTAATACAGTATTTCAGAACTATGCGCTTTTTCCTCATATGACCGTGTACGAGAACGTGGTATTTGGCTTGGAGATGAAGCATCTGCCCCGCTCCGAGATCGCCAAAAGAGCAGGCGAAGCCTTAGAGCTGGTGCGCTTATCAGGTCTGGAAGGGCGTTACCCCAAACAACTCTCAGGGGGCCAGCAGCAGCGGGTCGCCCTGGCACGCGCCTTAGTGAACAGACCCGCCGTGCTGCTCTTAGACGAGCCTCTGGGAGCTCTCGACCTCAAACTGCGCAAGCAGATGCAGCTAGAATTGAAGGGCTTGCAACGGCAGATGGGCATCACGTTCATCTACGTCACGCACGATCAAGAAGAGGCTTTGACGATGTCGGATCGCCTCGCCGTGATAAACGAGGGACAGATTCTGCAAGTCGGGACACCCGCTGAAATCTACGAAAGACCCAGCTCACGCTTCGTAGCGGATTTCATCGGAGAATCTAACTTTTTGGATGGCATCGTCAAGAAACTCAATAGCGATACCGTCGCTGTGCTTGTCGACGGTCAGCTGATGATCTACGCACAAGTCGCTGACGGTCTGCATGAGCAGATGGTCATCACGGTAGCCGTGCGCCCAGAGAAAATTCTTCTGAGTCGTGTACCCTTCAACGAAATAGAGAATGTCTTTGCCGGCACGATAGAAGATCTGATCTATACGGGCACCGATACGCAGTATCTGGTGCGCCTCACGCCGAATATCTTAATGCGTGTAAGCCAGCAGAATCTGGCGAATAATGCGATGGCCAGAGGCGAGCGAGTCTACCTCCACTGGCCGATCGAAAGCGTACGGCTTCTGACGGAATGCTAAACCCAAAAAGAAGCAGCGTTCTCATATTACCTTCAGCCCTCTGGCTCACCTTCTTCTTTTTGCTCCCCCTTGGCCTGATCTTTATGATCAGCCTCATCAAGTGCAGTGCTTATGGGTGTAGCATCTACGGCGGCCTGGTCTGGGCCCCCAATTTTAAAAACTATCTGCGCGCGTTAGATTTGCAGTTCTTACAAGTGCTGTTGCGCTCTCTTTTCATCGCTGCGATCACTACGCTGCTGTGTTTAATACTGGGATACCCGTTGGCATATTGGCTGGCGCGTCGCTCTAGACCTTTAAAAAATATTCTCTTCTTCCTGGTGATGGTCCCCTTCTGGGCGAACTCGCTCATCCTGGCTTATGCGTGGATGATCATCTTGCGTGCGGAGGGCGTGCTTGACACTGCACTCAGCCGTTTAGGTCTCATCAGCGAGTCTTTGAATATTCTATACACCCCAGTAGCCGTGATTATTGGGTTAGTTTACTGGTATCTGCCTTTTATGATTCTTCCGCTGTATGCTTCCATTGAAAAACTCGATTTCTCATTGATGGAGGCTGCGCATGATCTGGGGGCGGGCAAGCTTCAAGCATTTAAGAGAATATTGCTGCCGTTGACCATGCCGGGCATCGTAGCGGGCTGCATATTAGTTTTCATTCCGGCGTTGGGGGAGTTCGTGATCCCTAAGCTTTTGGGCGGCTCCAAGATCCTGATGATCGGAAATTTGATTCAAGATCAGTTTCTAGGGGTGGCGCGCGACTGGCCCTTCGGCGCAGCCCTTTCACTGATTTTGATGCTGATCGTAATGTTAGGGCTTAGAATCTATTTTAAAGCATCTAAAGAACAACGATGGATCGCTTAAGCGAGAGACTCTTTCAATTAAACGCACTGTTTGTCTACGCGCTTCTTTACGCTCCCATCGCGGTTTTAATCATCTACAGCTTCAACGCCTCTCGCTACAGCGCCGTCTGGGGCGGCTTTTCATTAGACTGGTATCTCAAGCTCTTTCAAGACGAAGCCATCGCACAGGCGCTGCTCAATAGTCTGATCGTCGCTGCTTTCTCAACGCTCATCTCGACTGTCATCGGCACGATGACGGCCTTCGCCCTAGAAAGATACGCTTTCAGAGGCCGGGCATTTTTAGATTCCGCGCTGTATCTGCCGATCATCATCCCAGAAATTGTGCAAGCCATTTCACTTTTGCTCTTCTTTGCCTTGCTCTTTAATTTAATCAGGGCATCATTCGGCTTGAGCCCGGAGTTAGGGCTGCCTACGATTATCACCGGCCACGTGGTCTTCGGCATCTCGTATGTGACAGTAGTCGTTAGAGCGCGCTTGAGGGGCTTCGATAAGACGCTCGAAGAAGCCGCGATGGATCTCGGGGCTGATCCGCGCCAAACCTTTATAAAAATAACATTGCCGCTCATCATGCCTGGCGTGCTGGGGGGAGCTCTTCTGACTTTCACCCTCTCGTTCGATAATTTTGTGGTCACGTTCTTCACGGCGGGGCCGGGTTCGACAACGTTGCCATTGATGATCTATTCCCAAGTGAAGCGAGGCGTCACCCCCGAAATCAATGCCCTCTCCACGCTCATTCTCATGGCTTCTGTTGGGCTGATTCTACTTTCACTAGCCATACAAAGGAGGCAATATGACGGTTAGCAGGTTCGCAAGTTTGCAAGTTCCCAAGTGCTTACTATTGGCTGTGATGTTCGGGCTGGCCCTTGGGCTCCCCGCCTGCCAGCGAGCGCCCCAAGAATTACACATCTACATCTGGGACGAATACGTCGACCCAAAAGTCTATGAACTCTTCGAAAGAGAGTTCAACGTAAAAATCATCGAAGACAATTACGGCAGCAACGAGGAGCTTTTAGCGAAACTCCAGGCCGGAGCCACGGGCTATGATTTAATTGTGCCCTCAGACTACATGGTCTCGATCATGATCAAGCAGGGGCTTCTGGCAGAGCTTGATCTGAAAAACATCCCCAACTTTAAGCATCTCTATGAGCGTTTTAAAGATCCGCCCTACGATCCCGGCAATAAATTTTCAGTCCCGTATCTGTGGGGCACGACGGGTATCGGCTACAACAAAAAAGAGGTCGATCCGCCTCCCACGAGCTGGGCCGATCTCTTCGAGCCAGCGCGTTTAGAGAAATATAAAAACAAAATCAGCATGCTGGACGACCCGCGCGAAGCTATCGGGGCTGCCCTCAAATACCTGGGTCATTCGTTTAACACCTCCGACTCAGAAAAATTAGAGCAAGCTAAGCTGGCTTTGCTCACACAGAAGCCCTATCTGGCCAAATACGACAGCGAAGCCTTTGAAGACTCTTTAGCGGCAGGCGAGACGGTGATCGCCCACGGCTGGAGCGGCGAGATTGCCATCGCCAAGACGCAGAATCCCGATATTGAGTATGTTTTGCCTCAAGAGGGCGCGGTGATCTGGACGGATAACCTCGCCATCCCCAAAACGTCTAAGAACAAGAAGCTTGCTGAGCGCTTCATCGATTTTCTGCTCAAACCAGATATCAGCGCCATGATCACGAATTTTACATATTATGCCAGCCCCAACGAGACGGCTCAGTTCTTTATCAAGCCCGAGATCTTCAAAGGCCCCAGTTACTATCTGCCTGAGGGAGCAAAGCTCGAGTGGATCGAAGAGATCGGCGAGGCCGAAAAGCTCTATAAAGAGATCTGGACGGAGATTAAAGCACGCTAAATGAGTAAGCCGCCCTTTCGGGACGACTTACCCACTGCTAGGTGCGTACCCACGGTGCGGCAGGGCCGCTACCTCAAGATGCCTAAAAGGATTCTCTCGACAAAGAAATTATAAAAAAGAGCCGGTGGAAAGAGAATGGAGGCCGGGTGAAAATCGGGTGGAAAGCCTGTGAAAATCGGGTTCTAGCAGCGTACACAGTGGGCGGTCTTCTCCAGCCCCGCCTCTAGATCATAGCGGGGTCGCCAGCTTAAGAGCTTTTGAGCTTTTGTGATTTCTAACGCGTTTCTTTGGATCTCCCCTTTTCGAGGTGGGCCATATTGAGGCTTGCCTTTATATGAGGCAATCTTCTCCAGCTTGGCAAAAAGCTCATTCACGGAGGTGGCCTTGCCTGTGGCGATGTTGAAGGCTAAATCGTCAATCGTGTGAACTTGTGAAAGTGCTAACGTGCTAACGATTTCCGTAGCCCGCATATTGGCCTCTACGACGTCTTCGATATAGACGTAGTCGCGCAGCTGCTCGCCCGTCCCGAAGATGGTGGGAGGCTCGCCTCTTTTCATCTGGCCCAAGAAGATGGCGATCACCCCGGCTTCGCCCTTGGGGTCTTGTCTTGGGCCGTAAACGTTGCCGTAGCGCAGCGCGATGTAATTGAGACCGTGCATCTGCTTATAGCAATAAAGATAATATTCGGCTGTGAGCTTGGCAACCCCATAAGGGCTGAGCGGCCTTTTGGGAGCGTCTTCAGGGATGGGAAATTTCTGCGATGGTATCGCCTCGCCATAGATGACGCCTCCGGAGGAGGCGAAGATAATTGGGGCTGCGGCCCTGCCGCCATGTTTGACGCAGCTATGCAACAGATTCAAAGTGCCGATGATGTTGACTTGAGCATCGAAGTCGGGGCTGCTCACGGACTTGCGCACGTCGATCTGCGCCGCATGATGATTGACCAAGTCGAACTTCTCTTTGCGAAAGAGTTCTTCGACAGCGGCGCGATCTGTGATGTCGAGCTTGACGAACTTGGCGGCTTTGTTGATATTCGAAAATTTACCCGTCGATAGATCATCTATGATGATGACTTCGTGCCCTTGAGCTATATATTTATCAGCCACGTGGGAGCCGATAAAGCCCGCCCCGCCGGTGACAAGTATTTTCATAACCCCCATTACATAGCACAAATGTCTCACGCTTTCAAGCCTTGACAGTGCGCGGCTCTTATGCTACGATATGGCCAAAGAGATTTTGTTTGATTAAGTTTGAAGGTAGAACCGTCATGGCGCGCAAATTGTTCACATCGGAGTCGGTCACCGAAGGCCACCCCGACAAGATCGCGGATAGCATTTCGGATGCCGTCGTAGATGCCATCCTCGCCCAAGACCCCTACGGCCGGGTGGCCTGCGAGACGTATGTCACGAACGGTCTCGTTTTAGTTGGCGGCGAGATCACAACGACAGCGAAAGTGGACATCGCCGGCCTCGCGCGCCAAGTGATTAAAGAAACGGGTTACGATAAGCCAGAATATTGTTTCGATTATTCGAGCTGCGCGGTGCTCGTCTCGGTGCATGAGCAATCACCCGATATCGCCCAGGCCGTGCTTAAGCAGACACAGACAAAAGATGAATTTGAGAGCCTCGGCGCGGGAGATCAGGGCATCATGTACGGGTATGCTTGTAAAGAGACTGAAGAGTTGATGCCCCTGCCCATCATGCTGGCGCATGGCCTTACAAAAAGATTAGCCGAAGTGCGCAAGCGCGGGGTTTTGAAATATCTGCGCCCCGACGGGAAGTCTCAAGTGACTGTGGAGTACGAGAACAGACACCCAAAACGAGCGCACACGGTGATCGTCTCGGCCCAGCATGACCCCGATGTGAGCTTAGAGCAGATTCGTGATGATATAATTAAGCACGTGATTCGGCCCGTATTGGGCAAGTGGGCCGATGAGCGCACCTTGTTTTTAATCAATCCGTCGGGCAGATTCGTGATCGGCGGCCCGGCGGGGGATACGGGAATGACCGGGCGCAAGATCGAAGTAGATACTTACGGGGGGTACGGCAGCCACGGCGGCGGCTGTCTGTCGGGCAAAGATCCTACGAAAGTTGACCGCTCAGGGTCTTACATGGCCCGCTACGTCGCGAAGAACCTTGTTGCCGCCAGCTTAGCCAAAGAATGCGAAGTTCAGATCGCTTATGCCATCGGGAAAGCGCAACCCGTTGCCATCAATGTAGATACTTTTGGGACGGGCGCCATTCCCAACGGAGAGCTCGAAAAGCTGGTGCGCGAGCACTTTGATTTCAGGCCCGCAGCGATCATCAAAGAGCTCGATCTTCGAAGGCCGATTTATAAAGCCGTGGCAGCCTACGGACATTTTGGGAGAAGTGATTTAGATCTGCCCTGGGAGCGCACGGATAAGGCTGAGCTGTTAAGAAAGCGCACGAAGGTCGAGCAACGCTAGCAAGGTTGCAGAGTTCATGACCAGCTGTTTATACTGAAGTAAGTGAGTTTATGCTAACTCGATATATCGAGGCTGCGATGGCCCAGGCGAAGTACACCCGGCTAGAGGATGGCACCTTTGTGGGGAAGATCCCTCCCTGTCTTGGTGTCATTGCGTTTGGGGAGACGCAATCTCAGTGTCAAGGAGAGCTTCGCTCAGTGCTCGAAGATTGGATTTTACTGGGGCTTCAGGCCGGTGATCCGCTGCCGGTGATCGACGGAATTGACCTAAACTGTAAGCCTGCTCATGAGCCGGTGGAGTCCTTGTAAGCGGCGGGATTTCATCCGCAAGCTGCGGCGGCTTGGTTTTACCGGCCCGTTTCCTGGCACTCGCCATGCATTCATGCGCTATGGCAACCTAGGGCGCAAGATTTCGCTCAAAGAATGGGATCAACTCTGAATTGCCTCAAGCCAATTGATAGACCTTGCCAACTTCCTTCTTCACGAGTTCCCCGCCACAGAGAGCACACTTCATACTCTTCTCCTCCTTCTATAATTGATCCAGCGAGTCGGATCAGGCTGATAGTGGGATATGGTTTATCCTCCGGATAACCCTCGATGATCTCTCCCTTCTTTAAAGCCTCCTTGACCTCTGTCTCTTGGATCATGCCAAACTCTTCAGAAAGCATCTCCGTTTTGGCATGGCTGCTGAACTTCAAACGTTTAGCGCATTTCTTGATGACCTCAAGCTCCATGTCATCCAGACAAAGCGGCTTTTAGAGCTCCGCTCTATTCTCGATCTTCTCTTTGGCAAATACTATAAACTCCTCGAGCTTTTTAGGCCCCAAGTCTTCTTCAGTGCGTAGCCTCACTGCGACAGCACCGTTCTTTTCTTCTCTGTCACCCACGATCAGCATATAGGGGATCTTCTGGAGCTGGGCACTTCTGATGCGATAGCTCAGAGTCTTGTGGCTCGAGTAATCTAATTCAGCGCGAATCCCGGCTTCATTCAGTTTCTGCAGCACGGCTTCGGCGTATTTCACGTTGCGATCAGTAATAGGCAGCACGACGGCTTGCACGGGCGCCAGCCAGACGGGAAATGCCCCGGCATAGTGCTCGATCAGCACCCCGAAAAAGCGCTCCAATGACCCTAAAAGCGCTCGGTGAACCATATAGGGCCGATGCTCACGACCGTCGTCGCCGGTGAACGTTAGATCAAAGCGTTCCGGTAGATTGAAATCGAACTGAATCGTACTGCACTGCCAGCTGCGGCCTAGAGCATCTTTAACTTTAACGTCGATCTTGGGACCATAGAAGGCCCCACCTCCCTCATCCACTTGATATGGAAAATCAGTTTTATGAAGGGCCTGACGCAAGGCCTCCGTGGCCTTCTCCCAATTCTCTTCAGAACCGACGCACTTCTCCGGCCGGGTCGCTAGATAGATTTCGAATTGCCCGAAGCCGAAGAGCTTCAAAAAGCTTAGAGCCGAGTCGAAGGCGGCCAGAATCTCGCCCTCAACTTGATCTGGCCGACAGAAGATATGCGCGTCGTCGATCGCAAAGCCGCGCACGCGCAACAGCCCATGCAACACGCCGCTTCTCTCGAAACGATAAACAGAGCCTAACTCGCAGTAACGAATGGGCAACTCGCGATAGGAGCGGGTCTGAGTTTTATAAATCATGATGTGGCCGGGGCAGTTCATGGGCTTCACGCGATAGGGGTGGCCTTCGATGTCCATGGGCGAGTACATCAAGTCCGCGTAATGGGGCAAGTGCCCGCTAATTCTATAGATCTTCTCACTGGCAATGTGAGGCGTGTAAACCAGCTGATAGCCATGCTTGAGATGCCAATCGAGCCAGACGTTTTCTATAAGGCGGCGCATAAGCGCACCCTTGGGGTGCCAGTGCACCAGCCCGCCGCCGATCTCCCCATGGATGCTGAACAGATCGAGCTCTCTGCCCAAGCGGCGGTGATCGCGGCGCGCGGCCTCTTCCCGGCGCTTCAAGAAAAGCTCTAAGTCTTCTTTTTTATAGAAGGCCGTGCCGTAGATGCGCTGCAGCATCTTTTTCGTCTCATCGCCGCGCCAGTAGGCGCCGGCGACGCTCAGGAGCTTAAAGTGCTTCACTTGGCCGGTCCCTAAAATATGCGGCCCCTTGCATAAATCTATAAAGTCGCCGTCGCGATAGAATGACACTTTTTCATCGGGGATCTCGTCGAGCAGCTCGAGCTTATAGATCTCGTCCTGATCTTGCAACATGCGGCGCGCTTCGACTTTAGAAGCTTCCATGCGCTCAAAAGGGTGATTCTCTTTGATGATCTTCTGCATCTCTTCACTGATCTTTTCGAGATCTTCTGGGGTGAAGGGCCGCTCGACGTCGAAGTCGTAATAAAACCCCTCTTCGATGGCCGGGCCGATGGCTAATTTGGCGTTGGGGAACAAGCGCTTGACGGCCTGAGCCATCACGTGCGCCATGCTGTGCCTATAAATATATTTGGCCTCTTCGGAATCGAGGGTGAGCAGCAGAAGCTCCTCGCCATCAGCTGGCTGATGGTACAGATCCACAAAATCGCCATTGCGTCTTGCGCCAATTATTTGTTTAGCGAGTTTTGGGGCCAGCTCTTGGAGCAGTTCGCCTAGTCTGGCTTTTGGTTTTTTGACCTCCAGCCTGCGACCATCAGGCCACTTGAGCATCATACAAATCACCTCTTAAGAGTCTCAGCAGTCGCGGGTCGGCCTGGCACATATTTCATTTCAGGCCACCCCTGCAGAGTTGGGCCTCATTTTATAAAATATATCGGCTCAAGTCAAGGTCTTCCACGATGCCCTTAAGCTTCTTACGCACGTGCTCGGCGTCAATCGTCAACTGCTTGGGCTCCGGCAGATCCACCGTCTCGAATGAGATGTCTTCCATGAGTTTTTCCATCACCGTCTGCAAGCGGCGCGCGCCGATGTTCTCTAAGCGCTCGTTGAGCCGATACGCAATTTCAGCGATTTCTGAGACGGCATCGTCCGTGAAAGCTAATTTTAAGTTCTCGACCTCCATGAGCGCCTGATACTGTTTTGTCAGAGCATCTTTGGGCTCCGTGAGAATGCGCTTGAAGTCCTCTTTGCTCAATGGGTGTAGCTCCACCCGAATGGGCAGACGGCCCTGAAGCTCTGGGATGAGATCAGACGGCTTGGCCATTGTAAAAGCTCCCGCGGCGATAAAAAGAATATTTTCTGTGTTGACGTTGCCGTGGCGGGTGCGCACGGTGCTGCCCTCTAAGATGGGCAATAAATCCCTCTGCACGCCCTGGCGCGAGACCCCCGGCCCGCTCCTCTCTTCCCGGCCACCGGCCGCCAGTTTGTCTATCTCGTCTAAAAATATGATGCCCATCTCTTCGGCCAGCCTGACCCCACGACGCCTGATCTCCTCGTGATTGATGAGCTTATCGGCCTCTTGATTAAACAAGACTTCGCGCGCTTCATTAATCTTTAATTTCTTGGGCACCATGGCTTGTGGCATGAGATTCTCGAACATGCCGCCCATGTCGATGCCCATCTGCTCGATGCCCTCGATCGAAAAGACGCTGATCTGCGAAAAAGGAGACTCGCGGCGCACCTTGATGTCAATATAGCGATCTTCGAGCTCTCCGGCGCGAAGTTTCTCTCTGAATTTTTCGCGCGTTCGCTGCCAGGACTCAATTCTTTCTTCGCTGGCGCCTTGAGCCAAAGGCTGCACCAGGGCGTCTAAGATTCTTTCTTCGACCTGCTTTCTAGCCTCGTGCTCGACCCTTTTTATCTCTTGCTGGCGCACCATGCCCACGCTCACTTCCACTAAATCCCGAATCATCGAGTCCACATCGCGCCCCACGTAGCCGATCTCTGTAAATTTCGTGGCTTCCACCTTCAAGAAAGGTGCGTTCACGAGATTCGCAAGCCTTCGCGAGATCTCTGTCTTTCCCACGCCTGTGGGGCCGATCATCAGAATATTTTTGGGCAGAATCTCCTCGCGCAGCTCGCTCTCGACCCTCTGGCGGCGGATGCGATTGCGAAGAGCAATTGCCACGGCGCGCTTGGCCGCCTGCTGACCAATGATATACTTATCTAATTCAGCGACGATCTCTTTGGGCGCCAGCTCATCTAATCTCAGCTCTTCTTGTTGAGGCTGCGGCCCTGCCGCCTCTTTAATCGCTCGATTGATTTCGATGATCTCAGCCATACTACCACTTCAACTCCTCAATGAAAATATTTTGATTTGTGTAGATATCGATCTTGGCTGCTTCTACGAGCGCCTCGCGCGCGATCTCTGTGATGGGCATCTTTGTGTTTCTGCGCAGCGCCCGGGCGGCAGCCAAGGCACACGGTCCCCCCGAGCCCAACGCCACGATCTCATCGTCGGGTTCCAGCACGTCGCCTGAACCAGAAATTAACAACAATGCCTCGGGATTGACCGCAACGAGAACGGCTTCTAATCTTCTCAGCACCCGATCCGTGCGCCAGTCCTTCGTGAGCTCGACAGCAGCTCTCTTCAAATTGCCGCTATATTCCTTGAGCTTGCCCTCAAAGCGCTCAAACAAAGTAATCGCGTCCGCGGTCGCTCCTGCGAAACCCACTAGCACCTTGTCCTCATAGATTTTTCTTATTTTGCGCGTTGTGCTCTTGATGATCACATTGCCCATGGTGGCCTGCCCATCGGCCGCGATCACAGCCTTGCGCTCTTCAGCAGATCGAATAGCCAAGATGGTCGTTCCAATAACTCGCCCACTTTTCAACTTGCTCACTTGAGAACCGCTTACGCGCGATGCCATCAGAGCAATTCTACGCGAAAGCTTAGGCGCTTTCAAGCGGGAATTCGCAGAGCTCTCGATAAATCCCGACGAGTTTCTGTATGGCTCCTTGAGCGCTCAGCTCATGGGCGCGTTTTAGGGCTTTAGTCTTCATCGCACTAAGCTTTTGGGGATCGTCGAGCAGACCCACGGCAGCGCGCGCAAAGGCCTCTTCGTCCTCATCAACCAAAAGGCCGTTCTCCCCATCAGTCACGATATCCAAAACGCCCATGGCCCCTACGGCAACTATCGGCGTTCCGGCGGCTAGCGCTTCGACCAGCACCAGACCCTGCGTCTCCGTTTTCGAAGTAAAGACAAACAAGTCAGCCGTCTTATACAGATCGATGAGCTTGGCATGTTCGAGATAGCCCGTAAAAAGCACCAGATCGCTTAGGCCGAGCGCCGTGATGTGCTCTTCGAGTTCTTGACGTTGCGGCCCGTCGCCCGCGATGACCAAAAGTAGATCTCTTTTTGAATCAGTCATGCGCTGAAACGCTCTCAAAAGAAAGAGCAAATTTTTTTCGGTGCCGAGCCGGCCCGCAAAGAGCAAGACGCGCGTGCGCGGCGGAATCTTTAACGCGCGGCGTGGCTCCCAAAGCGGCTCTTTTTCGAATTCGCTCAGATCCGGGCCGAAGGGCCATATGTGTATTTTTTTCCTCACGCCGTATCTTAAAAGCTCGTCGCGCATCTTTTGTGAGGGCGCCGTGATCACATCGCAGCGATTGCAGAAGGCCGCGCTGATGCGCTCCGCCATGCCCCGCGTGGGCCGAAGAGGCGGCGGCACATAATGCCGATACTCCGTGAAAAGCGTGTGATAGGTATGCAGATGAGGCTTTTTATATCTTCTGGCCACCCAAAGTGCCAGAAGCCCCAGTGAAAACGGTGTATGGCTGTGTACGATGTCGAGTGCTTCAAAGACGGCGGAAGTTCTGCGCTTGTAGGGGATCACCACTCTGCTTTCTTTGTGGAAGGGGTAGGTGAACGACGCGAAGCGATACACGCCCTCTTCGGGCTGGGCATCCGCATAAGTCGGCGCGAAGATGAACACCTCATGGCCCAATTCAGTGAGCAGTCGCCGCATGGTTTGAAGGACGGTCACCACGCCGTTGATCTGCGGCACATAAGTATCTGAAAAAAGCCCGATCTTCAATTTATCTCTCATATTCGCAATTGAAACACCACTCGTCTTCGCCTTCATGAAAGACGCCGCACCGTTCGCAGCGTTTCCAGCCCAGCCTTTGACGAGCTTTTTCGCGTTTCACGAGCGTGCTCAGAAAAACCTCCAGCGCCTCGCGCAGCCGATCATCTTTAATATCAGCTGAGATCTTTTGGATCTGCTCCCGCTCCTCATCCAACAAGGGGGCATTCTGAAAGTCTATAGAGTCTGGGAGTCTGGGGTCTTCATGAGTTTGCTCGGGAGCTTTAGGCTTAATATCGCTGATGCAAGCCTCGCCCAAGACTTCATTGATACGTTTGATGTAATCGCCTTTCATCAAACTCAACTCTTGAGCTATTACAGGGGTTGCTGCTTCGACATAGAGCACACCATTCATGACATATAGAGGGCATGTCCGTCTTGCGATCAGTTCCCCTACTACTTGCCTCCAGACGAACACGGGCTTCTGCTCCTTATATGCTTCGATCAGCCCATACCGCTCGAAAAGATGTTCTAATGCCTTAAGATCCAGCATGTTCCGTGATGCTCCCGTTGTGAATAAAAAAGGTCTTGCTCGCCAGCTTGCGCAAAGCATCTGTGAGTTCCGTATGCGTGAGGAAAATCTGAGCTGAGGGGGGCAAATAATTGAGCAAAAACTGCGTCCGTGGAGCGTCTAGCTCCGAGAGCACGTCGTCCATAATCAAGATGGGGTATTCTCGAAAGACGAGTTTCTGGAGCTCCATTTGGGCGAGCTTGATCGCGATCACGCAAGACTTCTGCTCACCTTGAGAGCCGAAGCGGCGCACATCTAAGCTATCGAGCTCAATCCCCAAATCATCGCGATGCGGGCCGAATAGCGAAAAGCCTCGGTGCTCTTCTTCCAAGGCCACTTGCGCTAACTGCTCCGCGAGCGCTGCTTTTATGCTATTCTTGTGAACTTGCAAACTTGCGAACTTGTCAGCGGGATGCATTTCATAGCGAAGCTGTAGGGTCTTCTGTTCACCCGTAAGCCGGGCATACACCTCTTTCAGGCACCCGTTGAGCTTGTGAAGATATTCGAGCCGGGCGGTCACGATCTGCGCGCCCTTTTCGATCAGCTCCCGATTGAAGATATCTAATAAGTCGCGATCAAATCGGGCTGAGCGCAGCAGCGCGTTCTTCCTTTGCACCAGTTGATCATACTCGAACAATAGATGACGCAAGTCGGGCTTGAGATCGCATAAGCTGCGATCCAAAAAGCGTCGTCGTTGGCCCGGACTGCCCTTGATTATTTGTAAATCTTCAGGCGTGAAGATCAGAACTCTTAGATGCTCATAAAGATCGCTCTGACGCTTCTTCTCAGTATTGACTTCAATACTCTTTGACTGCTCACTCCCATTTAAACAGACCCGCAGCTGAGCGCTCTCCGTCTCGAAAGAGAGCAAAGAGAAATCGCAGCCCCAGGTGATGAGATCGCGTTGTCTGTCGCCTTTTAAGAGCAGACCCTTTGCCGCATAGTAGACGGACTCACAGAAATTTGTTTTGCCTGAGGCATTAGCCCCGAAGATGACATTTAGCTGAGTAGATGGAAAAAGCTTTAAATCTCGCAGATTTCTAAAGTTCACGAGGCTGATGCTTCGGAGCTTCATCTCAGTTCAGTCAGTAAGTATTGTATCTGGCCTTGAAGGTCTAAGTCAAAGACCTTCAACCTTTAAAGGATTTACTTACTACAACTACTACTAATAATATATTTATATTGTAGTAGTTGTAGAGGGGGGCGAAATCTGTGGAAAAGCGGCTCAAAT
>FWPU01009199.1_pt1 | contig 15847 bp, 15 predicted proteins | sample 2228361 | NCBI WGS metagenome assembly FWPU01 (sample SAMEA103939777, study PRJEB20133) | metagenome
GCCACCGCGCTTGTGAGGCAACACACATTGATGCCGGCGGCGACCACACGGGGGCGGGCGGCCGGCCACCGTTTGGCCAGCGAGGCGCGAAGCCGGATGACCGTTGTATCATTGACGACGAAACCCTTGAACCGCTGGAGTTTCTCGCCCAGCCGGCGGGCGACATCATCGGCGGTCTGCTGGAGGGCATGGACGACACGGGCCCGCAAGAAATCGACCGAAGCAGGGGCGAAACGGCCGTGCCAGCCGCTCTCCACAGCCCCATCACCGGTCATCCGGAGGTGTCCCTTGCGAAGGGCCGCGAGCGTCCGCTGGAGTTTCGTGCCGAAGCCGAGGATTAGGGGCCAGAAGAAGGCGACCGCATGAACGACGCGCTCCCGCTGGATGAAGCCGGTTTCCCGGGCGATTCGATTGATGGTATTCTCCGAGAAGAGCTTCTCTAGTTCACGGGGGGTGTCTTCCGGTTTGAGATGGACTGGTTTTGGCTCCTTACGTGGCCTATTGAGACGGTTGCGGGTGGATGCCGGTTTGTCGGTCATGGGTCCACCCTCACTGCTCGGACGCGCCTCCCCATCCTGTGGCGCGGCACCAGGACGCGGGCGGTCGTTCCGGAGGGCATGGCGACCTTCTCCACCATCTCGTAGCCCTCCATGCGCAGGCTCACCGGTTTTGACCCACGGGACGCTCTCGGTATAGTGCACTATTGGTGCACCGAATAGATATAACGATATCGATAGGCACTGCAATACAGATGAGCCAGCCAATAACGGCAGATTGGATCCCGACCTCTATCAGAGAATGCCCATGAGCTTAGGCCTTAACCGAAGACCCATGGCAGTTGCCCACGCTCCACCCTCTCTGCCGTCACCCGTGCGGCCTTATAATTACCTTCACGGAGCTCTGGGCGCTCGCGACGAGCTCGAACCCTCTCCCCGTCTCAGAGAGAGGGAGGCGGTGGGTGACCATCCCGCCTACCAGGACCCTGCGGCTGCGGAGGAGCTCGATGGCCCTCATCATGTCCGCTGGAGGGCCCGCGTAGGAGAAGTGGACGCTCACCCCGTCCCTCCAGAGCTCGTAGAGCGGGAAGGGGAATGTCTCGCCGGGCATCGTCGGGGCGAAGAACAGTATCCTCCCGCCTCTGTCCGCGCAGCCGAAGGCCCCCCTGACCGCCGGCGCGGCGGCAGTGCAGACGGCGACGATGTCCGCGCCCAGACCGCCGTTCGCCCTCCTCAGCCTCTCCGCGATGTCTCCCTCCGCCAGGAAGGTCTCGTCCGCGCCCATCATCTTGGCGTAGTGCAGCCTCTGGGGGTTGATGTCCGCCGCGACGATTCTCCCGGCGCCGAGGGCCCTGGCCGCGGCGATGTGGAGGAGGCCAGATATCCCAGAGCCGAATACGAAGACGCTCTCTCCTGGACTCAGGCCGGCCACCCTCTGGCCCCTGAGGACGCACGCCAGGGGCTCGACGAACGTGCCCTCCTCGAAGGAGAGCTCGTCCGGGAGGGCGAAGACCCCCCTGTCCACATTGATTCTCGGGAGCCGTACGTACTGGGCGAAGCCACCTGGGTCAAAGTTCGTGCCGCGCAGGGTGTCGCAGACGGAGTGGTGGCCCCTCAGGCAGTACCTGCAAGTGTTGCAGGGGACGTGGTGGGCGGCGACTATTCTGTCTCCCCTCCCGAACCTCTCGACGCCCTCACCGACCTCCTCCACGACCCCCGAGACCTCATGGCCCAGGACGAGGGGCGCCTTCCGGACCCTGTACCACTCCATCACGTCTGATCCACAGATTCCGCTGGCCTCGACCCGCATCAGAATCTCGCCTGGGCCGATGTCGGGAATGGGGGCCTCCTGAATTCGAACGTCGCTGTTCCTGTGGTAGACCGCGACCCGCATCACCCTCTGCATTTCCATCCCGCCCGCGTTGAGTCGGGGGCCGGGGCGCCGAAAAGGGGGCCGCGGGGCCGCTCGGGTCAGGACCCTTTCGCGCCCCCGCCCTCTCTGGTGCTCTACCCCCTCTTCCCCCTCTCCTCCTCATAGGCCCTGAAGGCCTCCTCTGGCGTCAGCCCATCGTGGACAACAGCCCTCACCGCCTTTATCATCGCCACGGGGTCCTCGGCCTGGAATATGTTCCTGCCCATGTCCACGCCGACCGCGCCCGCACTGATGGCCGCGGACGTCATCTTGAGGGCATCGAGCTCCGGGAGCTTCTTCCCGCCCGCGATGACGATGGGCACGGGGCACGTCTCGACGACCCTCTCGAAGCCGTCGACGTAGTAGGTCTTCACTATGTGCGCGCCGAGCTCCGCGGCGATTCGGGAAGCGAGGCTCATGTATCTCGCGTCCCGCACCATGTCCTTGCCGACGGCCGTCACCGCGACCATCGGGATGCCGTACCTGCTGCACTCGTCGCACCACTTGGAGAACTCGAGCAGGGTGTCTCTCTCGAAGTCCGCGCCCACGAGTATTGAGAAGGCGACGCCCGCGACGTTGAGCTTGATGGCCTCCTCCATGCTCGCGATGCTGCCCTCGCGCAGGAGCTCCCTGCTCAGTATGCTTGTGCCGCCCGAGACCCGGAGAACGACGGGCGTGTCGCACTCGGGTGGAATGTAGTTCCTCAGGGCCCCGCGGGTGAGCATCACCGTGTCCGCGTAGGGCAGGAGGGGGTTGATTGTCTTCCTGAAGTCATCGAGGCCCGCGGTGGGGCCCATGAAGTATCCATGGTCCACGGCGAGCATTACCGTTCTCCCGTCCCTTGGCCTGATGATTCGGTTGAGTCGGTTCTGGAGACCCCAGTCCATCCCATCCCTCCGCTGAGCGGACTCGCAACGGCTCTGCAGATAAATAATTTTGCGGAAAACCTAATCCCTGTCCGGGCCATCAGTGCCCGTGGCCGGAGGGCGCCCCCGTGGGAAAGAGCGGCCTGTGTCGCGACTCATTTCGGAGCGGCTGCTGAAGAGGGTCCTCGGCGCCGCCTCCTCCACTCCGGCGGACGTCGAGCTGCTCTTCTTCGGAAGCACCGCCGTTCCCTCCGCATCCCTCGACGCCCTGAGGCTCTGCCGGGAGCTCGTCTCCGCCAGCCCCAGAATTAAAGTCAGGGTCTATGACGCGGAGAGCGACGGGGCCGTCTGCGAGCAGCGGAGCGTCTCCCTCTTCCCAGCAATAGTCATACAGGGGAAACAGGGGCGGAATGCGGTTTCACGGCGTCCCCGGGAGCCACTCCCTCCAGGCGCTCGTCGAGGCCCTGCACGCGGCCTCGGCCGGGGACTCGGGGCTGAGAGCGGAGACGAGGGCGCGCATCGCGGAGTTAAGGAGGCCCCTGGGGCTGAGGTCCTTCGTTCTCAGCGCCTCTCCCGTCAGCGCCCGCCTCTCCTCACTGGTGCTCAGACTGGCGGTCGAGAGCCCTCTTGTGACGAGCGAGGTTTTCAGCCTCCACGACTTTCCCGCGCTCGCTGCCAAGTACGGTATAGAGAGCGCGCCCAGAACGCTCGTCAACGATGCCGTCGAGATAAGGGGCGCGCCCGACGAGATAGAGTTCGTCGAGGAGGCCCTAGGGGCGCTTGTGCCGAGGGCGGACGGGTACGGGTGAGCCAGTCCCGCACGAGACCCGGGCCATGGGCAGCGACCGTATGGAGCTCGTGAGGCCCCTGTCGTCGGGCCGCGGGAAGGGTGCAATTAGGAAGCTTTTTATTCTGACATCAGGATGGGGCAAGGCGATGGGCCCGCATTGGGCCCGTGGGAGTGGGGAGTGAGTATGTCCAAAGCCGCGGCTCTGTTCTCTGCAAGTGTGGCCATGTTCCTCGTCGCCGCGAGCCTCGCGGGTTTCGCGGGGGCCAATGACGACGAGAATGCGAGTGTGATCGTCCTCTTCAAGGAGAAGGTGGACAAGAAGCTCATCGAGGACAATGGAGGAGATGTCCTCGACACATTCGCTCTCATTCCGGGCGCGGTCGCGAAGATTGGCAAGGACGGTATAAAGGGGCTTAAGAAGAGCGACGAAATAAAGGCCGTGGAGGAGGACGCCGAGGCCTCGATATGCGGCGACGCCACGGACGAGGCGAAGGGAAAAGGAAAGCCCAAGCCTCCGCCCCAGCCGGAAGAGACAACACCGTGGGGTGTGGACAGGATTGACGCCGACCTTGCATGGGCTACAAGCGAGGGTGCCGGAGTGAAGGTGGCCGTTCTGGACACAGGAGTGGACCCCGACCACCCGGACCTCAAAGGCAACATCATGGGCGGAGTGAATATCATTAATCCTCGCAAGAGCTATGCGGACGACAATGGCCACGGGACCCACTGCGCGGGAATCATAGCCGCGATGGATAATGAAATCGGGGTTATAGGCGTGGCTCCTGAGGCCCATATTTACGCGGTGAAGGTTCTCAACAGCAAGGGAACCGGCTACTACTCGGACATAATCAAGGGAATTGAGTGGGCCGTGAACAATGGGATGGAGGTGATATCAATGAGCCTTGGAGGCACCACTCACTCCTCCTCTCTTGAGTATGCCTGCGATGCAGCCAAGAGCGCGGGACTTGTGCTAGTTGCGGCCGCGGGCAACGGAGGGTCGGAGGCGCCTCTCTATCCCGCGGCCTATGAATCAGTGATTGCGGTCTCGGCCACTGACAGCTCTGATAGTTTAGCGGATTTCTCCTCCTACGGCAACCACATAGACCTGGCCGGGCCCGGCGTCAGCATCCACTCCACCTACAAAGGGGACACGTACAAGACGCTCAGCGGCACAAGCATGGCTTGCCCGCATGTGAGCGGCACCGCAGCTCTCGCTCTCGCCACGACAATTCCAGAAGAGTATGATGAGGACGATGATGGGGCATGGGACCCTCAGGAAGTACAAAAACGGCTTCAAGACACCGCCGATGACATTGGTGATGAGGGCTGGGACGAATATTATGGCTGGGGCCTCGTGGACGCTGGAGCCGCCGTCGGCGCCGCAAGCTGAGCGCGCTCCCGCCCCCTTTAAGCGGACATCTCAGCGCCGCCCGGGGCGAGCGGGATGATGGGTCGGGGCCCGCAATCCGGAGGACATCAGGCCCCCCTTCCTCCAGCGCGCGGCTGGGTGCAACAGTGCGTGATGGGACACGATGAGGATGAGGGGGGCGACGTTGAAAGAGCTGGGCATGTGCGTTGGGCACTAGCAAATCGCTGGCAAATTGATTAGAATCAGAACCAATAACTATATAATAGGAATATAATGTCAATTTTACTGGGTGCGGATGAGAGGAGCGCGTGGGGAGCTCCCGGGAAAATCGCCGAGCGCGCTATTGGCCACCGCGCTCCTTCTCCTGGCGCTCCCCGTCACCGTCGTCGACGACTCTCTCGCCGCGTCCACACTGATTCAGTCCTCCGCCGCGGGCCTCGCCAACTGCACCCTCGAGAACCTGACCCTTCAGGACGGCGCCCTCGTCCTCTCCTCGATAGAGAGCGCGGTCTGGAGACTACTCTCGCCGAAGTCCTCGCCCTCCGCAAGGGTGGAGCACGCGATGGCCCCCGTGCCCGGCACGGACCGCGTCCTGCTCTTCGGCGGCTGGGACGGCTCGACCCTCCTGAACGACACTTGGCTCTTCGACCTGAGCGACGGCGGCTGGAGCCTCCTGAGCCCTCCATCAGCCCCTAGGGGGAGGCGGGGGGCGTCAATGGCCCCCTTCGACGGGACCGACACATTCATACTTTTCGGCGGCCAGACGAGCTGGGGCGTCTCGAACTACACCTGGCTCCTCAACCTCAGCGAAAGCAACTGGACTCGGCCGATCCCCCCGCGCTCCCCGCCCGCGCGCAGCCACCACTCCCTCTCGACCATTCCCGGCACCGACCGTGTCCTCCTCGAGCCGGACCGGGTCGTCGCTGCCGGAGCGGCGCAGTTCCGCGGCCGCCAGGTGCAAGAGCCGGCCCCGTTCCCGGATGAGGAGCGCCTCGGTCTCCGCCGGGGTGCGGGCGGAAGCGGAGAGGGCCACCAGTTCGGGGGCCAGCGCGTCGCGCACCAAGAGCTTCAGGGCCTGGTCTTCCGCACGGTCGCTTGCGGCCACGACGTGGAAGCTCACCGTGTGGGGCGGCGCCGCCCGTCCGGCGACGGACGACCCCGGCCGCACCGCGAGGCTCCCGGTCAGCCCGGCGAGGACCCCGGCCAGGACCGCAAGCGCGAGCGCGGCGGCGGGGGCCTTCATACGTACTTGCGGAGCCGCATGAGCGCCGCCTTCTCCAATCGCGAAACCTGGGCCTGGGAGACGCCGATCTCTTCGGCGACCTCCATCTGGGTCTTGCCTTCGTAAAAACGCAGAGTGAGGATCAGCTTCTCGCGCTCGTCCAGCTTGTCCATGGCCTCCCGGATGGACATACCCTCGATCCAGTTGTTGTCCAGGCTCTTGTCATCCTTGATCTGATCCATGACGAAGATGGGATCGCCGCCGTCCTCGTAGATGGGTTCGAAGAGCGACACCGGCTCCTGGATGGCGTCGAGGGCGAAGATGACCTCCTCGCGCGACACCCCGAGTTCCGCGGCGATCTCGTCCACGGTCGGTTCGCGGGAGTGGCGATGGGTGAGGGCGTCCCGGGCCTGGAGGGCCTTGTAGGCCACGTCACGGACGGAGCGGCTGACCCGGATGGGGTTGTTGTCGCGGAGGTAGCGACGGATCTCGCCGATGATCATGGGGACGGCGTACGTGGAAAACCGGACGTTCTGGGAGAGGTCGAAGTTGTCGATGGCCTTGATGAGACCGATGCAGCCGACCTGAAACAGGTCGTCCACCGGCTCGCCGCGGCTGTTGAAGCGCTGGATGACGCTCAGGACCAGCCTCAGGTTCCCCTGGATCAGTTCCTGCCGGGGTCCGCGCTCCCCCGCCTGCATGCGGGCGAAGAGAACCCGCATGTGATCGTTCTTCAGGACCGGCAGTTCGGCCGTGTTGACGCCGCAGATTTCAACCTTGTTCACTCGTCCGCCCCCTCCTCGGTTCTCCAGTATTGCCGGGGGGCAGACGGGTTATTCACTTTAAGGGAGATTCTCCCAGGGTAATGCCGTCAGTAGCAGGCACCTCATTCCATCGCGGCGATCTCCTTGCGCAGGCGGCGGATGATCCGCTTCTCGAGGCGTGAGATGTAGGACTGCGAGATGCCCATGCAGTCGGCCACCTGTTTCTGCGTCCGCTCCACGCCGTCGCGCAGGCCGAAACGCAGCTCGACGATGCGGCGCTCCCGGCCGTTCAGCTTCAGGAGGGCCTTGCGGAGCAGGGAGCGCTCCACCTCCTCCTCGATGCTGCGATAGATCAGGTCGTGCTCGGTGCCGTGCACGTCGGCAAGGAGCAGTTCGTTGCCGTCCCAGTCGACGTTGAGGGGCTGGTCGAAGGAGACCTCCCGGCGGTTGCGGCTGGTCCGCCGCAGGTACATCAGGATCTCGTTCTCGATACACTTGGAGGCGTAAGTGGCCAGCTTGATCTGCTTGGCGGGATCGAAGCTGTTGACCGCCTTGATGAGGCCGATGGTGCCGATGGATACGAGGTCCTCGATGCCCACGCCGGTGTTGTCGAACTTGCGGGCGATGTAGACCACGAGGCGCAGGTTGCGCTCGATGAGCACCGCGCGCACGTCCACCTCGCCCCGCCGGAGGCGGTCCAAGAGTTCCTCCTCCTCGCTCGTGGTCAGGGGCGGCGGCAGGACCTCGCTCCCCCCGACGTAACCGACCTCTCTCGGCACCAGGCCGAGCGCCCGGCGCACTCCGGCGAAGAACGACCCAAGCCATCGCTGCAACATCGTGATATCCCTCCGTTTACGAGGATCAGGCCGCGCCCTCCCCGGCCAGGAAGGACGGGTGGACAAGCGCCTGATACTCCGTTTCCTCACCGAGCCGGTCGCGATAGATCGCCACGGTGGCGTTGCGCGTTTCGTGCCGCTCCCGGCCCTTCCAGACGGCAACCCAGTCGGGGCGGAAACCCAGCATGATGCCGTGCCGCGTTCCGAGGGTGGAGTAGGGGAGCAGCCGCAGCCGCGTCGACCATCCCGGCAGGCGCGAGAGCCGGGCGGCCGTGTCCAGAACCGCGCCGGACTCCGCCATTGAATACGTCTGGCTGAAACCGGGCGGGAGGATTCCCTGGAGCGCGGCGACTTCCACCACCAGCACCGGCGAACTGGTGAGGGGATCCCGCAACCGGTTGCCCGTATCGACCAGGCCGGTCAGGCGGACCTTCTGGCTGCCGACCCCGACCTCCACGGGGAGCAGGTGATGTTCGAGCGCCAGGCGGCGCCGGACGAACACCAGCGCCCCTCGGGCGGCGGCCAGGAGGGCGGCCCCCGCCAGGGCCAGGGACCACCATGAGGCGGCCCAGGCCGAGGCCAAAGACCGCACCTCCAGCGCGGCCACCCCCAGGGCCAGCCCGGCCGCGAAAGCCGATCCCGCATACAGCCAGAAGGCCAGGCGCAGGAAGGTCGCCGGCGGCACGGGAGCAACGGCGATCATGAGGGAGACCAGGGGGAAGAGCAACCGTGCCGGAGCCGAATAGAGGAAGGAGGGGCCCGGGAGCAAGAACCCCAGAGCGTACAGTCCTCCGGCCACGGCCCCGGCGACCAGGCGCCGGAACGACGCCCGCCGTCCGGCCAGCAGGCCGGCGACATGGAGCAGGATCAGGTCGACGGTGAAGTTGACGAGAAAGAACAGATCCCCGTACACCGACACGGACGGCCCACCACCCCAACGGCCTGCCGGGATTCCCGCCGGTCTTACCTTATGCTGCGGAGCGGCCGCGCAGGCCAATTATAAAAGGGGCGGGGGTGAGAAAATGCGCAAACGGCGGCCCTTCGGCCGCCGCAACTTTTTCGTCTTTCTCCCCGGCCTCGCCAAGCGAAACCCGCCGAGGGCGGCGAGGTGCACTCCTAGCGCAGCCCCTTCCCGCCTCCGGCGGAGCGCCGGCGCAGGAAGGCGGGGATCTCCAAATCGTCGGTGGCGAAGGGCTGGATTTCGATCTCCTCGATGACGGTTTCTTTCTTGGCACGCTGATCGAAGCCGGTGGCGACAACCGTCACCCGCACCTCGTCCTGAAGGGACTCGTCGATCACGGCGCCGAAGATGATGTTGGCTTCGGGATCGGCCGCCTGGGCGATGATCTCGGCGGCCTCGTTAACCTCGAAGAGGGCGAGGCTGGGGTCGCCGGTGATGTTGAGCAGGATCCCGCGCGCCCCTTCGATACTGGTCTCGAGGAGGGGGCTCGAAATCGCTTCCCGCGCGGCTCGGGCCGCTCGGTTCTCTCCCTTGCCGACACCGATGCCCATGAGCGCCGTGCCGGTGTCGAGCATGATGGTGCGCACGTCGGCGAAATCGAGGTTGATGAGGCCGGGGACGGAGATCAGGTCGGAGATGCCCTGCACGCCCTGGCGAAGGATGTCGTCGGCGATGCGGAAGGCCTCGACGATCGACGTCTGCCGGTCGACGACCTGCAGGAGGCGGTCGTTGGGGATGGTGATGAGGGTGTCCACCTGCCCCTTGAGTTCCTCGATGCCCTTCTCGGCCTGGGCCATACGCCGCCGGCCTTCGAACGAGAACGGCTTGGTCACGACCGCAACCGTGAGCGCCCCGGTCTGGCGGGCCACCTCGGCGATGACCGGAGAAGCGCCCGTGCCCGTCCCGCCCCCCATCCCGGCGGTGATGAAGACCATGTCCGCCCCCTTCAGGCTCTCCGCCAGGGCTTCCCGCGATTCCTCGGCGGCCTTCTGGCCGATCTCCGGGTTGGCCCCGGCGCCCAGACCCCGCGTGGCCTGCGTCCCGATCTGGATCTTCTTGGGCGCTTCGGACATGGCCAGAGCCTGCGCGTCCGTGTTGACGGCGATGAACTCCACGGCGCGAAGCCCGGAACGGATCATCCGATTGACGGCGTTGCTGCCGCCTCCTCCCACCCCGATCACCTTGATGACCGCATACCGTTCCTCATCCATGAAGAGTCCCTCCACGCCGTTTCCTCCTCTTTCGCTCCGGCCGCGGCGCCCGCACCCTGCGTCGAAGGGGTCGGAGCCCCGCCGCCCGCTTCAGAGCCAGTCCCGAAACCAGTCACGGACCCGTTCGGTGAAACCGCCTCGGCTTGGGGCTCCCCGGTCCCTGACACGCGGATGGCTGCGGTTCAGCGCGTGCGCCAGAAGGCCCACCCCTGTGGCGAAGGCCGGCGCGGCCGTCATGTCTTGCAGGCCGCCCAGGTTGGCGGGCGTTCCGACGCGCACAGGAACACCGAGTTCTTGGGCGGCCAGGTCCGCAATGCCTCGAGTGGCCGCCACGCCGCCCGTCAGCACCAGCCCGCCCGGAAGGGCTTGGATCAAACCCGACTCCTTGAGCACTGAACGTATTCCGGCCAGGATTTCCCCGAGCCGCGCTTCGATGATTTCGGCCAGAGTTTTCGCCGGAACCTGATGAATTCCCTGCCCTCCGACGCCTGGCACGGGGAAGACCTTCCCTTCAGGAGCCAGGTGGGGGGTCGCGTATCCATAGTCGATCTTGACCACCTCGGCCTGAGCCAGAGAGGTGCGCAGGCCGATGGCCACGTCGGTGGTGATGTACTCGCCGCCCAGCGGCAGCACGGCGGACTGAAAGAGGCTGCCGTTGGAGAAGACGGCGATGTCGGTCGTCCCGCCGCCGATGTCGGCCAGCGCGACGCCCAACTCTTTCTCGTCTTCGAAGAGGACGGCCTCGCCAGCGGCCAAGGGGGCGAAGACGACCTCCTCAACCTCGAGGCCGGCCCGGTCGACGCTCCGATACAGGTTTTGCAGGGTGGCGCTGACCCCCGTGACGATGTGCGCCTCGACCTCCAGCCGGGAACCGGTCATGCCGATCGGGTCGTGAATGCCGTCGTAGCCGTCGACGATGTACTGACGGGGCAGGACGTGCACGATTTCGCGGTCGGGCGGGATGCTGATCACCCGGGCGGCCTCCAGCACTCGCTCCACGTCCTCGGCGGTGATCTCGCGGTCGCGGCCGGTGACGGCCACCACGGCCCGGTTGTTCTGGGACTGGATGTGCCCTCCGGCGACTCCGAGATAGACCGACTGTAACGGGAACCCGGACATGCGCTGCGCCTTCCGCACCGCCTCCTGGATCGCCCGCACCGTACTATCGATATCGACCACGACGCCCTTGCGCAAACCGCGCGAAGGGCTGGACCCCACCCCGATGACCTCCATCTGACCGCGCCTGTGCACCTGGGCCACCAGCGCCAGGACCTTCGTGGTGCCGACATCCAACGCGGCGACCAGGTCCCGCCGGGCCATGCCTCCACCCCCGTAGGGCTAAATCAGAGTCCCATTCGCCGGGCACCTTTTGTTCCCCTTCTCTCACGGAAGGACCTCATTCGGGGGAGGCGGCGGTTCGGGAGGTGGCAGGGCGGATGCGAGGTCCTTCATCTTCACCACGGGTCGCAGGGCCGAGCGCAGGTCGACGTAGACGACCTGTTCCGGCTTGGCCAAGGACTCCAGAATGCCCTTCAGCGCCGACACCTTCGGACCCCACCGATCCTCGATCCCGAGGAACACCGGCACACCCTCAAGGGTGTAGAGGATCACCTCTCCCGCGGCGGTCAGGTGGATCTCCGAAATGCGCGCCCGTCCCTCGGGGCCGAGTTCGGCCGCCACCGCGACAGCCCTCCGCAGCGAGGGGTGCCCGAGGCGCTCCCCCGGACGCGGCACCGCCACATCCACTCCGGTCACCACGGGTTCCCCACCCCCCCTGGGCATCCCTCCCACACCCAGGACCAGACCCTGCTCATCCACTTCGGCGTAGGAGGACCCTCCCTGCATCAGGCAGATCACCGGCCGGCGCTCGGTGATGTGGACCCGGACCCGGTTGGGCCAGCGGATGGAGACATCGGCGGCGGCGACGCGCGGGTGGGCGAGCAGCCGCCCCTCCATGCGCCAGGTCCAAACCTCCCAGACGAGCAGGGTCCTGTCCAGCCCCGCCTGGCGGCGCACCTCGTCGGTTGTCAGGGTCTCGGTCCCGGTGACCTCCACGGCCTCGATGCGGAACGTGTCCGAACGGAGAAATTGGAACAGGGCGGTGGCGAGCACAAGCCCGAGGAGCACCCTGAGAGTGACGAGGCGGGAACGGCGACGCCGGCGACGCCGCTTTCCCGGCCGGACGCGTTCCCGGGTTCGGTGCACCGCTCCCGGTCGCGGCTCCATGCACACCCCCGTCCTTTCTCCCGTCCTCCGACACGTCACGAGCCGGTGTGCGTGAATTCGCGCGCCTTTCCGCGGCTCCTGCTCGAAGAGAGAGGTGTCGGGTCCAAATGCCCAGGCTCACATCGCGGAATACGTGCCGATCCCGGCGGAGAGGCTAGGAAAGCCCCACCACAGCTCGACTCATGGGAGGACGCGCCGTTGAAGTCGGTCTCCAGGGCCAGCCTCTGGTCTCTGAGTGCGGTTCCTTTCGTCATGGTCCTCTCCAACTCGATGCTGATACCCGTTCTGCCCGCGATACAGAAGGCCATGGAGATCACGCCCTTCCAGGCGGGCGTTCTCGATTCCGGCCGGTCTGACCATTCCCGTCGGCGGAATCCTCTCCGACCGCGTCGGCCGAAAGGCCGTCATCGTTCCCGCCCTCTTCCTGTTCGGCCTGGGCGGGCTTTTGGCGGGCCTTTTGCCGCTCGTTCTGCGAGCCCCTTTCCCGGCCATCCTGGGGGCGCGCGTCATCCAGGGGATCGGCGGCGGCGGTCTCTACCAGATCGCCATGGCCCTGGCCGGGGACCTGTTCCAGAGCGCGGAGCGGTCCAAGGTGCTCGGCATCCTCGAGGCGTCCAACGGCCTGGGCAAGGTCGTCGCCCCCATCCTGGGCGCGACCATCGCCCTCGTCGCCTGGTACGCCCCCTTTTACGCCTACCCGGTGCTCGCCTGGAGCAGCGCCCTGGCCGTCTGGCGTCTGGTCGGGGAACCGCAACAGACGAAGAAACCCAAGCCGGGCCTACGGGAGTACGCGGCGGAGCTGAGGACGACCTGGAAGGGCCGGGGCGTCTCGCTGCTGGCCGCCTTCGCCGCCGGGATGGTCGTCCTCCTGGTGCTGTTCGGTATCCTCAGTTACTACTCGGACGTCTTGGAAAGCCGCTGGAACATCCGCGGCTTCGCCAAAGGGTTCGTCATGGCCGTCCCGGTCCTGGCCATGGCGGGGACATCGTACATAACGGGTATCTTGTTGCAGAAACGGCTCCGGGGCATCGGCAAGTGGGTCGTGGTCGGCGGCTTGATCGTGGCGGGCGCCGCCCTCGCGACCGCTCAGACCCTCGAAGGATTGGTCGGCTTTTCGGCGGCCGTCACCGTCCTGGGGCTCGGATCGGGCTTGGTCCTGCCCTCCCTGAACAGTATGGTGACAGGTGCGGTGGGCAGCGAGGCCCGCGGCATCGTGACCTCCCTCTACGGAACGGTACGTTTCTTCGGCGCCGCCATCGGACCTCCCGCCGCGGGCCGCCTGGCGGCGGGCGGAGCTGAGCCGGTGCTCCTCGGAGCGGCCGGCGTCGCCTGGGCGGCGGCCGCACTCGTCTTCTTCTTCCTCCGCCGAGAAGCCCTCACCGCCGGGGAGGGCACGGCCGGGGGCAGGGCCGAAACCCGCCGCGGTGCCGCCTGAGGCCGGAGGGCGGTTGATCTCACGGGACGGCGGGGCGTTCCAAATGCTGCGGTACGGCCACGTTGGGCGTTTCCTGAAGGGCGACGGAGATCGTCAATTCGCCGTACTTGGTCGCGACCGGGATGCAGATGCGCCGGAAGGGCGTGGTGGCGATGATGGTCCCGCGGCCGATGATGAGCGTGGGCGGAGAGATCGTGCAGGCATACCCCGCCTGATCGAGCAGGGCGCTGGCGCGGCCGGTGATCATGTTGCCGATCTCTCCGACGGCGCTCTCCGCCAGTTGATCGAAGACGGCGATCGTCTGTCCCAGCATGGCCGAGGCCAGTTGCTTGGCCGTGCGCTCTCCCAGGCCCACCAGCACCGTGCCGCTCACCTTTCCCACCACGCCGATCACGGCGGTGATGTCGTTCGTCGTGTAGTGGGCTTCCTCGAGGCGGAGATCCCCCTTTTGGGGTGCCTCCCCGGTCTCCGCCTGCAGGACGTGAAACGCGGCTGCGACAAATGGGTTGATGAATTCCGCCTTCATCCCGTAACCTCCCTCACAACGCCCAGCTTTTGATAAAAACACGGCGAGACCGGCAAAAAGCCGATGCCTCGCGCGTTGAAGATCATCTCCGTGCCCCCCACGAAAAGGACACCGCCCGGCCGGAGGCTGGCATGGAAGTCATGATAGAGGCGATTCTTGGCCTCTTCCGTGAAATAGATCACCACATTCCGGCAGGCGATCAGGTCCATCCCCTGAGGCATCGGATCCTTGAGTAGATTATGGAACTTGAACTCAACGGCGTCCACCAGTTTTCGGTCCAAATGGTAAAGCCCATCGACCACGCGGAAGTAGCGCTGCCGCAGCGCTTCGGGGACCGAGCGCACCTCCTGCTCGGAATACACCGCCCGTCGCGCCTTTTCGAGCACGTGACGGTCGATGTCCGTGGCGAGGAGCCGGTGACGCCGTCCCGGCGTCAGTTGGTCGAGGATCATGGCGATGCTGTAGATCTCGGCCCCGATGGAACAGCCGGCGCTCCACACGTTCAGCGTCGGGGATCCGCGAAGGAGTTCGGGCAGGAAACGGCGGCGCAGTTCCTCGAAACGGTCCGCATTGCGAAAGAACTCGGACACGTTGATGGTGAGGAAATCACGGAATTCGTCCAGGAGGCGGGGATCCCGTTCCAGCGCGTGACCCAGCGCCGCGGCGTCGGTCATGGCGTGGCGGGTGAGAAAGGAACCCAGACGGCGTTCCAACTGGGTCCCCTTGTAATGCCCCAGGTCGATCCCGGTCAGCCGCAGGAGTTTCTCCCGCAGCACTTCAAAACCGGTCTGCTCCGGCGTGGCCGGCCACTGAGCCATGACGCCCCCCATCTTCCTCTCCTCATGCAGGCACCGAATCGGCCGCCAGTCGCGAGAGCAGAGTCGCGATCTCGCCCAGCGGGGAGACGTGATCCGCCAGCCCCATCTCGACGACGGCCCGCGGCATGCCGTAGACGACGCAGGTGGCCTCGTTCTGGGCGATCACCCGCGCCCCGCGCGCCTTCATGGCCCGCGCCCCCCGCGCCCCGTCCATGCCCATGCCGGTCAGGATCACGACCAGCGCCTCGCCCCGCCAGTGTTCCGCCACCGACTCGAGGGTGACGTCCACGGCGGGCTTAACCCCGTGCTGAGGCGCGGAGTCGTCGAGGGAGACGCGGCCTCCCTCGCGGAACACCAGGTGTTTGCCCCCCGGAGCCACCAGGCACAGGCCGTCGGTCAGCACGTCGCCCTCCTTCGCTTCCCGGACGGAGATGGCGGACGCCGCGTCGAGGTGCTCGGCCAGGTGGCGGGTGAACATGGGTGGCATGTGCTGCACGAGAAGGATCCCGCCGGGGAAATCGACCGGGAGGCGCGGCACGACCTCCATCAGGGCGCTGGGCCCCCCCGTCGAGGACCCGATGACGACCAGCCGGCTGAGCGTCGAGGGTCGGGAGGTCCGCGTCGGACCCGCCGCCGGTTCACGGACGCGCCCGCCCACAAGCCCGGACGTATGGCGGCGGACCAGGTTGGCGCGAGGAACCCTGGCGGCGGCGCGCACCTTCCGCACCAGGTCGTCCTTCACCCGATGCATGTCCAGAGAGATGGTGCCTGAGGGCTTGGCGACGAAATCGACCGCCCCCATGGCCAGGGCCCGCACCGTGACGTCGGCGTTCGGTTGCGTGAGACTGGAGACCATGAGCACCGGCATCGGCGAGACCGCCATGAGCCGTTCCAACATCTCCAGACCGTTCATTT